>Ga0206681_10000054_pt1 | contig 74319 bp, 82 predicted proteins | sample M150012015metaG_FD_161048 | JGI IMG/M metagenome (GOLD analysis project Ga0206681, IMG submission 161048) | Ammonia-oxidizing marine archaeal communities from Monterey Bay, California, United States - M1 500m 12015 | ecosystem: Environmental > Aquatic > Marine > Intertidal zone | place: USA... | reverse complement strand
TCAATACCGAGCGCATCACTGGCCTCAGTAAATACATCACCAACAAGAGAAAAGTTGTCTGCAAGATTAGAAAGCATGCCAAGAGATTGTGAGCCTTGACCAGGGAAAACGATTGCGTATTTCATATGATTCTTATTATAAATGAGATTATTTTATTACACTTAGTACAATAAAAAAGCGCCTAAAGGCGCTTTTTCAATTAATTCAAGGCTATGAATTAAGCAGTTACGATAGAAACGTGCTGTCTATTAAACTTACCTTTCTTTTCGAATTGAACTTTACCATCTGCAACAGCAAACAATGTATCGTCCTTGCCTTTACGTACGTTAGTTCCTGGGTGGAACTTAGTGCCTCTTTGACGAACTAAAATGTTGCCCGCTAAAACTACTTGACCACCAAAACGTTTTACGCCCAGTCTTTTTGATACGGAATCTCTTCCGTTATTAGTACTACCGCCTGCCTTTTTATGTGCCATGGTTGCTCCTTATGCCTTAATCTTGTCGATTTGAACTTCAGTAAACAACTGGCGATGGCCTTGTTGCTTCATAGAGTGCTTACGACGTCTAAATTTTAAAATATGAACTTTCTTGCCTTTGCCCTGAGAAACAACTTTTGCCTCAACAGTAGCTTTTGCAACGAGTGGAGAGCCCACCTGAACGTTATCACCATCGGCAACCATCAAAACTTCTTTGAAAGTTACTTTCTTACCAGGCTCAACTTCAAGTTTCTCAATTTTCAGAGTTTCACCTTCGGTTACTCTGTATTGTTTTCCACCTGTTTTAATAACTGCGTACATAACAAATCCTAAACTGTTTGCTAAAAAGAGGGCAATTATACTCGAACGACGCTCTTTATGAAAGTGCTATAAGCGAAATAAGTTATAATTCTCCCTTTTTACAACACCAAGAAAAAATCATGATTATTCTGCAAACCAACATGGGTGATATTCACCTAACTGTAGACGCTGAAAAAGCCCCTATTACAGCCAAAAATTTCACAGATTACGTTGAAGACGGCTTCTTTGATGGCACAATCTTCCACCGAGTTATTCCTAATTTTATGGTCCAGGGCGGCGGCATGACAGAAGATATGCAGCAAAAGTCTACAAAGGCCAATATTGATAACGAAGCAAAGAATGGCTTAAAAAATAAAAAATACACGGTTGCAATGGCAAGAACAATGGCGCCTCATTCTGCCAGTTCACAGTTTTTCATCAACGTAGCTGACAACCAATTCCTAGATTACCCAGGGCAAGATGGCTGGGGTTACTGCGTATTTGGCGAAGTAGTCGAAGGCAAGGAAGTGGTTGATAAAATGCAAACCGTTGAAACACTTAACTTAGGCGGCCATGCAGACGTTCCTGCCGATCCTATTATTATCGAAAAAGCCTACATTCAGGCATAACATCTAAGCGGCAGCGCCAAGCGCTGCCGCTAAACACCATGAGCAAAATACTAATTATTGCTGATCTTCACCTCACCTACGTTGAGGGGGAAAAGTTAGATTTATTTTGTCAATTTTGTCAAACCGAAGCCACTAACGCGGATCAACTCTTTATTCTCGGCGACTTATTCAACACTTGGATTGGCGACGACATTTCACTACCAGACTACCACGTCGCCATTAACTGCTTGAAAGAGCTGACAAAATCCACAACAGTTTTTGTCATGATTGGTAATCGTGATTTTTTGCTTGGTAAGAAGTTTGAACAACTATCTGGTTGTAAGTTAATCAATGAGCCGCATCTTCTTAATCACAACGACAAGGACTATGTTTTGGTTCATGGTGATGACCTCTGCAGCGATGATATCGATTATCAAAAAATGAAAAAGGTATTAAGAAACCGTCTTGTACAGTTGCTATTTTTAAGTTTACCGAAAAAATGGCGACTTAAACTTAGCGGTGAAATTCGTAAAAAGAGTGTCGAAGCGCAGAGTTATAAATCAGAAGCGATTATGGATGTCAATCAAAGGGCGGTCGATGCACTGATGGCAAGGTATCCTGGTGCTAACCTCATTCACGGTCACACTCATCGACAAGACACCCACTCATCAAAGACTTATACGCGCCACGTACTGGGTGATTGGTCAACAACTTCGGGCAATGCTATTGCCTTAGGCGAGACGCTAGAGAGACTTGAAATCCACTAAACGATTTTCAAAATCAATCGCTACAACCTTGAGTTGAATCTCGTCGTCCAGAGACGGCTTTTCACCAAGTTTTAACTGCGTTATCATGCCCAACTCTGGGATTAATATCGTTGCTTTATTACCATGAAGATCGACTACAGTGCCAACACCCTTCCATCCTTTATTTTGCTTTAAAAACAAAGACTTATAATGATCATTACTTTGGCGTGTCGCCTTGTTCACTTTTGAAATAACAACGTTGGTTTGTCCGATTCGGTTTTTGATTGCCGCCTCGTCCAGTATGGGTTTATTGTTGATAAAATTAAGGAGTTGTTGCTGAACCACCAGGTCTAGATAACGCCTAATTGGACTGGTTACTCTAAGGTACGAATCAAGACCCAAACCAGAGTGTGGTGCGCTTTTTGTGCTAATTTTCGAGCGCTTAAAGCAGCGCGCTGCTTTAAACATTTGTGACAAGGTCAAATGCGCTTTTTGCTCTAGAATCTCATCACTAAAGCTGCCCTTGGCTTGAGTCACAAACGGCATTGCAATGTTGTTTTCTAATGAAAATTGCGCAATCACCCTGCCGGCAATCACCATCATCTCTGCAACCATTTCACGACTTTCACTGGCCTCTTGTTTTCTCAAGGACACCCGGCCATCAACAAGTCTGACATCAACGTTCGGCAAATCAAGCCTAAGTGCGCCCTTGTCGTTTCGAAACGACTTGTGTTCCTTTGTCAGCGTGCTTATTTGCGATAATTCGGCGTGCTGATGAAGAATTTCATCCACCCCATCGTAACTCAATTTTTCAACTTTAATCTCACTCTGAACAACTTCAATATCACTGATTTGACAATCAATTAACCTAAAACCAACCGACAACGCCCTTGATTTCTCATCTTCGCCCAATGAGCAAATAGGCACCAAATTCGGCGGCAACATGTGAATGATTTGATCTGGAAGATAGAGATTGGATATGCGATTTTGCGCATAACTGTCCAAGGTGCTATCACATTCGACTTGAGAAGCAACATCGGCAATATGAATCCAAATCTTATCGCCTTCAATGCTGATAGCATCATCTGCATCGTTGGAGCCAGAGTTATCAATTGCATAACTGTTGAAGTGCGTTAAGTCTCTTCTTTCAGCAACGATAATTTCGTGGGAGTGGCTTTCATCTGCAAGAATTCCATGTCGACGAGGGTATGGATTCATCGCCTCTTGCCAGTATCCAATTTTGACTAATAACTTATGCGCAGACTCAGGCTTGTTATCTAGTGACAACGCATCCAATAATTTTGCGTGTTTGGAGAGATTATGGGCCACCAGTTCAACCTCTTGCAGCCAGCGCGAATCGTCATCAGAAATGCAGTTGTTGTTAATGTTCTCAACACATTGATTGAGGCTTTCAAGCTCAATTCGCTTGGTGTTTCTTTGATTTTGAATCGCCTCTGTTTGTTCACTGGGCCTGATAAAAACCGTATCCTTGGTCCAATAAAAGTAAAGACTGTCCTCAACAAGTAGGTAAGTGCACCAAGCATTTTGCGCGGTGTAATCATCAAAAATCCACTCAGTGATTTCCTTAAGCGTTAACGATTCATTCTCAAAATCTTGCAGCACATTCATTGCCCCAGCAGAACATGTGTCATTAATAGCTGCGTACCGTGGATGAATAAAACGGAAATCTTTTTCTCGCACCTTGCGAGAACTGCCGTCGGAGAAAAGTAGGTCGAATTTGTGGGTGGTGATTGCGCTTACTTTTGCCGGCTTACCTTTGTAAGCAACGAGTGCACCAAGGCCTAACAAAGCTTAATCCAGATCGAGTGTTGCAATATAGGCATCTGAATCCATCAAACCATCGACAGAATCTGCACTAAATTTTATCAACCAGCCAGCGTCGTAACAATCGCTATTAACTAGCTCGGGCTCATCGTCAATCTCTTCGTTGATTTCAAGCACTTTAAGATCGACAGGTGCATGAATATCACTGGCAGATTTAACCGATTCGACAACGCAAAAACTGTCATGTGCACTAACTGTATCGCCAAGTTCAGGCATCTCAACAAACACCAAGTCTCCCAATGATTCCTGGGCAAAATCTGAAATACCCAAAGTATAGGTGCCGTCACCATTATCCAAGACCCACTCATGAGTCGCAGCATATTGTCTATCACCTCTAATTTCGTTCATAAGATACTCCGCAATTTGTTAAGTTACATTCAATTTGGGACATAATTATACTGTGCTTGTCGCTTTTTTAAAAGCGCTATTCAGCCCTTAGATTCTTTTTCTTTAATGTGCTTACTCAAAATCACAACCGTTACCAAAATCAGGCCAAAGGTTAGTCCCAAAGTACCAAATAATTTAAAATTTACCCACGTTTCTTCACTTTGTTGTGCGGCTACACAAAGCATTTCAACCGCAGTGCTAGCGCAATCGATATTGCCAAGTTCTACTTTAGGGTCAAGTGTCGAGTGGTCAAATAATGCATCACGCGCACCAAGTGCAGCTCTTACAAAATACGCATTAACAATAGCAATACCTATAAAGCCCAAACCCCAAAACCAAGTAAGCTTTTCCCATGTGGAGCGAGGTAATTGCAATTCTTTACCAAGCATACGCTCGATCAATGTTTTTTTGCCAATCCACATACTGCCAATCAACGCTAAGGCAAACGCAACATACAACACACTAACTTTCCACATAACAAAAGCAGGGTCACGCAATACCAGTGTCACACCACCAAAGACCACCAACAAACCAAAGGTAATCAGATGCGAATTTTCAAACTTGCCTGTACTCCATCGAGTGTAAATCAATTGCGCAAAAGTGCCGGCAATCATGGCGTAAATTGCAGGGTAGAGGCCGTAAGTTTTGTAGATAACAAAAAATAGAATAATTGGGCCAAAATCAAATAAAAACTTCATAAACAATCCTTAGAACAATAAATTTTTCCATCTTTTATAATGGCTTCCGACTCAGGAACATGGGTATCACAAACCGAGCAAGCGATCATTTTTTGCCCAGCATCACTATCTGAAGAACTACTCAAATTTGGCTGTCTCATCTTTTTAAACAAGACAAAACCAACCCAAACAAGCAGCATTACCAACACTAATTTAATCATTGACTGCGATGGAAATGAAAAACCCAAATTTTACCGAATTAATGCCCAACACTCCAGCAAAGCATGGATTTCATTTGATCAATTTATTGACGTTCTGGCAAAACAAAAAACAAAAGAATGGTCAGCTGTAGTATATAATTCTCTGTTTTCTACCCCTCCTATGCCCTGGTGGTGAAATTGGTAGACACACAGGACTTAAAATCCTGCGGCTTCACGGCCGTGCCGGTTCAATTCCGGCCCGGGGCACCATTTTTTGACAAGCCATTCGACCCAAAGAATGCTTACGTCCCTAAGTTTTTCACAGCTATAATTTGACATTATGTCAATTGTTGATTTTATTGTTATTGGTCGCGGACTCATTGGTTCAGCAGCAGCCCGTCATCTTGCCATTCAGGGTACGAGCGTTACTTTGATTGGTCCCAGTGAGCCAGCAAACCTTAAAACACATACTGGTGTATTTAGCAGTCACTACGACTCAGCACGCATTGTTCGAATATTAGATACGCTTACTCATAACTGCCAAATTAGTAAGGCAGCAATTGAGCGCTTCAAGCCGCTCGAAACCGAGACTGGCATTAGTTTCTTTCAAGAAGTTGGGTATCTTGCAGCGTCAAATACCAACAACTTTCTGGAGGATATGAGTGCGCAAGCTGATAGCTACTACCCTGAAGTAGGATCATTCTCTTTTGAACAACTAAGCGAACGATTCCCATATTTCCAATTTCCCAAAGGGGTTCGTGGTATTTTTCAAGCCAAAAATGCGGGCTGGTTAGATCCTAGAAAAAACATAGCAGCACAAAATAAAGCACTCGAAAACCATGGTGGCACTGTAGTCAACGACACGGTCATTGCAATTGAGAAGGGCAAGCAATACATCACTGTAAAGACTGAGAAATCTAGCTTTAAATGCAAAAAATGCATTCTCTCAACGGGTGCGTTTGCAAATATTGGCAACACCATTCCCCGTCCAATAGATTACGGCGTTGTGCCTCACACAGCAGTGCTTGGCGAAATATCTAAAGAACAGCTGCCAAGCCTTGTGGGCATGCCAACGATGAGCTATCGACTCGGTAACGAACCCAATAAATTTCTGTACTTTTTACCGCCCGTGGAATACCCAAACGGCAAGCATTACGTCAAAATTGGCCATGCACTTGGCGATGAAATGGCAAAAGACAAACAGTCACTACAAGACTGGTTTCACTCTAATGGCGATAAGGGAAAAATCCCGTGGCTAACTGAAGCACTAAAAGAGTTACTGCCCTCTATAACATTCAACAAATTCCATTCAGTTCCTTGCGTAACAACTACCTCGCCCAGCGGAGGTAATTATATTGATCAATTTGAAGATGAAAGACTGTACGCACTTTTTGCAGGTGGCGGTTATTGCGCCAAATCAGCTGATGAACTTGGCTACATAGCAACAGAGTTCGCACTAAATGGGAGGTTCCCCGCACCATACAATCGTGCTGATTTTAAGCTGATCTACCAATAAAAAACTCGCCATCAAGAATGATTTTCATTTCTTCATAAGTGTATTCATAAGTAATTAGCCCAACCATTCTTGCAGCCGCAACGATTTTGGTCATTTTTTCGATTGTCTTACTCGGCACACTGGAAATGCTGCGTCGTCGCTCAGAACGCATCCGCGGCGTTACGCCGAGCTAACCTTTATTAACACACCAAGAACAATTGGGATTGATTCCTAGCAACACTTCATGGTATAAATTCGCCATCTAGAAAACAAAACGTTTACAACGAATGACGAAGTCGCAATTACCAACTGCTCTGACAATCACTGGCTGCCTGCTCATCACTTTCTGCATGGGATCTATTCATGCTTTTAGCACGTTAATTGAGGACATTGAATTGCAAACAGGTGCTGAACGTATGGCATCCAGCTTGGTATATTCAGCTGGGCTTCTCAGTGTCACGCTTGCGGTATTTTTTGGTCATATTTTGTTTCGTCGTTTTAGCGCCTTCTCGTTAATGTTGGTGGCGGCTGCCTTACCACTACTTGGTGTCTTATTAATTAATAGTGAAACCTGGCTAGGCTGGATGCTGGGATACGGATTAATGTTTGGTTTTGCCAGCGGTCTAGGCTACGGTTTTTCTTTGCATGCTTGCACGATTGTCACGCATGTTGAAAAACGAGGCTTGGTGCTTGGAGCGGTCAGTGGCGCGTACGCTTTGGGAGCATTAACTTTTTCGATTCTATATCCATCCCTATTAAGCAGGCTTGAATTCAACGTGGCATATTTACTTGGCACTGTAATCATTGCTATTGTTGTTGGGGTTGGCGCATGTTTGCTATTTTTTTCCAATATTGAAACTAGGCCCGCAATAACCAAGCAAGTAGTGAGGGTTGTGAAACATCAAGGGATTCTTAAACTATGGCTAGGCTATTGTTTTGGTGTTTTTGCCGGTTTAATGGTAATTGGTCACGCGGTACCGATTATCAAAACCTTTGGAGGTGGTGAGACATTAGCATCAAGCAGCATTGTGTTAATGTCACTTGGGGGTGGTATTTCTGGATTATTAGCAGGTCACATTGCGGACAAATTTGGCTGCAAAAATCCAATGTGCATCCTCGTAGCAGCTAGCGCCATAAGTTTGTTCCTTTTGGCAATATATGGGAGTGCAATGATCTCGCTAATTCTGATGATTTGCATTGCCACATTCTACGGTGCTTTTATTGCTATTTTCCCGACACTAATAGCCAGCCTAGTTGGTAAAGACGATTCTGCAAGGATTTATGGCAAGGTTTTTACCGCATGGGGATTCGCAGGACTATGCGCCCCTTTTCTGGCGGGCTGGTTTTACGAGCAAAGTCAAAGCTACACTTTGGCATTATTAATCGCTGGTGGTTTTGCTCTTATTTCAACAGTTTTAATTTTTTACCTACCGAGGCACAATTAAGATTCACGCCTATTCTCCAATAAACAGACACCTCTGTTCACTCGATGAGTTAAGAAGTGTGTGTTCTGATTATCATAATACTGCCAAATAAGCGCAACCCCTCTCATTGGATAATCTTTTATCCCCTCAATATTGCAACTAATATAATTTAATACACCTCGAATAAACTCATTCATACCTCTCACGCCATCATCGCTCATTCCATCCAACTTTATATGGACAAGCATATTGTGCAGTTCATATTCCCCATCACGAGCCACGGCCTTCATGAGAAGCGTGTCTTTGTCAGTCATATAAGGTGCTTTAATATTAATCGTGCTCGCATCCTCTTGTAATTTTTTCAGAGGAATAATAGACCGTTCATCGGCTGACGAACAGCCAGAAAGTATCATAAAGGCGATGAAAAGAACACCAAAAAGAAGATGATTTTTACTGGTTTTCACTCCACTCTCCTCAATTAAGAGTTTACAAAAAATATTCGTATCCTAATATAATACACCGACTTATTTAACTATTTTATATAATCATGGAAAAACACATTATTGCTACAGATAAAGCGCCAGCAGCGGTTGGTACGTATTCACAAGCCGTTGCGGTTACCGGTGGCACAACCATCTACCTTTCGGGTCAAATCCCTTTAATTCCAGAGACAATGGAAGTTGTTGAGGGCGGCATTCGTGAAGAGATTAGCCAAGTATTTAAAAACCTAACAGCGGTCTGTAACGAGGCCGGCGGTGATTTGAGCAGTATTGTTAAACTGAATATCTTTTTAACAGACCTCTCGAATTTTCCAGTCGTGAACGAAATTATGGCGCAGTATTTTGACCAGCCTTATCCTGCGCGCGCAGCGATTGGTGTTAAGGAGTTGCCAAAAGCAGTCGGCGTTGAAATGGATGGCGTAATGGTGACTGATTCCGATCAATACAGTTACTAAAACATGCTAGCACTCTCTGATCCACTGATTTCCATTGGCGGATTAGGGAAAAAAACATCGGAAAGACTGAATCAACTGGGGATCTACACCTTAGAGCATTTACTCTTTCATCTACCGAACAGGTATCAAGACAAAACTCGCATTACCCCACTTAGTGCATCCCAAGTGGGAAGTGAGGTTTTGGTCGAACTCACCATCGAGCGAATCGAAGAAGCACCTACTCGGCAAAGGCAGCTACTTTGCTATCTCACTGATGAGAGTAATCAGCGATTGTTGTTGCGCTTTTTTCATTTTAACCAGTATCAAAAACAAGCCCTAGTTCGAGGCGAGGCACTTCAATGCTTTGGTGAGATTAAAGTTGGCCGACAAGGCCTCGAAATGCATCACCCAGAGTATCGCCTCACTTCTCAACAAGCGCCGCTATTTGAGGCAACACTAACGCCCGTTTACCCACTTTGCCAGGGGGTTACACAAAACAAACTCAAACAGTGGATTAATATCGCCCTCGATGCACTGAAAACCACAGTTATTGACGATCATTTCGAAAAAATGGCAAAAAACACAATGCCAAGTCTAAAAGAGGCTCTTTTGATGCTGCATCATCCAAAAAAAGGGGAAAATTTAGCCAAAATAGCCGATTTCTGCCATATTTCACAACAAAGGCTCATTATTGAAGAGCTTGCGGCACATCAATTAAGCCTCAAACAAGTAAAACTAAGGCGCAAATCGAAAATTTCCAATATTTTCACTCTTGAAACTAACTTAAGTGAACAACTCTCAAAATCGCTAAACTTTAATATAACTGCTGCCCAAGCGCGTTGCATTGAAGAGATCAACGGCGATCTTACTTCAGAGCAGCCAATGCTAAGATTACTTCAAGGCGACGTCGGCTCTGGCAAAACCATTGTTGCAGTGTTTGCCTTATTGCAAGCGGTCGCCAACGGCTTTCAAACAGCGGTGATGGCGCCGACTGAAATTTTGGCACGACAACATCTACAGAGTTTTGGTGAATATTTAAGTAAGTTAGGAATAACCGTTGCTTACCTGTCGGGTTCACAAAACTCCGAAGAAAGGAGTAAGCAACTGAGTAAAGTGATCTCGGGCGAAGCGCAAGTGGTGATTGGTACTCATGCTCTTTTTCAAGAAAGCGTATCGTTTGATAATCTCGGCTTTATTATTATTGATGAACAGCATAAATTTGGCGTTCATCAACGCTTATCACTTGCACAGAAAGCAAAAAAAACACCGCACCAGTTGGTGATGACAGCCACCCCCATTCCACGCTCCTTAACGATGAGTGCTTATGCCGATCTCGATACTTCAATTATCGACGAATTACCGCCAGGACGACAAGCGATACAAACCATTGCGCTGAGCAATAATCGCAAAGATGAAATTATTGAAAAAATCAAACAAGTTTGTGCCGATGGTCGACAAATTTACTGGGTTTGCACGCTAATTGAAGAATCTGAAATGCTGCGCGCAGAATCTGCTGAAAACACTTTTTCCTATTTAAGTGATAACCTTGCAGACCTTCGGGTGCAGATGATTCATGGCCGACTCAACAAGGCAGATAAAGAAGTCATTATGCAAGACTTTGCCGCTGGAAAAATTGATGTTTTGGTGGCAACAACAGTCATTGAAGTTGGCGTTAATGTGCCCAATGCCAGCTTAATGATTGTTGAAAATGCCGAGCGCTTGGGGCTCGCTCAGTTACACCAGCTACGTGGGCGCGTAGGTCGAGGAAGTGAGAAAAGCGTTTGTGTGTTGATGTATCAATCACCACTTAGTGAATCCGCAAAAGAAAGACTGGATATTCTTCGCCAAACTTGCGATGGTTTTATTATTGCTGAAAAAGATCTGGCGCTTCGAGGGCCAGGGGAAATACTCGGCACTCAACAAACTGGCATTGCCGGCATGAAAATTGCCAATATTGTCCGTGACGCCTACCTTTTAAAACAGGCCGGCTACTACTCTGAACTGATACTCGGTGAAAGTGAATCCATCCAAAGCGCGTTGATTCAACGCTGGATTGACGAGGACCGATCGCATTACGCTAACGCCTAGATAGATTCCACTGAATCTAGTAAAATACACACCCTATGTTTAACCCCGATAAATTCCAATGGCGCACTTTCAATGCAAGCGAGGATATACCAGCTCATGTATTGCCGTGGCTACTCGATAACAGCTCTTTAACAGAAAAACTGAAAAACAAGTATTTAGATTTTCACGTTAATGTTATCTCTCAAATGGAAAATACACCCTACGATTGTGAGCATAAACTGTTGGGCGACATGGAAGGCGAAGCTATCATCGTTCGTGAAGTGGAATTAATGGGTGAACAAAAGCCCGTGGTCTTTGCACGCTCGGTCATTCCTAAAACTACTGACACCAAAAAACTGCTTGCTATTGGCGCTAGGCCATTGGGCGAAATTTTATTTGACGACCCACTAATCTATCGCGATCAACTGGAAGTCGGACAACACCATGGCGCCTGGGCGCGACGCTCAACCTTTGTTGTTGGTACAACCAAATTACTGGTGAGTGAAATTTTTCTTGAGACACTGTATGCGTGACAAACTGTTTAATAATCAAAGTGATATAGTCGACTTTCGTTTTGATGAAAGTGTTGTGTCCGTGTTTGATGACATGGTGAAACGCTCGGTACCGGGCTACGAGGCAATGATTCAAATGATTGGCTTGTTGACTCGAACTTACGGCAAAGACAATAGCAATTACTACGATTTGGGCGCCTCAACAGGCGCTACGACACTTGCGTTAGCACTAAACAATAAAAATGCAAACGTTCGCTTTCTTGCTGTCGACAACTCAGTACAAATGGTTGATCAGTGTCAACAAAATTTAGGTGATAAAATTGACAATTTAGAGGTTATTTGTAGCGATATTAACGACATTTGCATTGAAAATGCATCTATTGTGGTTCTTAATCTTACACTGCAATTTATCGACATCGACAAACGTGATGCTCTTGTCACTAAGATCTATGATGGCCTTAACCCGGGCGGCGTCTTAATTATTAGCGAAAAAGTCCACGTTAATGATAAAAACGAACAAGCCCAACTCACTGAACTGCACATGGATTTTAAGCGTGCAAATGGTTATAGCGAGCTAGAAATTGCCAATAAGCGTCAATCTCTTGAAAACGTCTTGCTGACTGAAAACTCTGAAACCCACCTAAAAAGACTGTCAAAATGCGGTTTTATCGGATCCACCTGCTACTTTCAGTGTCTTAACTTTGCCTCCTTTTTATCGGTAAAATAGTCCTTTGTTTTTTAACAAGGCTTAAAACAAGGCTTTTTATGCTTTTAATGATTGATAACTACGACTCGTTTACCTATAACTTGGTTCAGTATTTTGGTGAACTAGGTCAAAACGTAACGGTTCATCGCAATGACGAAATCACTGTTGATGAGATTGAAGCGCTCAATCCGAAACATATTGTTATTTCGCCCGGCCCTTGTACACCTAATGAGGCTGGTATCTCTCTAGAGCTTATTGAAAAGCTTGCTGGAAAAGTACCAATTTTAGGTGTTTGCCTTGGCTTTCAAGCCATTGTTCAAGCCTTTGGTGGCAACATTATTGGCGCCAAGCGCATTATGCACGGCAAGGTTTCACCGGTACACCACATTAATAGCGGTGTATTCTCTGGACTAAAAAACCCTCTAAATGCGACACGCTACCACTCACTGGTTGCAGAACAACACACATTGCCCGATTGTTTTGAAGTGACTGCGTGGACCAACGATGACTCTGGTGAAATTGAAGAAATCATGGGCGTCCGTCATAAAGAATTAGCTATCGAAGGCGTGCAATTTCATCCAGAATCGATTCTAACGGAGCATGGTCACCAAATGCTTGACACTTTTTTACAGGAAAATTAATAATGACTGAAGTAATGGATTTCTTACTGGAACAATGGATATTTTCAGGAACACTTGTTGCGCTTGTTGCGCTGCTTATATACGGTGAGAGAGCAAAAAAATATCAAATAGTCGACACCAATGGCGCAATCACCTTAATGGACGACGACGATCTTATCATTCTTGACGTTCGTGAAGAAAAAGAAAGAAAGACTGGCTTTATTAACTCAACCACACATATTCCAATGGGCCAAGTTAAAAGCAAGCTCGATACGCTTGATAAAAACAAAAAAATTCTCACTTATTGCAAAAGCGGCATGCGCTCTAAAACGACAGCAGAACTTCTTTGCAAAAATCAGTTTGACCATGTTTACAGCTTGAAGGGCGGCTTTGACGCTTGGCAAGCGGCCGGCCTACCAATCAAAAAATAAGCCCATGGAAAACGTCATGTACACCTCAGATTATTGCCCATTTTGTCGAATGGCCTACCAGCTGTTGGACGAAAAAGGCGTGGCCTATGAGAAAATATCGGTTGATAAAAACCCAGCTATCTGGGAAGAAATCCACCTAAAAACGGGCAGATCCACTGTGCCCCAAATCTACATTAATGGTCAATACGTTGGCGGTTACGACGACTTAAGTGCGGCCGACCGCTCGGGCGAACTGAGCGCTATTATCAATGGCTAATTTAGCAATCGTTGGCTCTGGCGCTTGGGGAAGTGCACTTGCCATTTCTCTAAGTGAGAAATTTGACACCATTCATTTGATTGCCCAGGATGATGGTGAAGTGACAAGCCTAGGCACTCAACACACCGCCCTAAATACGCCGTTTAGCAATAATGTTTCAATTGCCTCAGACCTGGCTGTGGTTGGTACGGTTGACGCAGTATTAATTGCGACACCGAGTTATGCATTTGCTGAAATCCTAAATAAATTAAGTCATTATGTGTCTAAGCAGCATTTTATTGCTTGGGCTACAAAAGGATTTGATACACCAAACAGTTGCTTCCTTCATGAAACCTTTGAAAGCGCCTTGCCAAACCATGCGGCTTGTGTGATATCAGGACCTACTTTTGCAATGGAAATTGCAAAGAAAAAGCCCAGCGCTATTGTTGTTGCTTCAAAAGACAGCGTAACGAGAAACTATTGGGCTGACACCATCCAAACAAAAACCTTACGCGTCTACACTAGTGAAGATGTTGTCGGCGTCGAAGTGGGCGGCTCAGTCAAAAACATTTTGGCTATCGCTGCTGGCGCTGCTAACGGACTTGGCTTTGGTGCTAACACTCAGGCTGCTATTATCACCCGTGGACTCGCTGAAATGACAAGACTTGGTGTCGCGCTTGGCGCCGAAAAATCAACATTTCAAGGTCTTTCCGGCATGGGTGATTTGGTGCTTACCTGCTCAGATGACCTCTCTAGAAACCGCCGATTCGGCAAAGAGCTGGCAAAAAATGCCACGATTGAAGAAGCACTGGCCAATGTTGGTGGTACTGTAGAGGGCTACAACACACTACAATTAATACTCTCAATGGCACATGCAAAAAATATTGAAATGCCAATCTGCGAGCAAGTCTTTGCGGTAACCGAAGCTGAGAAATCGCCGACAGATGCCGTTACTGAACTCATGCTTAGAAAGCCAAGTCAAGAGTAACCGGTATTAGATTATGGCACTATTCAACTTATTCCCTATTGCAAATAAGGCAAAGATCGTTTGCCTTATTGCTGTTGTAGCTTCTGCTGCGAGCGTTTTCGACACGACAACGCCGCTATCAAGCACCCAACCAATACTCAAACAAGAATTGCTTGAAATCCAAAAACAAACTGTGAGTGCCAGACCCGTCTTCTCATCGATTGAAAATACTGCTGTCAGAAAGTCTGTCTTTTTTAACTACTTGCTGCCGGCTATTGAAATCAAGAACGCTGAGATACTCAAGCTCAGATCCTCTATCAACAACGATGAATTAAGCGCCGAAGCACTTGAAAAATTGGCGTTTAAGTATCGGCTTGACAAGGACGCTACTAAAGAGGAGATTCTAGTTGCAATCGACATCTTACCACCCTCGTTGGTTCTTGCTCAAGCGGCCAATGAATCCAATTGGGGAAGGTCTCGTTTTGCACAAGACCATAACAATTATTTTGGACTCTGGTGTTTCTCTAAAGGTTGTGGCACCGTACCAAGAAATCGAGACGAGGGTGCGACACACGAAGTGGCAACTTTCTCCTCTTTAAAGGGTAGTGTTGATTATTACGTGCTAAACTTAAATCGCAATCAAGCCTATCACAACCTAAGAGCAATTCGCAAAGAGCAGCGCGACAACGGCAATTTAGTCACTGGATTGGCATTAGCTAAAGGCTTAACGCCCTACGCCCAAACCGGTGATGAATATGTCGCTTCTATCCGCTCTCTCATCCGTTACAACAAACTCGAGCAATACGACTTGTAAGGTTTTTTTCACAAGCCATTTTAGGCTGGACAGTGACCAAGCAATAGGCAATAAAAAACCCGCATAAAGCGGGTTTTTTGAATCTCTTGGAGAAGATTAACGTTTTGAGTACTGCTCACTCTTACGCGCTTTCTTCCTACCAACTTTCTTACGCTCAACAACACGAGCGTCACGAGTAACTAGGCCAGCTTTGCGTAAATCAGGACGCATTTCTTCGTTATACGCCATCAATGCACGCGTAATACCCAATCTGATTGCACCCGCTTGACCGGTATCGCCACCACCTTTAACAGTGATGTTGAAATCAAACTTATCTTTCATTTCAACAACGTCGATAGGCTGGTTAACAATCATTGATGAAGTTTCTCTTCCGAAATACTCGCTCATTGGTTTTTTGTTAACAGTGAAAACGCCTTTACCCTTTGTCATGAAGACACGAGCAACCGATGTTTTTCTTCTACCTGTTGCGTAATAAACTTCTTTATCTGCCATAATTAAATGCCTTAAATATCTAATACTTGAGGTTGTTGAGCAGCATGCGTGTGCTCAGAACCTGCGAAAACTTTCATTTTTCTTGCCATATCTCTGCCCAATGGGCCTTTTGGCAACATTCCTTTCACCGCCTTGGAAATCACCTCTTCAGGTTTTTTCGCTAGCAAATCCTTGAAAGCAATGGATTTTAAATTACCAACATAACCCGTATGGTGGTGATACATCTTATCGTTGTACTTGTTACCAGTAACAGTAATCTTTGCTGCATTAACGATTACAATGTAATCGCCAGTATCAACATGTGGTGTGTATTCAGCTTTATGCTTACCACGCAGACGTGATGCAACCTCAGTCGCCAAACGCCCTAATGTTTTGCCATCGGCATCAACCAAAAACCAGTCTCTTTTGACTTCCTCGGCTTTCGCACTAAATGTTTTCATAATTCTCTTCTCTATGTCGCTGCAGAATAATCGGACTATTATAATCACTTTTTATTCTGAGTGTAAGTTTTCATCAGCCAATAAGCCAATAATGCGCAAATAAATACCCTGGCTCAAACGAAGTGTTATTTTGCCATAATATCAAGACTCGAATCATAGACCTTGGTCTCCACGCCCATCAATCCTAACAAGGTGTGCGATAAGTTATCGTGCGACAACAAATTGTCCGATTTTTCTTTTACATAGTCCACATCTTGCACTTCTGACATTGTCTCATTAAGCCACAAAATCGCTGGCACTTGAATCTGCTCGCTTGGCGCCACCACATACGGCAAACCATGTAAATATATGCCATTCTCACCCAGCGATTCGCCATGATCACTAACGTAGAGCAAAGCGGTAGCATGATTACCTGAGTTACTCTTTAATAGAGAAATCGCCTTACTTAAAAAATAATCCGTGTAGAGGATACTATTGTCGTAGGCGTTATTGATTTCTTCATCGCTACACTCGTTAAGTTGATTGGTTTGACAAACGGGTAAAAAAACTTCGAACTCCTGCGGATAGCGCTTATAGTAAGCGGGCCCATGACTGCCCATCGAATGCAACACAATCAACATATCTTTGTCGAATCGAGCCTTAATAAATTCATCAAGATTACTCAACATGCCCACGTCACGACACTCGATGTCACAAACCGTATTGACACTCGACGAATTATAATCCTCTAAATCAAGTCGATCTGCAATGCCTTTTGCGCCCGTGTTATTTTCGCGCCAAATAACTTCAACGCCCGCGTGCTTAATAATATCAAGCACATTGCTCATATTTCTTCCCTTGCCATGACTGTAGTTATCACGGCTTAATCGTATATCGATAACAAGCAAGAATTAACAACGCCGAGAGGAAGGTAAAAAGCCAAATAATAAGGGAGGAAACAAATAAGAAATTCTGCGCAAGAGGAAAGATTAAAATCGCTTGCTCGAAAAAGGTAAAATTACCGGTTAAGGTTATAAAAGCCGCAACCAATAAAATCAAACGCATCTGTGACATTTGTCGAAAAAAATTCATCGGGGAGTTTGTGAAACAAAAGATGCTAATTATATTACCTATCAGAAAATAAGGGAAACAATGCTAAATTCACACATTCATCTAGATTTTGACAACGTCAACACACCTTCAGCTGCCACTACTGGCGCTATTGTTCCTGCAACTGGAAAGGATAACTGGGATAGTGTTATTCAATGCTGTGCAAAAGATGACAACCGTCACTTTGCACTTGGCATTCACCCTTGGTTTCTCGAAGACCATCAAATGATTGATCTTTACGACCTTGAAATTAAAATTGAAGACGAAAAGCCAATTGCTGTAGGTGAATGCGGTCTTGACTACCTAAAAGTTAAAGACCAAAACCAGCAGAGATTTTTCTTTGACGAACAAATTTCACTGGCCAATCGCTACAAATTACCACTCATCGTGCACGCAGTACAATCCACAGAAGATGCTACCGACTTATTAAAATCACACGCCAGCTCTCGTGGCGTTATTCACTCGTATTCAGGAAGCCTACAGCAGGCAAAAAGATTGGTTGATATTGGTTTTTATTTGGGCTTTGGTTCAAGATTTACGGACCCACATGCCTATAAATTGCACGATATCGTCAAATACATTCCATCTGAATTCATTCTCATTGAAACCGATGACAATCAAGACTCTGACAGTCTAATTAAGGTCGTGGAAAGAATTGCCAAGATTAAGAAAATTGACGTTGACGAAGCCATTGCCCAGTGCGACGACAATGCACGTAAGTTATTTAATATAAGCTAACCTCGCTCTCATGGTTGGAAGTTGTGCCCGCACTGAAATCTTAGTTGGCCAGTTAGGCTTAGCACAGCTAGCAGAATCGCACGTTCTCATTGCCGGTCTTGGCGGTGTTGGTGGTGCTTGTGCTGAAGCGCTTTGTCGTGCTGGCATTGGCGAAATAACCCTTATCGATTTCGATACCATTGCCAAGACAGACTTAAACCGTCAGCTAGTCGCCCTTCATTCAACACTGGGAAAATCGAAAGTCGATGTGCTTTATGAGCGACTGCGTGACATTAATCCAAACACAGTCATCAATCAAAGACATCTATTTATCGACAGAACCGAGGCCGAGACTATTTCGCGGGATGAGGACTTAACCTTTGTTGCCGATTGTATCGATGCAATCGCCTGCAAAACAGCCCTTATCGACTCGTGCAACCGCAATGGCATGCCAATTATCTCCAGCATGGGGGCTGGTGGTAGACTGAACCCAACAAAAGTCAAAATTTCTCGAATGGACAAAACCGAAAACTGCGGACTGGCCAGAGAGATGAGAAGACAACTCAGAAACATTCGCGCCTCATTAAAATTTTCGGTTGTTCATTCTACCGAAACTCCAATAAAAGCCCTTCCGCACCAAGAAGTTCAAAAAACAGAGTTAACACCCTCAGGGCGCCCGCGCGCTGTGAATGGTGCAATATCTTACATGCCCAATATTTTTGGGCTTATGATGGCAGGTCATATAATTCAAGAAATTTTAAAAAAATAAGTCTGCACTCCCAGCGGTGTAAAATCACTATTCATAGGAATGAGAAAATGGTAAGAACGGAAACTCCAGTCTGCGAATTTAATCATGCAGCACTTAACTTCAGCTTAAAAGGTGTCGATGGCATGCAACACTCTCTTGCTAGCTTAAAGGGTGAAAACGGGCTTTTGGTGATGTTTATTTGCAATCACTGCCCCTACGTAAAATCCATTATTGATCGCATTATCCGCGACGCCAAAGAACTCGAAGAATTGGGTGTAAATACCGTTGCCATTATGTCAAACGATCCAAGTGATTATGAAGAAGATTCTTTTGAAAACATGCAAAGAATTGCCGAAGAAATGGATTTCCCTTTCCCTTACTTAATTGATGAGACACAAGAAGTTGCTAAAGCTTATGGCGCTGTTTGTACGCCCGATTTCTTCGGCTACAACAAAGCCTTAGGCCTGCAATATCGTGGTCGCTTGGACGAGTCCCGCAAAGAGGCCGCTGATGGCGCAAGACGCGACCTTTATGAAGCCATGAAAACAGTGGCAGAGACTGGCAGCGGTCCTAGCGAGCAAATCCCATCAATGGGTTGCTCTATTAAATGGTCTAATTAACCAGACTTTTTCACAAATTTTGTCAAAATAACAATTCTCTGACCGTTAACACGACCTTCAATTTGTGATTCATTATCAAAAACTAGAGAGATGCTACGAACTGCCGTGCCGCGCTTAGCGGTGAAATTAGCACCCTTAACGGTTAGATCTTTTGTCAGTGTCACCGTGTCGCCAGCGCTCAATATTGCACCATTGCAATCAATGTGTTTTAAACCACTCTCAGCACCCGCTTGAGAGCCTACCTCTGCCCAAGCTTGGATCTCTTCGTCAAGATAAAGGATATCGAGTAAATCTTGTGGCCAACCCTCACTGCGTAGATTGTTAAGCATACGCCAGGCAACGACTTGCACTGCGCCCACCTGTGACCACATAGAATCATTCAGACAGCGCCAATGATTGGGCTCGATTAATTCTGGATTTTTTATTTGCTCAATACATACGCCACAAGTCAATACACACTTGTTGGCATCATCCTTGTCATCATCCACAGCGGTCGTGACAAGATTTTCACTCGAGCCGCACAACTCACATTGCTCACCCGCCCTCTCTCTAAGAATTTGTTCTATGTTCATTGAGCTGTATTCATTATTTTATTGAAAACGCCATTTTACAAAGCTCTCTTATAATTGGTTGATAATAAATTAAAAAATATAGAACTAGGGTATAATTTTGGCCTTTCCTCTTTCCGAGCCACCATGTCAGATATGTCAGACAAGCAAGCGAGCGCACCCAGTTCAGGTTTTAAAAATTTAGGTCTATCTAACAATATTATTAAAGTGTTGGATGAGATTGGCTACGAAACACCTTCGGCCATCCAAGAACAGTGCATTACGCACTTACTCGACGGCCAAGATATTATTGGTCAGGCGCAAACAGGCACGGGAAAAACAGCGGCATTCGCATTGCCATTGCTGGATAAAATCGATTTAGACAATAACCAGGTGCAATTGTTAATACTAGCGCCAACTCGCGAATTGGCGATCCAGGTAGCTGAGGCTATTCAAACTTACTCAAGGCATCTTAAGGGCTTTCATGTTTTGCCAATTTACGGTGGTCAATCGTACGATGTCCAATTAAGACCTTTAAAAAGAGGCGTCCATGCGGTTGTCGGTACGCCGGGTCGAGTAATGGATCACATAAAACGCGGCACATTAAAGCTCGACAATTTGAAGGCACTAGTACTAGACGAAGCTGACGAAATGCTAAGAATGGGCTTTATCGATGACGTTAAATGGGTTATGGAAAAGCTCCCAGAGCAAAGACAAATTGCGCTTTTCTCAGCCACCATGCCGAGCATTATTAAGCGTGTAGCCGAAACATTTTTAAATAATCCTAAAATTGTTCAGATTAAGACTAAAACGGCCACTGCACCTACGATTACACAAAGATATTGGCTTGGTAGTGGAGGGCAAAAACTCGACGCATTAACTCGTATTTTAGAAGTTGAAACGTTTGACGCAATGATTATCTTTGTTAGAACTAAAACGGCCACTACAGACTTGGCGGAAAAACTCTCAGCAAGAGGCTTTTCTGCAGATGCAATTAATGGTGATATTGCGCAAAACCAACGTGAGCGCATTATTAATCAATATAAACAAGGCAAGATTGACATTCTCATTGCCACCGATGTTGCTGCACGTGGTCTTGATGTTGAGCGCATCTCGCATGTAATCAATTACGACATCCCGCAAGACCCCGAATCATACGTTCACCGTATTGGTAGAACGGGTAGAGCTGGAAGAACGGGGCAAGCTATTTTATTTGTAGCGCCACGTGAACGCCGTATGCTAAAAACAATCGAGCGAATTACTCGCCAGCCGATTGAACCGATGCAACTGCCTACTGCAAAAATTATTAATGAGCAACGTGTTAATAATTTCAAACAAAGAATCACCGAGACACTTAGCAATCAAAACTTAGCGGTATTTGAAGAGTTATTATTAGAGTTTCAAAAAGAGCATGAAGTCGACCCCTTTAAAGTTGCTGCTGCATTGGCATTGATGGCACAAGGCAGTGAACCACTATTACTTGACGAAAAGGCCTTTAAACAGGCGGAATTTGGCGCAAGTAGTGGTAAAAAAATCACTGTGGACATTGAGGCCTCCCCTTTGAAGGATAACCCTCAAGTACCGATGAAACGTTATAGAATTGCGCTTGGTAATAGAGATAGAATCAAGCCGGGCAATATCCTTGGTGCGATTGCTAATGAAGCAGAAATTTCAAGTCAATTCATTGGCTCTATTCAAATCTTCCAAGACTTTACCACGGTAGATTTACCAGACGAGATGCCAAAAGAAACACTTGAAGTTTTGAGGAATGTACGCGTTTTTGATAAAAAACTCAACATAGAAGAGTTGACCAACAAGAACAATTCCGCTACAGCCAAAGAGCAGTCTGATAACTTCAGGGGTGGCTTCTCAGACAGGAAGGACAGAGGCAAGCCACGTCGTAATCGAGACAGAGACAGAGACCGTAAGTTCACTAAGCGCAAACCCAAGCGCTAAGATAGAAATCTGAGTTTTAATCAATTAAGTATCTTTAGTTGTAATTCTTAGGTAAAATTGCCCTTGCTGGTAAAAATACAGCTAATTGTTTATGTTCGTGTTGTAGATTGACAAGATGTCGGTTTCACGGTTAATTAGTTAGATTGCATCTTTTCCAAGTTTTTTTATATATTTAGGAGACACTATGTCTACAACAACAGGTAAAGTCAAATGGTTTGACGCGAAAAAAGGTTTTGGTTTCATTGAGCAAGAAAGCGGTGACGATGTATTCGTTCACTTTCGTGCTATTCAAGGCGATGGCTACAAATCTTTAGTCGAAGGTCAAGAAGTAGAATTTGAACTTGAAGATGGCGCTAAAGGCCCTCAAGCTGCTAACGTTATTCCTCAATAGTATAACACCAGTACAAAATTCAAAAAACACCGCTTCCGAGCGGTGTTTTTTTTCGTCTATTGGTAATTAATCAACCCGTTCCATTGATTCGGTTTCACTCGCCAATACCTTATAACACAGCGACTGTACGGCCACCAAAACCACCCCAAGGTAAAGTGACACTGGTATAGTCAGAAGTGCAAGAATAATCGACATACCTGAAATTTGCCCAACAACAACACCAACAAGAAACGGCAAGCCCAGCAACTTTATTAAGACAAAGGTATTACTCTTGGTTAGTTTCCAAGATTCACCAAAACCAATACGCCTGTTAACTGCAGCAGCAGGAAAAACCAGAAAAATTCGCGGAAACAAAAGAAGAAACACCACACTGCCTATCGACATTAATCCCAATACAACAGCAAAAGAAGCACTCTCCAAAACCTGGAAACCAAACAAAAATCCGGGCATCACGTGTATAAAAGCAGGCAATATTATTGGTGCCGAGTAAGCCAGGAAGTGACTTTCTTTACCACTCCAACGAAACATCTTAGGTTTGACGTTCGGCAAGATAAGCAATTGGTACCACCCAACAACCATCATCACACCAAATCCAATTGCAAAACAAAGTGCTAAAAAAGTAAAAATATGTCTAAACTTGGGTTGTATATTGCCCCGCCTGTGGCTCCTATCGAAAGAGCAAACATCTTCAATAATAACAAAGGAATTGCTGTTGATATTATTATCAACGGAATAGCCAACTTAATAAAAGTCAATGTGTGTGCAAAAGGCAATTTAATTGCCTTCAAAAGTATATCGCTGAATGGTAACTTTGTCGACATCTCTTCTATCATGGTAAATTCCAAGTTATGTAGCAAGCCTGTCTATATCATACAGCGCCTCAGCCTATAATTACGCCATGAATACATTTTATTGGTACGACTACGAGACTACTGGCATATCACCACGAATTGATCGTATTACACAGTTTGCCGGCATTCGTACAGATGCCAATCTGAATATTCTTGACGAGCACATGCTCTACTGCAAACCAACACATGACTGTTTGCCAAGCCCTTATGCCGTTGCTGTTACTGGCATAACGCCACAACACTGCGAAAAAAATGGACTTATTGAGCACGATTTCTTAAAGAAAATTCACGCGCAATTTTCTCAGCCAAGCACTTGTATCGTTGGTTATAACAGCATCCGTTTCGACGACGAATTCAGTCGTTATGGTTTTTTCCGAAACTTTATCGAACCTTACGCTTGGCACTGGCAAAACAACAATACACGATGGGACATCCTTGATGTTGTCCGTCTTGCTTATGCACTAAAAAAGGATGCAAGTATAAACTGGGTTACCGATGAAAATGGCAAACCGATTTTTAAACTCGATCGATTATCGCTTGCAAATGGTATTGAGCACTCGGATGCGCATGATGCCCTTGCCGATGTTCGTGCAACCATCGCCTTGGCAAAGATCATCAAAGAAACACAGCCGCAGTTGTTTGACTACGCTTTTAGCCTTAGAGATAAAAAAGTGGTTGCAAAAAAAATAGAACTCTTTTCGCCAATGCTGCACACCTCCGGCATGTATGCCGCCAATTTATCTTGTACAAGACTCGCAACAGCACTTGCCTATCACCCTGAGTACGTCGATCGAGCAATTGTCTTTAATTTGGATCAAGATCCATCCATCCTCCTTGAGCTGAGTACTGAAGAGTTAAAAACACTACTATTTACCAAGCAATCCGAACTACCAGATGGTGTTGAGCGATTACAGTTAAAAGAACTTATTTTTAATAAAAGTCCAATGTTTGTTCCAAATGTACACAAACTTGAACCTAAAATCATCGAACAACTGAAAATTGATATGGATCGGTGCTTCAATCACCTAGATTTTATTCAAAAGCACCATAACGAAATCCAAGAAGCTGTTCGAGCCATCTACCTTATTGATGGTGAGAAGCAGCCGTCAAAAGATGCCGACCAAGCCCTTTATGATAAATTTGTGGATAACGCTGACAGGCGCATTTGCAATCACATCCAAACCCTCTCTGCAGAAGAAATTAGCACTTTTCAGCCGAGCTTTAAAGACAAGAATCTGTCCTCGTTGTTTCTTCATTTTAAAGGAAGAAATCACCCTCAATTGTTAAGCGATAGCGAGGCTGAAGACTGGTTTGAAATTGTCCAATCACGTGTACAAGATGGTGAGAATGGCTACCTGTCGTTTGATAAGTTTGAACAGCAACTCACTGAGCTCAAAAATGACGCGCCAGAAAAACACTTTCTTTGGCAGCAATTGGAAACTTACGCACAAACTTTTCTCTAGATCTTTACTCCTATCAGATTGAAATGTCTAGCTCAAACAGGTATAATATTCACCCATAATTGCATACTTTAGAAGGACTAGACAAACCTATAATGAACGCAGAAACTCGTAGTGAAATGTTTGGCAGATTGCTCAAACAAATTCCAAACCCAACAACAGAGCTGAACTACTCGACTTCTTTCGAGCTCCTTGTAGCAGTTACATTATCGGCACAGGCAACGGACAAAAGTGTCAATCAAGTGACTGATACGTTATTCCCACTTGCCAACACACCTGAGGCAATCTTTGAACTTGGCGAAGACACACTTCGCGACACCATTAAAACAATTGGCTTGTTTAATTCGAAAGCTAAGCACATTATTCAAACTTGTAAGATTCTAATCGACAAGTACGATTCTCAAGTGCCTGAGACCCGCAAAGAACTTGAAGCCCTTCCAGGTGTTGGCCGTAAAACGGCCAATGTTGTCTTAAACACAGCCTTTGGTCAGCCTACTATTGCTGTTGATACGCACATTTACCGTGTTGCAAATCGTACTGCGATTGCTTCTGGAAAAACTGTGCTTGAAGTAGAAAAGAAGCTTATTAAATTCATCCCTGATGAGTTCAAAGTACCTGCTCACCACCTCATGATTCTTCACGGTCGTTATGTTTGCAAGGCTCGTTCGCCGCACTGTAATGACTGTATACTTCTTGACCTTTGTGAATACGAAGAGAAAAACCTATAACAGCGTAGCCTAATGTTGTACAGCCAAGATCGAACCAAGCAAAGACAATTCTTAGCAAGATCTTGGCAAAAATTTACCAATAAAGAATCGCTTGAGCCATTAGAAACTATACTGGCATCCATCATTCAGATTCACCCAGAATACCACGCTTTAATCAACAATGTGGATTCGGATTACTTTCCCGAGCAAGGTGAAGTTAACCCTTTTCTCCACATTAATCTACACCTAGCGCTTAGAGACCAACTCTCTATCAACCAGCCGGCAGGAATCAAAGAGGCTTACGACAAGCTGCTAATAAATCTCAAAGATGAGCACGAAGTTGAGCATTTAATGATGGACTGCATTGCTGAGATGATTTTTTCTGCACAGAAAAACAACACGCAAATGGACCAACAAGCTTATTTTCAGTGCATTCAAAACCTAGATAACCAAAACTATTGACACTCTAATTCATCAGGGTGCCGCTGTCTGAGTTTTAACCTTTGCCGACATAGGGATCATCGACTCATCTCCTAAAATAATAGGAAGTAATTTAAGAAACCTCTTCCATGCAGAGCCTTGAATACATGGAATTTAACCCTTTTCGCAAAGGGCTTTCAATTTTGGCTGTGCCTTCTGGTACTGAGCCAGGGACATACCAGGCCAAATATGGTGCTTAATCTGATAGTTTAGCCACCCATGAAGAAAATCATTAATATTGCCATCACCCCGCCACGTTGAATTTCTCGCAACAATTACTGCCAGTCAACAAAGTTTTTTAATAGCTGTAGGCCGTCGTGTTGTGATTTTTCAGGATGAAACTGCACTGCAAACAAGGAGTCCTTAGCAACTGCCGAAGTAAATACATCGCCATAGTCTGTATTACCCGTAACAACAGAGGAATCCTCTTGTTGCACGTAATAGCTGTGCACGCTATAAAAACGCGCGTTATTATCGATATTGTGCCAAAGGGGGTGGCTGGATACTTGATTGACTGTATTCCAGCCCATATGTGGTATCTTAAGATCACTATTGGCGAATTTAACCACTTTTCCAGAAATGATGGACAAACCATCGGTGCCATTATTTTCTTCGCTGTGATCAAAGAGTAACTGTAAGCCAAGACAAATACCTAAAAATGGCTTTTCGGAAGCGGCTTTTTTAATGACGTCAACCAAGTTGTGCTCATTTAATGCAGACATGCAAGCACCCATGGCGCCCTGCCCAGGGAAAACAATACGATCAGCATCGTTGATTAGCTCGGGGTCATTGGTTAAAATTGAGTGATCGTTCGGCGCAACAAACTCAAAAGCCTTTTGTACGGAACGGACATTGCCCATTCCATAATCAACAATTGCGATGGTTTGCATACCTCTAAAAAGCTACAAAGAGCCTTTGGTTGAAGGGATAACACCCGCTTGTCTTTCATCGGGTGTTACCGCCATACGTAAAGCTCGGCCAAACGCCTTAAAGACAGTTTCCGCTTGGTGGTGCGAGTTAACGCCCTTCATATTATCGATATGAAGCGTTACTAGCGCATGATTGACAAAGCCTTGAAAGAATTCTCGAATCAAATCAACATCAAAAGTACCTACTCTACCCCTGGTAAAATCAACGTCCATAATCAAGCCCGGTCGCCCAGATAGATCCAGCACTACACGTGAAAGCGCCTCATCAAGTGGCACATAAGAATGGCCATAACGAGTGAGTCCTTTTTTATCGCCCACAGCCTTAAAAAAAGCTTGGCCAATGGTAATTCCAATATCTTCAACCGTGTGGTGGTCGTCTATCTCAGTATCGCCATCACAGCGAATGGTTAAATCCATCAGACCGTGACGAGCAATTTGATCCAGCATGTGGTTTAAAAACGGCACGCCTGTCTGAATATCTGCAACACCGGTGCCGTAAATATCTAAACTGACAGAGATGTCTGTCTCGTTTGTTTTGCGATCAACTTTTATCATAAGAGAATTTTATCTTAAACTAGATGTAGTCTTTGATGAGTATTTCAGCGATTTGAACGGTATTCAGCGCAGCACCTTTTCTGATATTGTCTGACACAACCCACATATTCAAACCCAACTCATGACTGATATCTTCACGAATTCGACTAACAAAGGTCTCATCGTTATTGGTAGCCTCCGAAAAAGGCGTCGCATAACCACCATCTTCACGTTCATCGACAACCTTCACGCCAGGAGCTTTTTCAAGCAGCGCTCTAGCCTCTGCTGCAGTAATCTTTGTCTTTGTTTCGATGTGAATCGCCTCTGAATGACCAAACAAAACAGGCACACGAACCGCAGTCGGGTTAACCAAAATATTTTCGTCTTCAAAAATCTTTTGTGTTTCCCACACCATCTTCATCTCTTCTTTGGTGTAACCATTGTCTTGAAACACATCAATATGAGGGATGACGTTAAAAGCAATTTGCTTTGGATAGACCTCGATGTCAACATCTTGGCCATTCAAAAGTTTGGCTGTTTGATTTGTTAACTCGCTAATCGCCTCTTTACCACTGCCCGAAACCGCTTGGTAAGTCGCTACATTAATGCGCTCAATACCTACAGCATCATGGATTGGCTTTAGCGCCACCAACATTTGAATGGTTGAGCAATTCGGGTTGGCAATAATATTGCGATTTGTGTAATTTGCAATCGCGTGTGCATTCACTTCTGGCACAACCAAAGGGATGTCTTCGTCACGGCGAAAGTGCGAGGTATTGTCAACAACGATACAACCCGCTGCTGCTGCAATCGGTGCATATTTTTCAGAAATATGGCCGCCCGCTGAGAATAAGCCGATTTGAACTTGAGAAAAATCAAAAGCGTCTAAGTCTTGTACAGTCCAAGACTTGCCTTGGCAGGTGACTTTTTTGCCAGCTGAATTTGCAGAGGCTAAAGGGTATAAATTATTAATAGGAAAATCGCGCTGATCTAAAATTGAAATCAGTGTTTCACCAACTGCACCAGTTGCGCCAACAATGGCTACATCATATTTTTTACTCACGGCTAAAGAATTATAACAAAAGGGGTTTATTATACGAATCCTTACGCCTTACGTTAACAAATATATTCGAGAAACGAGGAAAATAATTCAGGATTATTGCATTACAGGTGCCAAAATGGTGCAAATAGTGGAGGTTTTACAGAAGCAGGCGCGGATATTTTGGCTGTAATCAGTCATCCGCTAGATTAACACTGAAAGAATGCTTGCTCAATCCTTTTTATACGAAGTTATCAATTTCTATGTATTGATGGTGGCACGAAAATTCGACACTAAGATGTTGGCACAGCGCTTGCACACCGTAACGCTCGGTCGCGTGATGACCGGCTGAAATAAACACCAAGTCATTCTCCAGCGCTGTTGCGGGTGTTTGCTCTGAGGCTTCGCCGGTAAGGTAGGCGTCTACACCAAGTTCTACCGCTTGATCAATAAAGCCTTGCGCTGCACCCGTGCACCAAGCGATGCGCTTGATATTTCTATCTTGATCGCCAATAATTAAAGGTTTTCTTTGCAGTGCGCTTTCAATTTCCGCGCCAAATTCGTTAACACTTGATTCAATCTCACCCGTCCACAGCAAGCTGTTTACATCAGGGCTCATGTTATTAATGCCAAGCAGTTTACCCAGTTGCGCATTGTTACCAACATCGGGATGATCGTCGAGCGGCAGGTGATAAGCAAATAAATTGATGTTATTATCTAGCAATAAGGCAATTTTACGGCGCTTGGCGCCTGTGATTGTCTGCGAGTCATTTTTCCAAAAAAGTCCATGATGCACAAAGATTGCATCCGCCTCTTCATCGATCGATCGCTCTATAAGCGCAAGATTAGCACTGACCCCGCTGATAATTTTATTGATTTCTTCCTTGCCTTCAATTTGCAAACCATTAGGGCAATAGTCCTTAAAAGCATCGGCATTGAGATACGATTGGGTGTAGCTTTTTAGCGCTTCACGATTAGCCATAAAAACTTTTTAGTTGTTGTAGTAAGGTATTGTTTTCACTAGCGTCACTCACTGTTACACGAACACAATTAGTGAGTTGCGGATGACTGGCAAAGTTTTTAATGAGTACGCCATTGTTTTTTAAGAACTCAAATAGCGCATCCGCATCGGGCGTTTTGACCAGTAAAAAATTAGCATCCGATGGATAGACTGTTAACACATGAATGGCGCCCAACTCATTAAATAAACGACTTCTCTCCTCAATAATCACTTGTGCGTTTGCAACAATTCGGTCTTTTTCTTTGAGAAGGAAATTAGCACTGGCCTGAGTTAAGGTATTGATATTGTACGGCAAACGTAATTTATCTAGATGAGCAACCGTTTCCGGGTTGCCAATCAATAAGCCCAATCTCAGTCCCGCAAAACCGATTTTAGATACCGTTCTGAGCAACACCAGATTTGGATAATTGCTGACTTCGTTTAAAAAACTGTCCTTAGCGTAAGCATAATAAGCCTCATCCACCACCACCAAGGCGTCACTGGCCTCAATGATTTTTTTGATGGCATCACGGTCAAAGGCATTACCTGTTGGGTTGTTTGGGTAAGATATAAAAATCAGTTTTGGCTGTGTTTGTTCAATCGTTGCCAGCGCTGCATCCAAGTCAATCTCAAAATCCTCGTCAAGCATCACACCTTTGTAATTAAGGCGAGTGAATTTGGCAATCATTTCATACATAACAAAACTTGGCTCAACGCTAAGGATGGTGTCACCTGTGTCGCAAGCTAGCGCCAATAGCTGGATAAGCTCATCAGAACCGTTGCCAAGCAAAATATTCAGACCTTCGGGGATGTCCATCAAATCCCGTAATGTTTGCTGCAACTCTTGCGCACCCGCATCAGGATAGCGGTTGAGCTCCGCTTCTGCCAAGTAGGCAAGATAAGGTTCGATTAAATCTTCAGAGACTAAAAATGGACTTTCCATAGCATCCAGTTTTATCATATTTTTCGACTTTGGAACATGATAAGCCTGAATCTCTTGAATATCTGAGCGTAGCCATTGATTGATAAAAGACATTATGTGGGCTGTAAGCGATTGGGATGATATTGCATTTTACCCAGCTTTTTTGCACTCAATAACGTTTGATAGCAGTAGTCCAGCGCCCTCTTGCAAGCAATATCAACATCAACACCAAGGGCAAGCAACGCGCTAATCGAGCTCGCCAACGTGCAGCCAGAGCCGTGATATTCACCCGGTAGTTTCACATAACGGAAACCCGAGTGCAACTCACCTTGACAATATAAGCGATGCTCTATTTCTCTCTCTGAGTCGTCCGTACCAGTTAGTAGAACCCAAGGGCATTTCAGCGATTTAACCGCACTAGACTCATCAAGATCAGGCGCCAAAAGTGCCAGCTCTGATTGGTTTGGGGTGATGATTGTTGATAAAGGAATAAGTTGCTCTCGCATTGCTAAAACCACACTTTGATCAATTAGCTGCTTGTCGCTACTGGCGCGAATAATAGGATCCAGAACAATACTTAACTGCGGTTTTTCACCAAGACATTGCGCAATGGTTTTGATTTGATCAGTAGAGCCGAGTAGACCAATTTTAGCCACTTGAAAGTCGATATCAGCAGCAACTGCCTTATATTGCGCTTCGATGAGTGCGCAATCAACAACTTCAAGTTGTGTCACCTCGCAAGTGTTTTGCGCGGTGAGCACAGTAACAATCGGTAGCGTTGTTATGCCAAATTGATTAATCGCCTCGATATCAGCACTGATGCCAGCGCCACCAATAGGGTCAAGACCTGCAAAAACTAAAACACTTTCTGAAAAAGATTCGCGCACTGCCTAGTGCAACTCTTTCTCGATCAAGTAATCCACCACCTTAAAAATACCCTCGATACTTCCTGCATGCATCGCATCCACCCAATACTTTCCATTTACAACCAATGTTGGCACACCCCTCGATTGGTATTTACGCGTATCAGCTATTGCCTTTCTAACTTTACTTTCCACTGAAAATGATGTAAAAATCGTATTGGCTTTTTCTTTATCAACGCCGTTGTCGCCCAGCCAAGTTACAAACTCCTCTTGCGAGTTAAACTTAACTTTATGCTTGTGAATAGCATCAAATAAAGACCCGTGCAGTCTATCCAATTCACCCAAGTCCTTTAAGACATAAAAGAAAACAGCACCGTTGATCCAACTATCTCCAAGCACCGAAGGTTGGCGTACAAATACTGCTTCATCTGTCAAAGTCGCTTCCATCGCATGAATATAAGGCTCTAAATTGTAGCAGTGACCACAGTAATACCAAAATAATTCTCTAACCTCAACCTTGTCACCGGTTTGAGTTTCGACAGGCTTATCGATCACCACATAATGCGTACCGGCAACGTATTCTTGGGTTTCATGCTCATGAGACTCATCATGAGTGTGCTTCTCTGTTGCTTCAGTCTTGGCAATTTCTGTTTTTTGGATGGACTCATTTTGCTCAGTCACTTTCTCATCAATTTGTGCAATTTGAGTACTGCTATTTGCAGTCAGAACAATCTCATCCTTGCTCATCTCCGAAAGCAAGTAATAGCCGAGGACAGCACCAATAATGACAAGAACTAATATAGCGGGTAATTTTTTCATAGGTTGATAATTATTTAAACAGTTTGTCGATATTATACTGACTCAAGACAAAGTCTCGGCTCGATTGAAATGTTCGCCAAAGCTCTTGATAGGTTTGCCCCTCAATCGGATGCCGCTTAGTCGCATTCAGCTCTGCCAATGGAGACAAAACATAAGCGTACTTCAGAATATCTACACGCGGCAAATTCAAGGAGGCCTCAATAACATCATTATAAAGCACCAAGTCAAGATCAATAATCCGTGCAGAAAACTTAGCTAAATTTCGGTCTCTACCCAAATTTTCCTCGATTTCTTTTAAAATCTCTTTCACTTCATGAATCGATTTATCGGTGCTGGCGTTGACGCCAATATTGTAAAAATCGTTACCCTCGAAACCCTCAGCAGGACTTTCATACAAAGAAGAAGTAACAATATTTGAAAATTCTTGCTCTAAGGCTTCAAGTGCCAGCGTGAGTTTTGAGGCTCGATCTTCGTTTGAACCAATATTAATATGAACGTCACTCATCAAGTTTTTATTTACTCAAAGATCTCTCAATAATAACGCCAACACCTTGTGCGCCAGTGACTGCTTCACCTTTGTTCAATTTTAACTTGACCCACTCTACACCGAATTCATTAATAATGATTTGGCACATTTCTTCAGCCAGAGTCTCTACCAGTTGGAATTCACTGCCTCTGACATAATCACAAAGACGATCACAAACAGCGTGATAGTTCACTGCTTGATCAATATTATCGGTATCGGCTGCAGCGCCATTGTTAGAAGACATTTCTATATCAAAAACAATGTCTTGACGAATTTGACGCTCCCAATCGTAAATACCAATGACTGTATCAATCTTAAGGCCTTGTATAAAAACAATATCCATGCCGACATTACTGAATCACAAAGCCCATATGATACCTTTGAGCAAAGTTTTTAACATTACAAATGTTGAGGCCTTTGCATAAACTATTTTATTTTTAAAGTTGCTGAGTGAAAAAATCCCACCATTAAAAATAAAATAGTTTATGCAAAGGCCTCATATCATTGGTTGATATAATTTAGCATAGGCTGAAGGTGTTTTCCCTCAAAGCCACACCAAAGGAGAATGGTTTAATGTTTTACTTATTGCTTATTGCGGCTTATTTGATTGGCTCGATTTCATCCGCTATCCTCATCTGCAAAGCATTAGGGCTGCCAGATCCTCGTACGCAAGGCTCAAACAATCCGGGCGCCACCAATGTGCGTCGAATAGCTGGCAATAAAACGGCAGCTCTAGTCCTCCTGTGCGATTTGCTAAAGGGCTTTCTGCCGGTATTGCTAGCTACCTTTTTAGAGCTGAGTTTGTTTGAAGTCTCTTTGATTGGTCTCGGTGCGTTTCTCGGCCACATTTACCCTGTGTTTTTCGGCTTCAAAGGAGGCAAAGGGGTGGCAACTTATATTGGCATACTGCTCGCGTGCAGCACACTCGTTGGACTGGCTTTTATATTTATCTGGTTGTTTATTGCCAAGGTGTTAAAAATATCCTCACTCTCGGCTTTGGTTGCAACTGCTATTTCACCTGTATATTTTTATCTATCCAAAGACGATACTGGTTCAGCAATAGTTGTTACGCTCATTTGCGTATTAATTTTCTACACACACCGCAGCAACATAAAAAGACTCATTAGCGGCGAAGAGGGTGGCATTAAGTCTTAGTATTCACGCCCGTGTTTAACAAATAAAGTGCCACTGCAGCCAACAAGGCAATCATCGCCATTGGCACCAAAAATGCCAAATAAAGCTCAGTAGAGCCAACACCCAACATCCCCAATCTAAAGCCATCCATCATATAAAAAATCGGATTAAAGGCCGACAGGGAGCGCCAAAAGCTTGGCAGAATATCGATACTATAAAACATACCACCCAAATAGGTCAAAGGTAACAGTACGAAGGTTGGCACAATGGATATATCATCGAAGGATTTAGCAAAAATAGCATTTATAAACCCCGCCAAAGCAAACATCACCGAAGTCAATAAAAAGGACACGGCAAGAATGCCATAACTGTAAACACTCAGATCAACAAAAAATGAAATAGTGAATGTAACTGCCAATCCTACGCACAATCCTCGAGTGACACCGCCAGAAACAAAGCCAAGCAAAATAACCCAATTAGGTACTGGTGATACCAATAATTCTTCAAAGCTATGATTGTATTTTGTCAGGAAAAAAGAAGAGACTGTATTAGCGTATGACTGCATGATCACGGTCATTAATATAATACCTGGGACAATAAAATGCAAATAATCAATGCCCTGCATGTGGCCAATTCTCTCGCCCATTAAACCACCAAAAATAAGGAGGTACAGCGAAGTAGTCACGACTGGCGGCACAATGGTTTGCACCCAAATACGGGCAAAGCGAAGGACCTCTTTCACAACAATGGTTTGATAAGCAATCCACACAGCTAACTCTCCTTACTCGTCAGTGATAAAAACAAATTTTCTAGGCGATTTTGAGCAGAGCGAATATGGGCAACGGTAATATTCTTTAATAAAAGCTTAGTGATCACATCCGAAATACTCATGGATTCTGGCAGGGTTATTTGCAAAGTATGCTCGTCCAAGACTTCACACTCGCAACGATTGATTTTTATACCCTCAAACAGACTCTCAACGCATTCCAGTATCAACGTTTGATGTTTGGCTTTTTTGAGTAACCCTTTCATACTGGATTGCACGACGATTTCGCCTTCATTAAGGATGGCGATATTTCGACACATGGATTCGGCCTCTTCTAGGTAATGCGTGGTTAGGATGATAGTCAAACCCTCTTCGTTCAGTTGCTTCAAGAATCGCCACATTGAGCGACGGATCTCGACATCAACACCTGCCGTTGGTTCATCCAAAATAAGGATTTCAGGGCTGTGCATCAACGCCCGCGCCAACATCAATCGACGCTTCATACCGCCAGACAGAGATTGCGGCACCTCTAGACGACGATCCCAGAGGTTTACTTTTTTGAGCAACTCTTCAGCGCGAATTCTAGCCTCTTTGCGATTAATGCCAAAATAGCCCGCTTGATTAATGAGTATTTCAATATTGGGCTCGTGAGGATTAAAATTAAACTCTTGCGGCATCAAGCCAATTTTGCGTTTAACTTCGTTAATATGGCTTTGTTGATCAAGACCATCAATCTCAACTGAGCCGGTACTGGATTTAATTAAACCACAAATAATGCCAATAGCTGTTGTTTTACCGGCGCCATTAGAGCCTAACAGGGCAAAAAAATCACCTTTCTCAACTTTTAAATCAACCGCTCTGAGTGCCTCAAAACCGTTCGAATACGTTTTACTTAAGGCTTTAGTGGAAAGGGCAAGTGTCATAAATATTTTAACTCTCAAATAAAAAAATTAACTCTCAGGAAAAGTTGCTGGAGTGGGTGTTTCACACAACCAACATACCACCTAATTATGCAAAATGATTTTAACATTTATCGACATTTTTGGGCTAATTTTGCGATAATTACCCCTTGAAATCATAAACTATTTTTACTGAAGTAAATGTCAACGACAAAAAATGTTACTTTGCCAGATGTTGGCGACTTTGATCAAGTTGAAATCATCGAGGTCTTGGTGTCCATCGGCGATCATGTTGAAGAAAACGACAGCATCATTACCCTAGAAAACGACAAGGCGACAATGGAGATCCCAGCACCCTTTTCTGGCAAGATCAAATCTCTTGAAGTTAAAGTGGGTGAAAAAATAACCAGTGGCGACATAATCGCCACCGTTGAAAGCGCCGGAACCGACCCCGTCGAAGAGGCGCAACCGAGTACTGAAGAGACAGAGCCAAACGCTGAACCAAACGCAATAGAGGACCTTAAGTCAGAGTCGGCTGATAAAGTTGAAGTTGCCGACAAACCAATTTCCGTTGAAACCCCTCCAGAATCACACGCCTCACCATCGATTAGAAAATTAGCACGCGAATTGGGTATTAACTTATCCAACATCACAGGCAGCGGCCAAAAAGGCCGTATTTTGGGCTCTGACCTCAAAGACCACGTCAAGCAAATTGTCACTGGCAGCGGACCGATTGAGGGTGATGTAGAAGTTGTGGCACTTTCAAGGATTAAAAAACTTTCCGGAAAACATTTAGAAAAATGCTGGGGTGAAATACCTCACGTTACTCAATTTGACGAAGTCAATATTGAGCAAATGGAAGAATTTCGAGCGCACCAAAAAACCAGAGATATTAAATTATCGCCACTGGTTTTTATTATGAAAGCCGTTGTTCAGGTGCTTAAGCAACACCCTAACTTCAATGCCTCACTGGATGAGTCGGGCGAAAATCTACTGGTGAAACATTACTACAACCTTGGTATAGCAATGGATACGCCTGAGGGCTTAATTGTGCCGGTTATTCGTGATGTTGGCAAAAAATCCCTCATCGAGCTTGCTGACGAGCTGACTGAAATATCAACAAGGGCAAGAGAAAGTGGTCTCAGGAAAGAAGAGATGCAAGGCGCTGGTTTTACCATTTCAAGTCTTGGTGGCATTGGTGGCACACAATTCACGCCGATTATTAACTCGCCAGAAGTTGCCATTCTTGGGGTTTCTAGAACACAAATTAAGCCTGTTTGGAATGGTGACGAGTTTGTACCAACAGCGACTTTGCCCCTAGCACTTTCTTACGACCATCGAGTAATAGACGGCGTACAAGGCGCTAAATTTATGTCAGACCTAAACCAAGTGCTGAAAAATATTATGGAGATATTACTATGACCCAAACACAAGTTTTAGTCATTGGATCTGGCCCTGGTGGCTATACAGCGGCATTTCGTGCGGCCGATTTAGGTAAGGAAGTAACCTTAATTGAGCGCCACAATAATTTGGGTGGCGTCTGTTTGAATGTGGGCTGCATCCCTTCAAAAGCACTACTGCACACGGCACAAGTGATCAACGAAGCCAAAACGGCTGATCACCTAGGCATCCATTTCGAAGCACCTTCCATTGATATTGATGGTGTCAGAAAAAATAAAGAAGATATCGTGGTCAAACTAACCGGCGGCATTGGGGTATTAGCCAAGGCGAGAAAAGTCAACATTATTACTGGCTATGCACGGTTTATCGCCTCCAACCAAGTCAGCATTGAAGGTAGTGACGAAGTTATTGAGTTCGAAGATTGTATTATTGCAGCTGGCTCACGTGTTACCAAAATACCATCTTTCCCTTTTGACGATGATCGAGTAATGGACTCTACCGACGCCTTGGAGCTTACTGATATTCCAAAAAGACTGTTGGTCGTTGGTGGTGGGATTATTGGCCTTGAAATGGCGACTGTTTACGAGGCACTTGGCAGCGAAATTACCATTGTGGAGTTGGCGGAACAGCTCATTCCTAGCGCTGATAAAGACATTGTTAGTCCATTATTCAAGCGCATCAAAAAAAGTTATGCGAATATCTATCTCAACACCAAAGTAACCAAAATGGAGGCGCTCAAAAAAGGCATCAAAGTTGCCTTTGAAGGCAAGGGCGCACCCGAAACTGACACCTTTGACAAAGTATTGGTGTCCGTCGGCCGTTCACCTAATGGCGCACTGATCGATGCAGATAAGGCGGGAGTATCCGTAAATGAACACGGCTTTATCGCGACTGACAGACAAATGAAAACTAATGTCGCACATATTTACGCGATTGGCGACGTTGTTGGCCAGCCAATGTTGGCACATAAGGCTGTACACGAAGCAAAAGTAGCAGCAGAAGTCATCTGTGGACACAAATCTGGCTTTGATGCGCTCACCATTCCATCCGTTGCCTACACCGACCCAGAAGTGGCTTGGACTGGCAAAACCGAGAAAGAATTAAAAGCTGAAGGCGCCTCTTACGAGAAAGGAGTATTCCCCTGGGCAGCCTCTGGACGCAGCCTGAGCATTGGTCGTAGCGAAGGTGTAACAAAAGGTTTGTTCGACAGCGCAAGCGGTAAAATACTCGGCATGGGCATCTGTGGTACCAACGCAGGTGAGCTTATTGCAGAGGCAACTTTGGCGATTGAAATGGGCTGTGATATGAGCGATATTGCACTCACAGTGCACGCCCACCCAACACTTTCAGAAACAACCGCTTTTGCAGCTGAAATGGCAGAAGGCACAATTACCGACTTAATGCCGCCAAGAAAAAGAAAATAGGAAACAAAATGGATATTACAAAAGCAAGAAGAAACGTTATTGAGCAGCAAGTGCGCCCTTGGGGCGGCCTTAACCTGCGCGCCAATCAAGCCTTGAGCGACGTGCCAAGAGAAAACTTTGTACCCGGAGATTTTCAAGGCCTTGTTTTTGCTGATATCGAGATCCCTCTCAGCGACCGCGCGAAAATGTTCTCACCAAAAATTGAAGGTAGAATTCTAGACTCCGTCAATGTCCAAAGCGACGAAAGCGTATTAGAAATTGGCACAGGCAGTGGTTACTTTACTGCGGTACTTGGCAAACTTGCGGGCAATGTTGTTAGTATTGAGATCGATCCAGCGCTATCCGCCTCCGCCAAAAAAAACCTGCAATCACTTGCTATAAACAACGTTGATTTTCAAGTCTCAGATGCTACAGCAGCTGATTTCTCAAAGCAAAAATACGACGTTATTGTCATTGGCTGCTCTTTGAGTGCTCAAAGCCAGAAATTGAATGAATTACTCAACATCGGTGGCAGACTGTTTGCTATCATTGGCAGTAAAAACAAAATGCAGGCAACGCTTATCACCAGAATTAATGATAACGAATGGCAGGTAAAATCAATTTTTGAAACTCACTTAGACTATATGCAAGGTCAAGAGCCGGCGGCGGTATTCGCTTTTTAACTAAAGCCTGATTGTGTTGAATTCTCTTTTCAACTTTCTGATTAAAAAATCGGTACTGGCATTAGCACTGCTACTTCTGTTAATCGGTGCACTGCTGTACCAAATACCACACTTTTCTCTTGATGCTTCGTCAGATTCTCTCGCACTTGAGGGCGACGACAACCTTGCGCTGTTCGAGAAAACTCAAGAAACTTTTCAAACATCCAATTCATCGTTAGTTATTAGCTACACCACCGAAGAAGGTGTATTAGATTCTAAGCAAATTGAGTACTTACGATCGCTTAGAGATGACTTGCTCGCGCTTGAAAGAGTATCCTCAGTTACCTCTATTCTTGATGTACCCTTATTTCAATCGCCACCGCTCTCACTTATGGAGCTGACGGGAGGTGCAATCACTATTGACAATGGCAAGGCCGAAATGTCGTTTATAGCGGACGAATTCAGTAACGGCCCGCTTTATGCCAACAACCTAGTCAGCCTTGATGGCAAAACATCTGCCCTACTTATTAGCTTAAAAGAAGTCGACAAATCAATTGAAGACGTCAATAAGGCTCTAGCAGACGCGGTGCAAAGCATTAGAACTACAATGAAGAGCTACCGCAATAACGCACAACTCTATTTAGGCGGCGTGCCAATGATCCGTAATGACATCATTACCTACATTGCCAGCGACCTTGTGCTCTTCAGCCTTGCGGTTGTACTTGTTATGGCCACTATGCTAGCCCTAATTTTTAGAGGCATAAGATGGGTTTTATTGCCGATCGGCATCAGTGTTACAGCCGCACTAATAATGACCGGTGTACTGGGCGTACTGGGCTGGAAAGTAACCGTTATTTCTTCCAATTTTTTCTCTTTGCTACTGGTGATGACACTCTCGGTCACCATTCACTTGGTGGTGAGATTTAAAGAGCTTGCACAACAAACCCCTGAGGCCGACGTCAAAGCCCTAACTCTGCTCACCTTGCAGCAAATGTCCAAACCGTGTTTATTCACAACACTGACCACCATCGCCGCATTTGCCTCATTAATGATTAGCGATGTGCGCCCCGTGATTGACTTCGGCTGGATGATGGCTATTGGCGTGACCATTGCACTTACACTCTCTTTCTTGACCTTTCCAATCTTAATGAGTTTATTGCCAAAACCCAAGATTGCAAAACACTCAACAGAATTCACCTTCACTAATACATTGGCCAACTTCACCCATCAATACGGCAATCAACTGATTATTGCGCTGATTCTTATCGTTACCATTGCGCTAATTGGTGTGAGTAAATTGAGCGTTGAAAACCGCTTTATCGATTATTTTAAAAAATCCACCGAAATCCATCAAGGCCTGAGCTTAATAGACCAGCAGTTGGGTGGCACCATGTCACTTGAAATTGTTTTTGACGACATGGCTAGCGACTACTGGGTAGATGATGTCTTACGTGAAGATGTCCACAAGATTCATCAGTATTTGGATGACCTTGATGCCACAGGCAAGGTGCTGTCGATTGATACACTAATGCAAATTCTCACACAGGCCAATGCCGGTATGCCGCCAACTGGATTCCTACTAATGTTGGCCAAAAATCAAATGCCAGATTTTGCCAGAGAGCAAGTGCTTGACCCCTACCTATCCGAATCCGAAAACCAACTGAGGGTAGTTGCTCGAATTCGAGAGACCGATGACTCACTCAAGAGAAACGAGCTTATTAACGAAGTAAGAGCACACCTTGTTAATGAGTTTAGTCTGGCGCCAGATAGCTTTAGGATGACAGGCGTGTTTGTTTTGTACAACAATCTACTGCAAAGTTTGTTTGAATCTCAAATAAAGACCATTGCACTGGTGTTTGCGATGATTTTTGCAATGTTTCTATTTATCTTTCGATCGGTTAGTCTCTCAATTCTAGCGTTGATTCCAAACACCCTGCCATCGCTTCTTATTCTGGGCATTATGGGACTTGCCAACATTCCTCTCGATTTAATGACGATTACCATTGCTGCCATTGCCATTGGTATTGGCGTGGATAACGCCATTCACTATATTCATCGCTTTAGGACAGAGTTTAGGGTTGATCAGGATTATCTGGCCACCATGTATCGCTCGCACGCCTCTATTGGTCTCGCGATGTTCTATACATCCATCACCGTTACTATTGGTTTTTTGGTGTTGGCGTTGTCAAACTTTATCCCGAGTATTTATTTTGGTATTTTTACCGCAATTGCGATGCTTAGTGCCGTGCTGGCAAACCTTACTTTGCTGCCAAAACTACTGCTTATGTTTAAGCCAAAAATGGGAAAATAAATGAGCGTGCAATAAAAAACCCGCCTCGAATAAGAGTGCGGGTTTAGTCTACTATACTAAAGGAGAGATAAGTTAACTAGTAGGGTTTAACTCAGGCGGGTATTATATACGCAAAGCAATACTATTTACAACTTTTTTTTATGATTTATTTTCAACCTTAATTAATCTAATTTTAACCCCAATATTTTTCAATTAACTATGTCAAAAAATGAACAATTTGACGTGCTCATTATCGGCTCAGGTGCAGCCGGATTGATGTGTGCCATAAAGCTTTCCGAGGACTTGTCAATTGCGCTAATCGCTAAAGACCAGCTCTTAGAAGGCTCCTCTTATTATGCCCAAGGTGGCATCTCGGCAGTACTCGATTCTGCCGATAATTTTAATTCCCACATACAAGACACCATAAAAACTGGCCTTGATTTGGGCAACGAGCAAAGTATTCAATTTATGGTTGAACAAGCACCAAATGCGATCAAAGATTTAGAAAAAACAGGGGTAAAATTTTCTCAGCAGGGCAAAAAATACGACCTCACTACCGAGGGCGGTCATAGCGCCAAACGCGTGGCCCATGTGTCTGACAAAACCGGCCAATCCGTACAAACAAATTTACTCACACAAGTGCGTCAAAAGTCAAACATTACGCTTTTTGAACACCACATAGCAATTGATCTATTAATGAAGGATGAGCAATGCTTTGGTGCTTATGTTTACGACAAGCAAAATGACCGGGTTTCCTCTTTTATTTCAAGCAAAACAATTATCGCTACAGGAGGCGCCTCAAAGGCATACCTCTATACCTCTAATCCAGACACATCAACGGGCGACGGCATTGCAATGGCGTACCGCGCAGGCTGTGAAATTATTAATATGGAATTTGCGCAATTCCATCCAACCTGTCTTTTCCACTCCCATGCCAAATCGTTCCTCATTTCAGAGACGCTCAGAGGTGAAGGTGCTAAGCTAACTTTGCCAAATGGTGAGTCGTTCATGCACAAATACGATGAACGAGAAGAAATGGCGCCGCGTGATATTGTTGCTAGAGCAATCGATCATGAAATGAAGGCTCATGGTTTTGATTGTGTGTATCTCGATCTATCCTTTAAAGACAGCCAGTGGATTGCTGAACGCTTTCCAACCATTACCGAGCGATGCCTTGCACTGGGCATTGACATATGCAATGAGCGCATCCCTGTGGTACCGGCTGCACACTATACATGCGGTGGTGTTGGTGCTGATATGAACGCTCAAAGCAGTGTTGAGAATCTTTACGCCATTGGCGAGGTCGCGCACAGCGGCGTACACGGCGCCAACAGAATGGCGAGTAATTCGCTTCTTGAATGTCTTGTGTTTGCCAAAGCCTGCGCAAAGCACATTAACAGCGAAAATATAATGGATGATTTACCCTCATTTAATGATTGGGATGCCTCACGTGTGCAGCACTCCCAAGAAAAAGTTGTGGTCTCTCATCTATGGCAAGAAGTTAGGCGCATTATGTGGAATTTCGTTGGCATTGTACGCAGCGACCGCCGCCTAGAAGTAGCTCATCGCCGGCTGACACAAATTCAAAAAGAAGTCGACGACTACTACCGCCTCTACATACTAACGGAAGACCTCATCGAGCTTAGAAACTTAGTGCAAACAGCACAAATCATTGTCGAGTCCGCGCTTTCAAGAAAAGAGAGTCGTGGCCTTCATTTCACTCTCGACTATCCTGAACAGTTGGAAAACGCGGATAATAGCGTTATTATAAAGACCTCGTAAAAATCATGCTTCTACCCATTCTTTGCTACCCAGACAAAAAACTTAGAACCATTGCCAAGCCGGTTGAGGCGGTTAATGACGCTATTAAAACGCAAGTTAAGAGCATGTTTGAAACCATGTACGATGCCCCTGGTATTGGACTGGCCGCCACCCAAGTAGATTTTCATCAAAGAGTGATTGTTATTGATGTCTCGGATGAGCAAGATCAGCCACTGTGCTTAATCAACCCTGAAATTATAGAAAAATCAGGTGAAATCGAATGGGAAGAAGGCTGCCTTTCTGTGCCTAATTATTACGAGAGTGTCAAGCGCGCCAATGATATTAAAGTGCGCGCCCTTGACCAAAATGGTGAAGAATTTGAAATGGAAGCCAGCGAAATATTAGCTGTCTGCATTCAACATGAGATTGACCACCTAAATGGCATCCTTTTTGTCGACCACATTTCAAAGTTAAAGCAAAAACGCCTTAAAGAAAAAGCCAATAAGCAAGCACGACTCTAGACTCTGTTAATGAAGATCGGCCCCTATCAGCTAAACTCCCAAGTCCTTCTTGCACCAATGGCGGGCACCAGTGACAAGCCCTTTCGCATGCTTTGTCGTGAACAAGGCGCGGCACTGACCACTTCAGAAATGGTGGTTATTCAAAAACACCTACTCAATACCAACAAGTCAAAATATCGCCTGGATTTTAGCGGCGAACAATCACCCATCAGCATTCAAATAGCCGGCTCTGAGGCAGATCAATTGGCCGAATCAGCCGTACAGGCCGTGCGCTTTGGTGCAGACATCATAGACATTAATATGGGCTGCCCTGCAAAAAAGGTATGCAATAAAGCAGCGGGCTCAGCACTCATGCAAAATGAAAAACTGGTGTCGGACATTCTTAACACAGTGGTCGCTTCTGTGGATATCCCAGTGACCCTTAAAATGCGCACAGGATGGAATGAAGAAAATAAAAATGCACCCACTATCGCGAAGATAGCCGAAGATGCCGGCATTCGAATGATAGCAATTCACGGCAGAACACGTGAGCAAAAATATTCGGGTGAGGCAGAATATGAAACGGCTGCCAAGGTGATTAGTAACGCCAACATCCCCGTGGTCGTTAATGGCGATATCAGCAGTGCTGAAAAGGCCAAAAAAGTGCTTGATTACACCTCGGCAGAAGCCGTTATGCTCGGCAGAGCTACTCAGGGAAACCCTTGGCTAATTGGCGAAGTGCATCACCACCTCTCAACCGGTGAAATAAAGCCGCCAATGAGTCAAAACGACAAAATCCCAGTCATACTAAACCATATCTCAAGCATTCACGCCTTTTATGGAAATAAATTAGGCACTCAGCTATCCAGAAAGCATATTTTTTGGTATTCTATGCATCTTGACCAAAAAAAAGCAAGAGACTTTTGGCCAAACATTAACCGAGTGAGCGATCACTCCGAACAATATTTCATATTCCGAGATTATTTGCATTCTTTATGAATCAAAGCGATTTACACGACTGTATTAACCAAAAGCTTGAGCGATACTTCACTCAATTAGACGAAGAGCCTGCGTCTGGCGTGTTCAAAATGGTAGCGCAGCAAACGGAAACCGCCACCCTGAAATTCGTTCTTGATAAAGTCAATCAAAACCACTCTAAGGCCGCCCGAATTCTTGGCATCAATCGCGCCACTCTAAAGAAAAAAGTAGCGCTCTACCAGCTCTAAGACTTTATAATAATTCCTTTAAATGCTTAGCATACTAAAGGAATATCAATGGCCATAAAACGCGCTCTGATTAGTGTTTCCGACAAATCAGGAATCATCGAATTTGCTCAACAACTCACCAATTTTGGCATCGAAATACTCTCAACAGGCGGCACCGCCAAGCTCCTAGAAAATAACAACATTCCGGTGACTGAAGTCTCAGACTATACCAATTATCCAGAGATGATGGCCGGTCGCGTTAAAACACTAAACCCTAAAATTCATGGTGGCATTCTCGCCCGTCGTGGCATTGATGAAGGTGTGATGGCTGAAAACGACATCAATCCAATTGACTTGGTTGTTGTCAACCTCTACCCCTTTCAAGAAACGATTGCTAAGGCCGATTGCACACTCGATGACGCCATTGAAAATATTGATATTGGCGGCCCCGCTATGCTCAGATCAAGCGCCAAAAATCACGCTTCAGTAACGGTAATTGTTGACAGCGCTGATTATCAAGTTGTACTGGATGAGATCAGTAACTCAGGTGATACATCGCTCGATACACGCAAAAAATTAGCACTAAAAACATTTGAACATACCGCCCAGTACGACGGCGTTATTGCCAATTATCTAGGCAAAGAAGATGATGGCTTCTCAAATACAATGAACCTTCAATTCGTCAAATCGCAAACCATGCGTTATGGCGAAAATCCACACCAATCGGCCGCTTTTTACAAAGAAGCCAATCTAACTGAGGCTAGCGTTTCCTCGTCAACACAACTGCAAGGCAAGGCCTTGTCTTTTAATAATATTGCGGACGCCGATGCCGCACTGGAATGTGTCAGAGGTTTTGCAGAGCCAAGCTGCGTTATTGTCAAACACGCCAACCCATGTGGTGTGGCAAGCAGAAGCTCAATCTTTGAAGCTTACGATAATGCTTACAAAACAGACCCAACCTCAGCCTTTGGTGGCATTATTGCTTTTAACCGTGCACTAGACGTTCAAACAGCGCAAAGTATTCTTGACCGCCAATTCGTTGAAGTCATTATTTGTCCTAGTATTGACGACGACGCCAAAATCGCTCTATCGGCCAAAGCAAATATTCGTGCATTGGAATGTGGTGACTTACAAATAGCAAAGTCAGTGTTGGATTATAAGAAAGTAACGGGCGGTCTTTTAGTGCAAGATAAAGATCTAGGTTCAATAACAGAGTCCGAGTTGAAATGCGTAAGCAAAATACAGCCGACGATTGAACAAATTCAGGACATGCTGTTTGCCTGGAAAGTGGCTAAAAGTGTTAAATCTAACGCCATCGTCTATGTCAAAAATCAAATGACAATTGGCATTGGCGCAGGTCAAATGTCGCGCATCTATTCAGCCAAAATTGCAGGCATTAAAGCCGCAGATGAAGGTTTGGTGGTCGAAGGATCGGTGATGGCATCCGATGCCTTTTTCCCATTTAGAGACGGCATTGATGCGGCAGCCGATGCTGGCATTAAAGCGATTATCCACCCTGGTGGCTCAATGCGTGACGATGACGTGATTGCGGCGGCGGATGAGCATGGGATTGCGATGGTGTTTACTGGCATGCGCCACTTTAAACATTAATTTTCAGGGTTTGTTTTTTGTCCATCTCTGCGTTATAAACTAATCATCATAAACGCAGCAGTCAAAGGTGCATAAAAGCCACCGGGAAAAGTGGCTTTTAATCAAAAGTCTTTTAAGTAGAGCTATGCGCGAGATTTCCATAAAAATAGAGCTGCAAAAATTGCAGTTGGGATGATTCCCATCGGGTCAAATTCAGCCGCTTCACTTGAGACATGAAACAACCCCACAGCAATAAACAAAGCATTCAGTCCAACGCCATAGACCATACCAACCTGCTTGATGTTGTCTCCCGTCCAAGTTGGGGCCATCCACGCAAGAACTCCAATACCCAGCATTGGAACACTCAAAAGGTGTAGCATTGATTCTAAATTGGGTGTTAAAGTCCATCCACTTGGCTCCACAACCATTTCTGGCACCAACCATATCATCACAACCCACATCCAAGCAAAAATTGCTTGAGCTTTAAATAAATGCGTTAAAGTCATATCTTTCTCCAATAGTTAAATGAAGCCCTAGGATCATTTTAAGGATCGTATAGAACTATAGTTAATATACTATAAAACAATACAAGTATTTGTTAATCCTGAACAATAAACGAATTATTGCATGACTTGAGTTAGGTCAATTCAGACAAAATTTAAGAAATTACCGAGATAAGCACACGAACTAACACCATAAAAGCTTCCAAGTAACACTTAAAAATACTCTATTTATAACTACACCCCCTAAATTGCAAACTTCTGATTGAAAATCATAAGAATATAGAAAAATTTGATTTAAGGTGGATTAATGAAAGATTTTTGCGCAAGATCGCCGCCTCTCCAAATATAAAGGGCTAGCAGTGGTTCGGAGCTTGTTTTTATACTGTGTAAAACCCAAGACTTATGATAAATCGCCAACTCAGGCTCTCTTAATTGCCAATTTTCTCCGCCTTGTTTCCACTGCGCCTGAGTAAGTGGAACATAAAGCTCTTCAGCCTCATGACTATGCCCGGGATAGTGAGTATTTGGCCCAAGCAGGAGAAAACCACAAGCAATTTCATTACTCACAATTGGGCCTCTAGTGCCAATTAGCTCCGTCCAGCCATAATTATTCATAAAAATTGCGCCAAAATCTTGTTTGCTGTAGGTTTGCCCCCAATAAAGACGATCAGCGTATTTTTGCAACTTTTGCACAAGTGTTGATGCCTTGCTGTTGGTATTGATGTTTATATCTCGAAGGTAGTGCAGTACAGCTAATTCTTTGGATGAAATGTGACGCAATTGCAGTGGTTTTGTGGGCCAATTTTCGAGAAAATTATGAACACCCTGATGGTTTGTTTGACGTAAATATTCAAACACAAGACTTTCGAATTGGAGCGCGATAGTCTGGGTCATTCTATTTTCAGAGCTGGCTTGACTCATTAGTCTTTATTTAGATGAATTCGCCAACTGTAACAGAAATTCTCAATAGCACTAACCAACATTACCCATTCAACACAAAGTTGATTAAGCGCCCAATAGGTTCTGTGCAGCAGAAAAATGACCGTAGAAATCCCACAGGCACCAAGCAGAATTAGTTGCCTTACAGTGATTAATATTGAACAGCAATTAACGCAAGTTAATTGCTACGGGTCAAACGTATGCTATAAAGCTACGCTGCCTTAGAATTGTCGATAAGCTCTCTTGCAACAAACTCTACAGATGCCCAATTTGGGTATTCATGGCGCAATTGTTGGGCAACTTTTATAGCCTGTTCCCAAGTTTTTTGTTCAATCTTTTTTGATTGGTAAGCTTGGTAGTTTGAACCGATAAAGTTTCTGATTTTATTGTGCATTTGTCGTATTAAAAGAGTAAAAAAGTTTATCGAAAGTAATTCCGAGCGCGTATTATAATCTAAACTTATTTCATAAGCAAGATTTTTATTTACTTATTTTAATATAAGCTATCTTATCGATCCTTGCCCACATCCTTAAATCTTTGTCTCATCATAAATCGAGCACCAACATCCAAAAAAGGTGAAGGTGGCATCCATAATGCGCCGGGACAGTTCAAACAATCTCTAACAAGGTCAGATATTTGGTCGCTCGCATATTCAGCAAGAGCCCTTCCAAAGACCGCACCCTTTGAAATGCCAGAACCGTTAAAACCGCCAGCAACAAAAAGATTACCACCCAACTTTTCAAAAAAGTTTGTTTTATTGACGCTTACACCCTCCACACAAGAATAGCTATGCTCAAATTCCACATCTTTTAATTGCGGAAAACGATTGTTGAGTGCCTGTCTATGAAGTTTCCCTCTTTCTTTAGTTTTTGATGCACTAAAGAGATCGCTTCGATTGTATTCAGCAGTGTTTCTAATAGCAAGTCGACCGTCACGAGTAAGTCTCAGTGTGGCGCCGCCGCCGTGTAGTGACATTACACCCCATGATCGGACACTTCCGAGTTTTCCCAGCTCTTCTTCGGTTAAGGCCCTGGTAAAGCTACCAGTTAACGTAACCCCAAGAATTTTGTGTTTATTGATACCAAGCTTTGTCATCTCGTAATTGCACGCCAGTAAGACCTTGTCTGCTATTATTGTGGCATTTTGAGTGCTCAACGTTATCTGGCCACCTAAAACAATAGAAACAGCGCTGTTTTCATGAAGCACTACATTGCTAGGTAGATTATTAGCCAAACCCTCTACCAATTTCGCCGGATTCACTAAGGCACCGTCATTCACTTTAACGCCTTCTTGGTACCAACGAGTGCCGAGCTGACTGTGCAGCTCATCTTGAGTTAATGGTTGATTCTCAATGCCTCTTTTCTCAAGATAGTCAATAAATTCTGTGTAAGATCTTAGTGCACTTTTATCAGCTGCCGAATGATAAAAGCCACTCTCTTGCCAATCACAATCAATTTTATTATTGATGATTTCTGTGCGAAGAATATCGAGGCCTTGGGTATTCAGTCTATCTATGCGCTCATAGCCTTTAATTAATTTGGCATCAAAGCTACCGGGAAAGTGCGAATGAGCAACCGCAAAGCCTGAATTTCTACCAGAAGCATTTTGTCCAATTTCACGAGCATCTAGTAGGAGTATTTCGTCATTCGGGTGGAGCTCTGCCAAACGCTTTGCCGCTGCAAGGCCTGTAAAACCAGCGCCCACCACCACAAACTTACATCGCTTTTTGCCCTGAAATGGCGTGTTTGGCTTACGACGTGATAGAAATTGTAACCAAGATTTGTTGTCTTTTTGTAATTGGCTATTGTCTATTATTGAGCCTGTAGCCATTGAAAAAATCCTACGATAGATGGTCAATCAATACTAAATGGTCGCAAATGGTGTTTGTCTTGTCTAGCCAACGCTCCACTAAAACCTCATCGTCTGGGGCCGCACTGACGCCCGGTGCAATTTCTTTAGCGATAATGGCTTCTACTGCAAGAGCGACAGAGTGTGACACCAATTGAGCCATCGCACTCCCTTCTCCATTTCCAAGGGAATCCATTATGTATTGCTTGTGCCAAACAACCTCCGAATCATTCTCAACTTTCAACTCCACGGTCAAAATAACACGGTCAACTTCCCCCTCCTTATAAGCGAAATTGTGCCACAACTCGTCGCTTAGCTCCGTTAATCGACTTTGTGCATTGGGCATTTCAAGCGAGTCGATCTCAGAAAAAATCTCTTGCCAAGCATTTTTCCAACCCTTGTACCTCAGCGTACCTCTTACAAATTGCTTTATATTAAGCCCGCCATTCAGTTGGTATTGGTTAACAAATGGTAACGAATCACGATTCGGATAGACCTCAAACTCTTCCGCACCCCAAGGCATTGGCAACGGATACAGATCAACCGCCTCCCATGGTTTGGTGACGTGGTATACATCACCATTACGGATGCTCACCGATGGCGACATTAAGGCTTTAAGGACACCTAATGGCGACCAGCTAAATTTATAGAAAAAGTCATTGGGTTTGTCACTTAAACCACCACAATAACTTATAAATGAATGCTCACTAGCAACTGAGAATGCCCCAGATTTTTTATAGTCTGCAACTAGGGCGTGCGACATAGAATGATCAATGCCTGGATCTAGGCCAACTTCGTTAACGCAACAAAGGTTTTTCTTAAGGAAGAATTCGTGCAAATCCTGCATTTCAGGGGAAATGTAAGAACTGGAAACAAAATGAGCGCCCTTAGCAAGGCTGAGTTTCGCGACAGAAACGTGAAAATCCCCGGGAAGCATCGAAACGACAACATCGCCAGCCTTAACTCTCTGCTCGACGGTCTCTAGCGAAAACTCAACAATTTGATAATCGCCCTCAACAGCCGACAATGATTGAGTGGCTTTTTCAACCCCACGATTGTAAACAACAACCGAATAGCCGTTGCCAATAAGGCTACTAAGGCCCGGTATTGCCGAGAGCCCTGTTCCCAGCCAATGAATTTTCGCCATTCTTCCCCTTTTTTTATTGGTAATCTAATCGAATACAGCTCGACGAATAGCCTCTAACCCCTTTCTCAACGTGGTTTCATCTTTAGCGTAGTTTATGCGGATACACTGATTTTTATGTGGCCAGTTGCCGTACATCCCCATAAAGAAATTGTGGCCAGGAATAATATAGACTTTGTCTTTCTTCAACTTCTGATAAAGCTCTTCCGAAGTAATGGACAACTCTGGAAGCCAAAGCCACATGAAAAAAGCACCTTCGAGTTTGTGCATATAAACTTCAGAATCTGCAAAAATCTCGTTAAAAAGCCTGATGGCGGTCCTGGCTTTGTCTTGATAAAAAGGCTTGATGACATCATCACACAAATGCAGCAGCTCTTGGTCTTTAATCATACGAGTGAGGAGTGTTGGGCCTACACTGCCTGGCGCCAACACCATAATGCCGCTCATACGACTGACGGCCTCAATGCAAGACTCACTAGCAATAACAATGCCGGTTCGTATACCTGGCAAGCCAAGCTTAGAGAGCGACATACAGAGGATCATATTGGCATTCCATTTGAGCTTGGCATCGGTATAAATCGCTCCTGGAAATGGGTGACCGTAAGCGTTATCAACAATTAATGGCACCTTGTACTCTTGTGCAATTGCATCTAATTTGCCCAGCTCTTCATCGGTAATAACATTGCCAGTCGGGTTGGTTGGTCGTGAAACGCAAATCGCACCAATGTCTTCCATTTCTAGCGTGGAAATAAGCTTGTGAAAATTTATTTGGTATTTAAATTGCTTATTCTCCAACATTTGAATATCGGGCTTAACCGAAACAAACATGTCCTCAGTAATGCCTTGATCCGCATAACCGATATACTCGGGCACCAAGGGCAATAAAATCTTCTTTTGATCGCCATCTGGCATGTCGCCCGCAAACAAGTTAAACAAATAGAAAAAACTGCTTTGTGAGCCGTTGGTAATGGCAATATTTTTATCACTCAAAGACCAGCCAAAATTCTCGTTCAGTAACTTAACCAAAGCCTGGATAAAAGCTTCATTACCCCGCGGGGCATCATACAAGCCTAGCATTTGGTCAACATCTGAGCTGGCGATGAGTTTTTTTAACTCGCCAACAAAAATATTATGCGCCTCTGGGATTAAGGCTGGGTTGCCACCCCCAAGCATAACCAGATCAGGGTCTCCACTATGCTTGGCCTTGCCAAGATCCTCCATTAACTGGGAGATGCCGCTGTTGCGGGTAAATTTTTCTCCAAAAATCGAATAACTCATAGAAACTAAGGCGCCAAATATTACACACTAAACAAAAACTAAATTATATAGAAAACCCGACCATCAAAGCGCTGTGCTACTCAGCAAATAGCATTAACCAAGAGCAACACATACAAGGCCGATCAGCACCACAAGTACGCCGATGATCTTTGTCGGATAAGGCTGTTCTTTTAATATCAAGATACCCAGGGCGGCACCCAAAGGAATACTCAAACGATGAAAGGCAACGATGTAGCTAACATTGTCGGCAAAAGCAAGCGCTACCAAAACAAGCGTATACGACAGATGTATGCCAATTGCTGCGACAAAAGCATGTGATTTGTCAAAGCGTATCAACTGCATAAATTCGAATCGACTCTGACGCCTCATCAAAACATATAAAGCCATCCACGCTGAAGTAATACACGCCTCAAGAAAGGCGTACAAAATAGCCGTTGAAGTATTATCAGAGTCAAACTGGCTGTCGCTACGTAAATATCTTAATGCTTCATCATCCACCATAGAGTACCCTGCTGTACTTATCGCGGCAATGAGCGCCATTGCGCAAGTTAGATTCCAATAATCACTCAAACGAAATCCTTTAAAGCCTTTCAGGGGAACCATAAAGCAGCCTAGAACTACTATTAGCCCACCAGCAACACTTTGATAGGTAACTTGATCTGCACGACCAAGATACACGATCACAATAAGCACAATAACAACAGGAAGGGCTCTGACAATTGGATAGGCGACTGACAAATCGCCCACTCGATACGCTCTTGCCAAAGAGACGTAATACAAAGACATAAAAAAACCAGCAATAATAAGAAAAACCCACACTTGACTTGGGATGTCACTAAAGACGGTGCTGCTGTGTAGCAACAGAATGGGCGCGAGCAGCGCTGTACCAAGTAGACTGGCTAGAAGGAAAAATGAAGGAGTTGGTTTTTTACTTTTGCTGAATACATTCCACAGCGCATGAATAGCTGCAGACAAAATAACCAGCGAAATTGCAATAAGAGTCATGCACTCGCATGATAGGGCAAAACTCCGTCTATTGCAAAATGTTTGTTACTAATTGAACCCAGTAGGATGCACCAAGAGAAAGGATGTCGTCATTAAAATCATAATGTGTGTTGTGCAGCATGCAACCACCCTGAGGTTGGTCTTCGGGCACTTCACCATTACCGATCCAAATATAAGCGCCTTCTGAAGCATTCAGCAAAAATGAAAAATCTTCAGAGCCCATGCTTGGTGGCATGTTTCTGTGCACATTGCCATCACCTGCAACCATTCCAGCAGCTACAGCGCATTTTTCAGCATGTTTAGGAGTGTTGATCGTTGCTGGGTAATTTGGCCTAGATTCTAGTGTAGCTGTTGCACCCAATGCCTCAGCAACACCTTCAACAACTTTTTTCATTCTTCGATTAACCTCAGCACCAACTTCTGGCCTAAAGTATCTTAACGAGCCTTTCAAGTGCATTTCATCGGGGATGACATTTGTGGCAAAGCCAGCATTCACCACAGTCAAGCTAATCACTGCGGAATCCGCTGGCGCGACATTGCGAGAAACAACCGATTGTAAAGCGGTAATGATCTGCGCGCCTGCAACAACTGGATCAACGCACTGATCGGGCATTGCAGCGTGACCGCCTTTGCCTTTAACAACAATTTCAATCGTCTCGTTTGCCGCCATGACAGCGCTGTCGTGAACCGCGAACTGACCCTCTGCCATACCGGGCCAATTATGCATACCGTAAACAGCCTCACAAGGAAATTGATCAAAAATTCCTTCCTCAACCATCACTCGCCCGCCAGCGCCGCCCTCTTCTGCAGGCTGAAAGATAAAGTGAACGGTGCCCGAAAAATTATTGTTCTTTTTTAAATGAACTGCAGCACCCAACAGCATCGTCGAATGACCATCATGCCCACAAGCGTGCATCTTACCGTCGTGCACGGACTTGTGATCGAACTCATTCAGCTCTTGAATTGGCAATGCATCCATATCGGCGCGTAAGCCAATCGACCTGCCTGGTTTCTTGCCATAGATGGTTGCAACAATACCGGTAACGGCTAAGCCGCGATGAATTTCAATATTGTGCTCAAGCAAAACAGAAGCGATGTAGTCGCTTGTCATCTGCTCATTAAAACTGAGTTCAGGGTGCTGGTGCAAATAATGACGCCAAGACACCATTTGTTGTTGTAATTCAATATCTTGCATAATACTTAAGGTTGTTAAATTTGCTAGAATTTTAGCAAAAAGTATCACCTATTTTAGAGGCAAAAGATTGATATTTACTAGATTAATATTAATATTGCTAAGCAACAGAAGAAAGTTACCCCATGTTGATAAAAACCAACATGGGGCTAGAAAAACCTTAAGCCCTTAGGCACTCATTCGTCGGATCGAAAGGAGATTCCTCAACCACAACGGCTTGATATCTTTCACCTAAAATTTCGATTTCAAGCTCAGTACCAATCGCGGACAAATCAATTTGCACCAAACCAAGTGCTAACGACTTACCACAACGCCAGCCATAGCCACCAGAAGTGGCGCGGCCGACAACCTTGCCATCTTTGTAGATCGCCTCAGAGCCTCTAGCGTCAGCATCAGTGACACCTTTGACTTCTATGGTAACAAAGCCATTTTCTGCGCCTTTTTCCTGCCAAGCCGCAAGCGCCTCCTTACCAATAAAGTCCTGCTCTTTATCAAGACGAACAAAGCGGTCAAGACCCGACTCAAACGCGGAATACTCAATAGACATCTCGCTTGGAATCAAACGATACGACTTTTCTAAACGCATTGAATTCATTGCACGGATACCGAATGGCTTAATATCAAACTCTGCGCCCGCTTCCATTAACTGATCAAAGATATAGTTTTGCATTTCGATTGGGTGGTGTAATTCCCAGCCCAATTCGCCCACAAAGTTCACTCTTAATGCTTCAGCAGTTGCATAACCTACATTAATTTTCTTACCCGTTAGCCACTTAAAGCTAGCGTTAGATAAATCTGTATCGGTCAACTTTTGCAACAAATCACGAGATCTTGGGCCGGCCAAAACCAACACGCCTGTTTGTGTTGTTACGCGTTGCACACTGACACTGCCATCTTTAGGTAACAGCTTAAACAAATAGTCATGATCATGCGTCTCGAAAGCACCCGCCGAAACAAGGTAGTAGCTCTGAGGGCCTGTTTTATAAACAGTGTATTCAGAACGAACACCACCGTTTAGGCTCAACATATGCACAAGGCTGATTCGACCAATGGTTTTCGGCATTTTATTGGCAAAGATATACTCCAGCCACTCTTCTGCGCCAGGACCCTTGACGATGCATTTAGCAAAAGCCGACATATCCAAAAGACCGACCTTTTCAGTGACATGCTTACACTCATTGCCGACATGCTCAAAATAGTTTGAACGACGGAACGAGTTCTTTTCAACAATACGGCCATCTTCCAATGGCTCAGCATGGTTTTCATTCCAAAGCACCTTCTCTGGATCTGCCTGATTAAGCTCTTCAGCGCTTAAGGCGTAATCCGCACTTGGCATAAACCAATTTGGACGCTCCCAACCGTACACAGAGCCAAACACTGCACCGAGTGCTTTCATGCGATCATAGCAAGGGGTGGTTCTTAGTGGTCTAGCGGCACCGCGCTCTTCATCAGGATAATGCGTGGTGAAAACGTTCGAATAGGCCTCTTCGTTTTTCTCTCGCAAATAACCTCGTGTAGCGTATGGACCGAAACGACGAGGATCAACACCCATCATATCGACCGTTGGCTCGCCATCAATCATCCATTCTGCCAACTGCCAACCAGCACCGCCTGCAGCCGTAATACCAAAACTGTGGCCTTCGTTTAGCCAGAAGTTTTTCAGTCCTGCTGCAGGACCAACAATTGGATTGCCATCTGGTGTGTAAGCGATTGCGCCGTTATAGACATCTTTAACGCCAACTTCACCAAAAGCTGGAACACGAACCATGCAGCGCTCAATGTGCGGCATGAGGCGATCGAGTTCGGCATTGAACAACTCGTACTGACAGTCGTCACTTGGGCCGTCGATATAACACACTGGCGCGCCTTTCTCATAAGGACCTAACAGTAAGCCGCCCGCTTCTTCACGTAAATAGTAGCCCGCATCGGATTCCCGCAAGACACCCATTTCAGGCAAGCCTTGTTCTTTACGCGCCATAATTTCTGGATGCGGTTCTGTAATAATAAATTGGTGTTCAACGGGGATTACAGGGATATCCAATCCCACCATCTCACCCGTCTTTCGAGCGTAGTTACCGGTACACGAAACAACGTGTTCACAAGCAATATCGCCCTTGTCTGTTTTGACAATCCAACTGTTATCTTTTTGCTGTTCAATGGCTGTTACCAGTGTGTGCTCATAAATTTCAGCGCCGCGGTTTCTAGCGCCTTTACAAAGCGCTTGTGTTAAATCTGCAGGTTGAATATAACCATCATCTGGATGTTGAATTGCACCAAGAAGGCCCTCTGTATTGCACAATGGCCAGATTTCTTTCACTTCTTCTGGTGTTAAAAACTTAACGTTTACACCAACTGTACTACCGACTCCAGCGTAGTACTTGTACTCGTCCATTCTGTCTTGACAGTTCGCAAGACGAATATTCGATACCACACTAAAACCAACATTCATGCCGGTTTCTTCTTGAAGTTCATGATAAAAATCAACTGAATATTGGTGTAATTTTCCCACCGAGTAGCTCATGTTAAACAATGGCAGTAATCCAGCTGCATGCCAGGTTGAGCCCGAGGTTAGGTCTTTTCGCTCAACCATGACAACATCGGTCCAGCCCTTTTTAGCCAAATGATAGAGCGTTCCAGCACCAACAACACCGCCGCCGATTACCACTACTTGGGTTTTATTTTTCATCAAAATCTCCTATAAAAAATGCTTTTCTTGAGCCAGCTCAAGAAAACAACATAACTAAAAATACTAATTTTCTTTACTTAAGTGGACAAGAGTGTGTGCATGCTCTTCCCAATTTTTACCATCAAAAGGCTCAACGGTTATTTTTGCCGGTTGAGGCTCTAGACAACGCACATTAACACTTATCCCGTCTGGGTTGGATCGCGGAATATAATAAGATTTAATGCCGCAAGTACTGCAAAACAAATGCTTGGCCTCTCCGCTATCAAACATATAAGAAGACAAACTTTGCTCGCCCTGAATGGGTTTGAATTTTGACTTTGGCACAATTAAATGCAAGTTGCCCGACTTTTGGCAAATACTGCAATTACAATCAACGACAGTAAGCTCCTCGTCTGCTTCAACTTCGTACACCACTGCACCACAGTGGCAAGACCCAGTGTAGATCATAACAACCAAAAAATAAACACGCTACCAATCAAGCAAATAGCTAAAGAGTAAATTTTAAATAAGTCGTGTTCAGCTTGAATGAATAATCTTGTTTCTATAAATCAGTATATTTGTTGTGAGAAAACTGGGCTTAATGTAGAATTATTTCACAGCAGCAACAAGCCAGCTGGCAACAACTTTTTTGGAGAAAAAATGAAACTTACAATTATCAAATGGCGAGACATCCCTACCCAGGTAATGATTAAAAAAAGTCGTCGTGAAGTTGAAAAAGCACAGCTTGATAACCGCTTCATGGAAGCTGTTGATGAAGCTGCAGCGGTCGCTAGTGCGACAGATGCGGACGCCTATCTTGCCGACTGGAATAACGAAGTCATTGACATTGAAGATGGCGATATGGTGGCACCAGTAGCAGAAAAGGCAGCAGAGCTTGAGGACGCCTTCAATACCGCAACTCTTCAGGCGTATGTAGATAATGGCGGTAATAAACCCTAAAGCTTAACCGCCAAGACTATTCTTAGCTACGTGTATGCAGCGTGAAGAGTATTGAGCACAACTCGCATCTCAGACTCGGGCAGCAAATAGCTAATGACGTTTTCTTCTGTCTCAAGAATTTCAGCAGAATCAATTTTCATCGCCTTCGGGGCTTTGTCGTGAAAAATAACCGAAACCGTCGCCCAACCCTTGCTTACTTTATAAAAACCGAAACTCTCTTCCAGTCTTGAAAGTTTTGCGCTGAAATACACGTCGTCTTTGAGGATGACGCGTTTTGAGTCGATATTAATGACACCTTCAACGTGACTTCCAGCATCGTGGGCATATTCAAACTCAACCATCACCATATCCTCTCTGTGCGCCAAGGTAGCGCAACTATCGCCTGACGATTCCTCGTGAAAAATAGTTGTTCCCGGCGCGTCGTTAAAAGTATTTCTGGCGATAATCGGTGTTTTGCTCGCTAGTGACGCCTTAATCGCACGAGGATGAATAACCTTGGAGCCTTCATCCGACATCGTAATCATCTGCGAAGCACTGATTGAATCCATAAAAACAGCAGTTGTCACTTGCCTCGGGTCGCAATTGGCAATACCATCAACATCCGAATAAATTTCAACACATTCAGCACCCAATGCCGCACCCAATGCAACGGCAGAGGTGTCACTACCACCACGTCCGAGCGTGCGCACATCGCCATCACTATTAACACCCTGGAAGCCAGCCACAACCACAATATTGCCCTCAGCTATTGCTGAACGAATTCGAGTTGGGTTAATTTCAAGAATTTCAGCGTTACCAGCATTATCATCCGTCAGAATACCGGCTTGACGACCGTCAAATGAAACCGCATTCATGCCATTCTGATTAAGAAAGTGAGCAAAATAAGCGGCACTCAAGTTCTCACCAATGCTCATTACTGAATCCAACTCTTTGGGACAAATATGCTTGCCGACCAACTTAACCATATTGATCAAAGTGTCTGTCGAGTAAGGCTCACCTTTACGGCCCATTGCAGAAACAACGACAACAATGTCCTTGCCGTCCTCAAAATGATCTTTAACGTGCCTCATTGCACTTGTGCGCGAGCTGTCGTTTCTAACGCTTGTGCCGCCAAATTTCATGACGATAGGTGCTGATAATGTTGACATTCTGAATTAGATAAAAAATAAATACGATTTTAACCTGATGGCACTCGCTTGGCAAACCCAAGATAGCGCTATAACTGTGGGAAAAACTGCAACTATAGGCTTAATTTTCGAACAGAATTATATTTTGCGAGAAAACTAAATATTAAACGACTGTTTAATACCTTCCACAAGCATATTTACTGAAACTAACAATAGCAAAATACCCATCAATCTTTCGATGGCTATCAAAGCCCTAACACCCAGTTTTCGACCCAGTGTTTCTGAAGAAATCAAAATTACACCTGCCAAAAGCCAGGCGACAACCAAGGCTAGAGCCCAATCTGGCCAGCGATCTGGCTCTTGAGCCATCATTAAGATAACCGCAGCAATTGCCGAAGGTCCAGCCAGCAATGGCACCGCTAGAGGCACAATTAAAGGCTCCGCCCCCTCTTGGTGAGAGTAGACATCGCCTTTGCCGGGAAAAATCATCTTAAAGGAAATGGTGAGCAACATAATGCCGCCGGCAATACCTAATGATGATTCAGAAATTTGCAAAAAGGCCAAAATGTATTTGCCAGAAAACATAAATACCAATAACACCAGGAGTGCAATCAGTAATTCTCTGACAATGATCTTACGACGACGCTCGGGCGCAATATTTTTAAGAATACTGAGGAAAAGAGGCACATTTCCAATCGGATCCATAATAATGAATAACAAAAAAATTGCAGATAAAACAGTCACTTAGCGCCCCTTTATTGGATGAATATTTAAGAATAGAATCTGGGGAAATTGTATACGATTGACAAGAGAGTAACCGGGTATTTGCCCATCAATATGGCGTCAGTTGTTAGTGTAAATTCTTAATGTTTGACTTAAAAAAGAAAAAAAAATTTACAAACTTCAATACACGGGGTGATAATGAAATCATCTGTTGTGTGCGTGTTTGATTTTTATCCCTGAGCCGATTAAAGACAGAACAGGAGATGAGATTGCTTTACTATTGTGCAAGCCTGCCTTGAAGTGGGAAGCCTGCGGTAAACATCGAACTTCCGCCTTGAGCCGTAAGGCCCAGGTCTTTATCATCACGGCACAACGGACCCTTTAAAGCTTACTCCGGCAAGTTTTTCAACAAACCCATCAACTTAACCCTTTTACTCATTTTCTTCATTTCTTTACTGAGATTTTCTGCACTGTTGTCCCTAAACCACGCCTCTTTCAGCCCCTGAGCGTCACTTCGCCCAATTTGTAACAAACTCTGCATTTCCGACTCTAGCTTTTTGGCGTCGTCTGTTTCGTAGGATAGTGCGATCATTGCCCACATGGTCGCCTCCAGTACCCTTTCTTTAAGTCCTGCGAGTTTTAATTTTGCAATCTCAAGAGGGGCAAGTGGGTGTTTATACTTAGCAGCGGTTTTTAACTGCTCCAAGGCAAGAGATTGGTCTCCAATCCGCAGAAGCATTAGACCCGCCTGATAGCCAAACTCAGGGTTGTAATTATTCATCTGGGTGACCGTAAGACCTAAATATGCCATGGCCATCGTTGGATTTATCTCAACTCCAAGACCCTTGTTGTAATGAGGAACTAGCATCGCACTAGCGCTTGGAACACCCTCTTTTGACAAATCAAGAAACATAGAGAAGGCCACAGAATAACGCTCATTTTCATAGCTATGAAGGGCGTACTCAAATCGATCATCGCCCGCCTGAACGGTCAAAGAAAACATGGCGAGAACATGCAAGAAAACCAATCTAGTTAATGTCAAAACCTTCATGACAATGTTGAAATGAGCCCAAAAGTGCCCATTGTACTGCTAAAATCCAACTTTTTTAGCAAAGTTATTGAATGCAGGAATTACGTCGCAAGCTTCGCAGACTAAGAAAGTCACTTTCAAGGCCGGTACGTCATAAAAAAGGCAAGAAACTACTCTACCAATGCCAAAAAGCAGGGCTTTTTCGCTCGGCAAAACACATTGCGATCTTCACCCCAAATGATGGTGAAGTCGAAACCAAAAACATCATTAAATTCTTAACCACTCAGGGATACTGCGTCTATTTCCCAATTCTGGTTGGAGAAAAACTCAAATTTGCCCTAGTTGGGAAACATTTTCGAAAAAATCGTTTTGGTATTGACGAGCCACTTTTTACGCCACTTGTTGGCGCCCATGAAATGAACTTAATCCTGATGCCTTTGGTCGGTTTTGATAAGCACAAAAACAGAATGGGTATGGGTGGTGGCTTCTATGACAAGACACTTGCGTTTAAAACACAACAAAACAAATTTAACAAACCCAAGCTTTTTGCATTGGCCTTTAATTGTCAAGAGGTTGATAGACTTGATGCAAAACCGTGGGATGTTCCTGTTGACGGCATTATCACTCCTACTCGCATTATTCGCTAAAGTGGGATTCTAGTTAGCTTTCCCCAGGGCGTGTTTTTGCAAGAATGACTTGAGAATTGGCGTCTCGTCAATAAGATTCATCCCAAAGCCTCTTAGCCACCTAAGCCCCTCATTATTTTCTTTATAAATCCAATTAAGTCCTGTCATTGTTTTGGCCATGAGTTCGTTATCAGTGCGCCTTGCTCTAGCGTACTTTCTCAAAACCAAATGATCACCCAGTGCTTTATCGCCGTGTGTACGCAGCTGCATATTGAGCTCTTGTGCATCTGCAAACCCAAGGTTTACGCCTTGGCCTGCCAAGGGATGAATATTATGCGCCGCATCACCTATGAGCGCTAAATTTGGCAAAACATAATCATTTGCACTGCGTTCAATCAAAGGAAACGCCTTTCTATCACTTTCTAATGTTATTTCGCCAAAACGATACTCAACAGCCTTACAAAGTGCCCGACAAAAATCAGTATCTTGCATGTCGGTTAACTCATTCGCAAGCGGATTTTTGCACGACCAAACAATAGAAGCTTGCTTGTCAGACAATGGTAATAATGCAATAATACTGTCGGATAAAAAGCGCTGCCAAATGGCGCCATCAAAAGACTTTTCACATGCAATATTGGCAATAATTGCTTGCTGTTGATAATCCTTTTCACTGGTGTCAATGCCTGACAGTTTTCTCACTTGAGACTGTGCACCATCCGCACCAATAAGTAGTCGACAACTAAGCTTTGTTTGATCGTTCAATGTAACCTGATAACCCTCTTCGACCTTATCAAGCGCGGTTAAACTTTCCTTAATGCATTCAATTTTTTCTCGATCAAGAGATGCGAATAATGCAGCTTGGATGAGATCGTTCTCGACAATACTGCCAAGATGATCAATACCTTCATCCGATGCATTGAAATTCAATTGGCCATGAGAATTTTGATCCCACACCTTGGTGGCATTAAACGACTGCTTTCTAGAAATACGACTCCAAACACCTAGCCCGCTCAAGAATGCCTCACTGACCGGTGTGATGGCGCTAACACGTGTGTGAAAAGATTTTTGAATCGGAGGGCTTATTTCGCCCGGGTCAACAATAGCGATTGAGATATCTCGTCGTGCAGATAACTCTACTGCAAAAGCAAGGCCAACCATGCCTCCGCCGATAATGATGGCATCGAACTCTCTCACTTAAATCTCACCCGCAATAGTCATTTCGTTAATCAATGTGGAGCCAGCTTTAATGTTGCTTCTAAAATCAACATCGCTTGCAACCGCAGAGATGTTGGTAAACATAGTTTTTAAATTACCCGCAATAGTAATGCCTGACACTGGGTATTGAATTTGTCCATTCTCCACCCAAAAACCCTGTGCACCTCGGGAATAATCGCCTGTTGTGGTGTTAATGCCATGACCCATCAAATCGGTCACCAGTAAACCTTTATGCATCTCGTTGAGGAGCGCGTCCAGTGCGCCGGAAAACGTCGTGCTGACCTGGCAATTACTGGCGCCGCCAGCATTCGCTGTCGACTCTAAGCCCAACTGATTGGCTGAATATTGACTCATAATATAACTTGCCACCCTGCCATATTCAACAAAAAACTGCTTTTGTTTCGCTATGCCATCCTGATCAAATGCTCTTGCACCTATAGTTTTTAGTTTTATTGGGTCCTCAAAAATACTCATCCCTTCTGGCAATACGATCTCGCCAAGAGAGTTCTGCAGGAACGAAGATTTTTTATACTGTCTTGAGCCGCCAAGCGCACTCAATAGTTGAGAAAACAAACCCGAAGATTGTCGTGAAGTAAAAATGACAGGGCACTTTTGTGACTTCAAACTTTTTGAGCCAAGTTTTTGTTGTGCCAATTCCGCCGCTGAAAGGCCAATCTGTTTGGCCGACAACAAGTCGTTGGCATCCAAAACACTGCTGTAGTCGTAAGCAGTTTGCATTTCACTGTCTCGCTTTGCAATCAAAGAGCAGTGCAATGAATGCCTAGTGCTCTTCGCTTTAGCGATTAATCCGTTGGAGTTGGCATAAAAACTTGTACCTTCAAAACTGGACAACTCTGCGCCATCGGAATTGTCAATTTCAGGGCGATCTAGAGCACTAGCTTCACACTCTTTTGCCAGCTCTATACTGTGTTTTGCATCCAAATCCCAAGGGTGATAAAGATCCAATTCTGGGACGTCCCACGCCATTCTTTCTTTGGGCGCAAGGCCGTTAAATGGGTCTTCTTGAGTATATTTGGCAATTAAGCAAGCGGATTCAATGGCTTTTTGTAAGCTCTTCTCACTCAGATCCACACTAGAGGCGTGACCCTTGTTTTGGCCAAAATAAACATTGATATCAAAGCTAGTGTCGAGGTGATACTGCAATGTTTCAACCTCTCCCAATCTAACACTGGTAGAAACACCAGAGCTCTCAGCCACAGATATTTCAAAATCAGTGGCTTGTTGTTTTTTGATTAAATCAATGGCAAGCTGTGTGGTTTGTTCAAGTGTATTCATGTCGACGATTATACTCAGAGAGTATAAGTTTCGTACAAAACAACGTGGTGTTGCCTAACTTTGTTTTTTTATTCGCTCGATTAATCGTGTCTGAGCTAACCTTTCGGCTCTTGCTTTAAACGTGTTACTTCAAGCAAATGCAATCGACGAGAATCTGTTTTTAAGATTTTAAACTGAAAACCATGAAGACTTATCTCACTCATTTGCTCTGGCAAGTAGGTGAAGCCCGCAATAACCATGCCTGCGACCGTGTCAAAATCGTCATTTTTAATTGACGCTTCGAAAAATTCATTAAACTCCCCAATCGGTGTACTGGCTTGCAGCAAATAACGACCGTCGCCATAGTCCACAATATAATCCTCCTCTTTGTCGTGTTCATCTTCAATTTCGCCAACAATCTGCTCTAGAACATCCTCCAAAGTTACTAATCCGGCAATCTCACCGTATTCATCCACGACGATGGCCATATGGGATTTACTCTGCTGAAACTCTCGAAGCAGCGCCCCAAGGGGTTTGCTTTCAGGAACCGACAGTGCATCTCTCAAGTATTCTCGATAATTAAACTCACCACCACCATTCTCAGCAAAATGAGACAGTAAATCCTTGGCGAGAATCACGCCCAAAACGCGATCTTGCTCTTGATTGTGTATCGGAAAACGAGAATGCGACGAACGCACCATCACTTTCAAAAGTTCTTCTGTCGAAGCATCAGAAGCAATCAGAATCATTTTTGCTTTTGGCACCATAACATCTCGCACCCTGAGGCTTTCAACTTGAAGGGCGCCCTCAATAACAGAGCGAGAATGAGCATCAATCACGAGATTGTCTTCAGCCTCTTCTAGGGCCTGCATTAGTTGCTTACGGGATTTAAGTGGTTGGTAAAAGAACTTGCCAATAACCTTTTGGAAAAAGGTCGGACTCGGAGGTTTTTCTTCGCTCATTTATTAATAATCGATAGTGTAGAAGGGTTATTTTACTCTTTTTTGCCGCCGCGCATCACTTTGCCCGCAGCTGCGCGCTCTTTGCGCACTTGTTTAGGGTCGGCAATCAAAGGGCGGTAAATCTCAACGCGATCTTTTTCACGCAAAACGGTATCAAGCTTGGCCAATTTACCAAAAATACCTACTTTGTCTTTGCTTAAATCAATCTGTGGATAGGTATTTAAAATACCTGAAGCCTCAACGGCCTCTTGCAGGTTGGTGCCCTCGTCTACCTCAAGGCTTAATAATGTTTGTTTTTCAACGAGTGCGTAAGCAACTTCAATGATCATAAATATCACTCATGGTTTGCGCAGCTCTGAAATCAAGAGACCCTTCATAGATGGCTCTGCCTGTAATTGCGCCCATAATGCCTTCTTTGGCGTGATGAAGAAGCCCAGCAATGTCATCCAAATTAGTGATGCCGCCTGAAGCAATAATAGGAATTGAAGTTTGCCTAGCAAGGCCTGCGGTTGCTTCCACATTAACACCTTGCATCATGCCATCGCGGGCAATATCGGTATAGACAATCGAACTCACGCCATCTTGCTCGAATTTCTTAGATAAATCAACAACATGGATATCTGTCTGCTTAGCCCAGCCATCGGTTGCAACCAAACCATTGTTTGCATCCAAGCCAACGATAATTTTTCCTGGAAACTCCCGACAAAGTTCCGAGACAAACTGAGGGTGCGTCACAGCCATCGTGCCGATAATAAGGTAACTAATACCGGCTTCAATATACGTATTGGCGATATTTAAATCGCGAATGCCGCCGCCGATTTGTACTGGCAGATCAGGAAATGTTTTGGTAATTTGATTGACGCTCTCAGCGTTGATTGGCTTACCTTCAAAGGCGCCGTTCAAGTCAACCAAGTGTAGACGTCTTGCGCCCTCATTTACCCACTTTGCAGCCATTTCGCAAGGATCGTCTGAAAACACCGTGGTGTCGTCCATCAAACCCTGTCTTAGGCGTACACACTGCCCATCTTTTAAATCAATAGCCGGAATAATAAGCATGAAATTTTCAATCAATAATTAAAACGATGATAACCCACAGCCTCGATCAAATGCGCTCTTTGAATTTTTACGCTTTTATCGAGATCTGCAATGGTGCGTGCCACCTTAATAGTGCGGTAGTACGCTCTTGCTGAAAGCGACAATTTTTCAATCATCGTCTCGAGCAAACGCCTGTCATCACCATCCAGTTGAAGCAGTTTATCCACCTCATCAGAAAGCAAGCGATCGTTGGCTTTGCCCTGCCTTTCAAGCTGAGTATTATAAGCACTTAATACACGCTTTCGGATGCTTTCGCTATTTTCAATACTCTCCTTACCCCCACTCGGCAGTAACAACTCCTTCGGCAAAGGCGGTAATTCAAGCACCATATCAATTCGATCCAACAAAGGCCCAGAAATCTTCGAGCGGTACTTACTCACTTGATCTTCCGTGCAATGACACTTCTGTGAACCATCACCAAAATACCCACAAGGACATGGGTTCATTGCTCCGATTAACTGAAAATTTGCAGGAAAACTCACTTGTTTGGCAGCACGTGACAAGTGCACCACACCATTTTCCATCGGCTGCCTTAGCACCTCCAAAGCCGCCCTAGGAAACTCCGGCAGCTCATCGAGAAAAAGCACACCCTCGTGAGCGAGCGATATTTCACCCGGTTTTGGAATGGTGCCACCGCCCGCTAAAGCTACAGCGGAACACGTGTGGTGAGGTGAGCGGAAAGGTGGTGTGTGCAATTCACTTATATTGACACTTTGACCAGCCACAGAATAAATGGATGCGCGCTCTAACGCCTGCTCCTTTGTAAGCGGTGGTAAGATCGAAGGTAAACGCTCAGAGAGCATGGTTTTGCCCGCACCCGGCGGGCCGATGAGTAGTAAATTATGACCGCCACTGGCTGCCACTTCCATCGCCCTTTTGGCCTGGTGTTGGCCTTTAACTTGAGAAAAATCTAATTTGTAGTTATCTGATGAGACTTCTTTAATTTGAAGTTTATTCATCTCACTGGTGCCGGATATATAGCCGCACACTTGTAGCAAGTGATGGCAGGGGTAAATATTTGCCTCGCTCACCAAGGCGCTCTCATCAATATTTTCCTCGGGGATTAGCAGATGGTGATTACTAGAAAAACCCTGAACTAATGCGGGCAACAACCCTTCGGTGCCACGAACAGCGCCATCAAGACCAAGTTCCCCATAAAATTCAAATACCTCCAAATCTTTGGCTGGCTTTAATTGACCTGAAGCGACCAATAAGCCGAGTGCAATACCAAGATCATAACGCCCACCGCTCTTAGGTAAATTAGCCGGCGCAAGAGAAACAGTGATTCGTTGAGCGGGAAATCGATACTTGGAATTCATCAGTGCGCTTCGAACTCTGTCTTTACTTTCCTTTACAGCGCCCTCGGGCAACCCAACAATTGAGAAGCACGGCAAGCCGCCCGAAATGTGCACCTCGACACTCACTAACGGCGCATCTAAGCCGTTTGCAGCTCGGGTAAAAATCTTTGCAAGTTGATTCATGACAATAAAATATCGCCAGTTGACCTTAGTGTGGCAACTAGAGCTTACATAAAGTATAGATCATTAAAAACGCTTCATTTCACTTATATACATCCTCAAGCGCAATAAAAAATGACTGCTCATTAAATGGCGGGCAGATCTTCTAAGTTCCAGCGCGGTTTAATAGTAATCTCTAAATTATCATTACTTTGTCCAGCCATAAGGCGATAATGCCCTGCAAGAGCAATCATTGCACCATTATCGGTGCAAAATTCATGTCCAGGGTAATGCACTTCTACATTGAGTTTTTCGCCCATTGTATCAAGCACTTGTCTCAAAGTGAGGTTGGCGCTAACACCACCAGCAACAACCAGTGTGGAAAAGCCAGTTTGCTCCAATGCTCGACGACATTTAATCATCAGTGTTTCTGTCGCTGCGACTTCAAAAGCGCTAGCAATATTTGCTTTTTCGTTTGGGTGTTTGGCGAAGGTATTTCTCGCAAACGTCTTAAGACCGCTAAAGCTAAAGTCCAGCCCTGGGCGGTCGGTCATTGGCCTTGGAAAAGTAAATCGACCCACCTCACCCTCCACAGCAAGCTTTGCTAGCGCAGGACCGCCAGGATAGCCCAAACCTAGGATTTTTGCGGTTTTGTCAAAAGCCTCACCCACCGCATCATCTAACGACTCGCCTAAAATTTTATAATTGCCAATACCTTTTACTTCCACAAGTAACGTATGGCCACCCGAAACCAACAACGCAACAAAAGGAAACTTTGGCTTAGATTCAGCCAGAAGCGGCGCCAAGAGGTGACCCTCCATATGGTGTACGCCAATTGCAGGAACACTTAAACCCCAAGCAAGGCTTTGTGCAATTGAGCTACCAACCAAAAGAGCGCCGGCCAATCCCGGTCCTTGCGTATAAGCAATACCGGTTAAATCTTGTAGCGATAGATTACTCTCTTGTAGAGCATCCTTTATGAGCGGTATTGCTCTTTGAATGTGGTCTCTCGAGGCGATTTCTGGGACCACGCCACCGTATTCAGCGTGAATCTCGACTTGGGAAAAAAGCGTGTGAGAGAGCAAGCCAGCTTGAGAGCTGTATATCCCTATTCCAGTTTCATCACACGAGGACTCAATGCCAAGAGTGATAAATGAATTAGTGCTCACCAGTGGTTTCACCCAAATAGACTTTTTTCACCGCCTCATTGGTAAGGATCGCCTCCTTGTTGCCTTGGGCTATGATTTGTCCAGAGTGCATGACATACGAGTAATCGCAAGTATCCAGCATTTCTCGATAATTGTGGTCGGTAATTAAAACACCAATTCCTTTATCTCTAAGATGGTAAATAATTTGCTGAATGTCGCCCACCGAAATTGGATCAACACCGGCGAAAGGCTCATCAAGCAAAATAAATTTTGGCTCCATCGCCAAGGCCCTGGCAATCTCAACTCTTCTGCGCTCACCACCCGACAAACTGACGCCTTTAATATGGCGAATATGCTCAACATGAAATTCTGTCAACAACTCTTCGAGCCTGTGTTTTCTGCGAGAAGAAGGTAGCGCTTTATTGAGCTCCAAAACCGCCAAAATATTGTCTTCAACTGTGAGTTTACGGAAAATAGAGGGCTCTTGCGGCAAGTAGCCCAAACCCAATTTGGCGCGCTTATGCATCGGCATATGGCCGACCTTATGGTGGTTAATAAAAACCTCACCCATATCCGACCGAACAAGGCCACAAGCAATATAAAAACATGTCGTTTTACCTGCGCCGTTTGGGCCAAGCAAGCCAACAATTTCGCCGCCTTCAACAGCAAAAGAAACGTCGTTAACAACCTCTCGTTTTGCGTAAGTTTTACGGATATTTTTAACTTCTAATCTATTGTTCGCCATCTATTTTTCTGTGGATTTGTGGGTGATCATATCTTACCCTAAATGTAGGTGATTTGCTCAGAGCTATACATCGCCTCAATGCCGTTCTCACTTGATATGAGTAACGCCCCCTTGCTGTTTACGCCCACTACTTCACCAGTAAAAGAATCGTTCACTCGCTCTACTTTTGCGCGCCGACCTTTGAGTATGTCGTAAGCCGACCATTCGCTTTGAAAACCCTCAAAACCATTTTCCTCAAAGCGTTTAATATAGACGAGAACGCTATTAATAATAGCCGCTGTCAGTACCTTGATGTTTGCCACACTAGCGCTGATTGTCGTCAAATCAATCCAAGGGGTTTCGCAGTCAAGGTTTTCGCCAAGTGCGTAATTAACACCCACTCCGACAACAACCGATTGCTCTCCACCAAGAAGTTGGTTTTCAAGTAATATTCCAGAAAGTTTTTTATCGCCAAAATAAATATCGTTTGGCCACTTAATGCCTAATTTTTCAATGGCGTAAGTCTCTTCGAGGCTTTTCACAATGGCTAGCGCAACCACCAAGCTTAAGCCGCTAAGATCACAGCTTGCATCAAAATTTTGTCGTATTGAAAACAATACACTGCCGTCTTTTTGACTGCACCACACTCGACCGTGCTGACCCTTGCCTTTAGTCTGCTCACGCGTTATACATAATTGAGTTGTTTTGCTAAAAGGTTGCTTTAACAAGTAATCGTTTGTACTTTCAATGGAGTCAAAAAACACACAATCTATCGGCTGATTGATGAGGTTTTCTAAAGTAGAATGATCGACCACGTCACCAAAAAGAGGATTAATGAAAGCATCACTGCAGCTGATGCCACGTCTTTGGCAAAGCCAGATAACTCATGCTTCTCTATGCCAATTCGATCAACCACAGCCTCAACAGCGGAGTTCAACATTTCTACAATCAACACAATAAAAACAGGAGTAATTAACAACACTTTTTCAAGCGCACCTTCGCCCAACCAATAGCCAAGTGGCAGCAAAACCACGCCAAGCCAAATCTCTAATCTAAATGCAGCTTCAGACTTGTAGCAAACCTTAAAACCCTGAGCCGAATAGACGCAAGCTGACAGTAGTCTTTTGATTTCCGATTGTTGATTTTTTTTGCCCATAGGGTTTACTTGACCAGAGGATGAGTATCAATAGCCTAGTTGCAATATTTTGTTAAAATAATAACATCGATTTTACAATAACGTACTAGATGAGAATTGCTCTCGGTGTTGAATATTTAGGCACCCACTTTCACGGCTGGCAAATACAAAAATCTGGCATTAGGACCGTTCAGTTGGTTGTTGAGGCAGCGCTATCCAAAGTTGCCGACCACCCAGTGCGTGTCTTCTGTTCTGGGCGAACCGACGCTGGCGTACATGCCAAAGAGCAGGTAATTCATTTCGAGACCGAATCTATTCGCGAGAGCAAAGCTTGGTTGTTTGGTGGTAATGTTAATTTACCTGCCGACGTTAATTTCACCTGGGCCAAAGAGGTTGGTAATGACTTTCATGCCCGCTTTAACGCATACGCCAGGGCCTATGAGTTCAAGATTCTCAACCATCCCGTACGCTCAGCATTAAAGGCCGACTCACACCTTTGGCAGCCCAGGCCGCTCGATATTGAGAAAATGCAAGAGGCTGCGACTTTGCTGTTGGGTGAACATGATTTTTCTTGTTTCCGTGATAGCCTATGCCAAGCTAAATCTCCCATCAAAACCATTGAGTATCTAAACATAACCAGGAGTAACAACACCGTCCTGCTGAAGGTTAAAGCCAACGCGTTTCTGCATCATATGGTTCGCAATATTGTTGGCACGCTCTTAAAAGTCGGCAGAGGTGAGCGCGAAGTTAGCTGGGTGCAAGATGTTTTGGACAGTAAAGATAGACGACAAGCAGGGCCAACATCCGAGCCCCAAGGATTGTACTTTGTAAAGGCTTTTTACAAAAACCTTTAGCGGCCGATAAGATGCCTTAATGGGCTATTAAACTCTGCCTCAGGATCACCAATCTCCTCCCAGGCATAGCGCAAAGCCTCACTTCGTCGTTGGAAGAAACGATTTTGCCCAACTCTGTCTTTAAAGCCGGCCCTTTCTAGAACGGAGTCTAAGCCCTCCATTCTGGCAAATAGAATTTCAACGCCTGACTCAGAACAAGACTCAACAAGGTTTAATAACATCTCTTCGCCACTGGCGTCAATTTGATTAATGCCCGCCACATCAACAATAATATAACACAAATGTTCGCGATTATTGGCAATCAATTCCAGCATTCTTGTTTCAAAGTAACCGGCGTTAGCAAAATACAACGAGCCGCTGTATTTCACTAGACTGACCACTTTGCAGCCTTCAAGGTTGTTCTCACCTGCACTGACGAAGTTTTTAGAACCGTCGTGAGCAGAAAGCTCACTGAAATTGGGCTGCATAGTGCGGTACAGAAACAAGCCCAGTGAAAGGATGACACCGAAAGCAATGCCGTTTTCTAAATGCGGCGCAGATATTAACGTCAGGATAAAAGTGAGAAAGCCGACAATCGCATCATGTTTTTCGATTTTCCAGGCGTGCCATATCGGTCCAAAGTTAATTAATTGAAACACGGCCAACATAATCACCGCTGCCAAAGTTGCTTGGGGCAAATGGTACAGCAATGGCGTAAACCACAATAACGTTATACCAACAATGACAGCTGTTACTACCGAAGAAAAACCCGTAATAGCGCCAGAGCTGGCATTCACAGAAGTCCGCGAAAACGAACCCGCAACCGCATAACCTTGGAAAAAACTTGAGGTGACATTGGCCAGACCTTGTCCGATCAACTCTTGGTTAACGTCGAGTCTTTGTTTGGTTTTAGCAGCCATTGATTTCGCCACTGAGATAGCCTCCATAAAGCCAATTAATGCAATAATGATTGCAAAAATAAATAACGATCCTATGGCTTTAAAGTCAAAACTCGGCACTTTGAAGCTAAAAATGCTATCGACACTTACCGAGGAAACAATGGCGCCGCCCATGGACTCATAACCAATAACCCAAGAAACTAAAATAGAGACAGCAACCACGGCTAAGATGCCTGGAATTTTCGGATAAAAACGCTTTAACAGTAGCATCGTTAACAAGGCTAATACCGACATGGCTAATGTTGGAATGTGTGCATAGCTTGAGACGGCTTCGAGCAAACGCCATAGGGTTTCGTAATTTTGATCAGCATTACATATCGCGTGCATAGCGCCACTCCCTGCTTGCTCTATCCTATCAAGCATCGTTAGAGGCTGGCAAGCTGCGCTCCAGTCAGTATCCGAGGAGTTTATTACTCGAATACCCACAAGCTTATGCAATTGGGAGACACTGACAATAATTGCTGCAGCATTGGTAAAGCCATTCACTACAGGGTGTGAAATAAAGTTGATGACAAAGCCAATCCTAAGAATGCCGAGCAACAATTGAAACACACCGACAATCAATGCCAAGAGTGCTGCATAGACAGCATAACTGCCCGGATCAATTACTAAGTCGCTAAGAGCAGCAGCAGTCAACAAAGAGACAATAGCCACTGGACCAGTACTTAGTTGCCTTGATGAACCCATGAGGGCGGCAATCATCACTGGCAGGAAAGAGGCGTATAAACCGTATTGAGGACCAAGACCGGCCAACTGTGCGTAGGCCATTGATTGTGGCACCAACACCAAAGCGACCGTTGCGCCTGCAATAGCGTCCGCTTTCAATACCTCGGGATTTTTTAACTCCTTAATCCACAACAGGAAGGGAAATATTTTGGTTATCCAGATCATCAAATACGCTTATTAGAAATAGTGTTTTCAGCCCTCTGCTACTTATGCATTAGCTATGGAGATTCTATTACAATATCAACCTAATGGAGGGGCTTTTATTTAAATTAAACCAAATTATATTTGTTTAATTTGGGTCTTTTAAAATCGCATAACAATACAAAGTTTTTTTAGAATATTATGATAATGCAAAATGTATAATTGCAATAATTATGAACGTATCTGAATTATTAGCAAACAATAAACGCTGGGCGCAACAAGTTTCAGAAGAGCAGCCTGAATTATTTGCCACTCTATCAAAACAGCAAACACCAAAATACTTATGGATTGGGTGCTCTGACAGCCGTGTCCCCGCGAATGAAATAGTTGGCCTACTGCCAGGCCAGTTATTTGTCCATCGAAACGTTGGTAACTTGGTGAAGCATGTCGACTTTAACTGCCAGTCGGTCATCCAGTATGCTGTCGATGTACTTAAAGTAGAAAATATTATTATTTGCGGCCATTATGGCTGTGGTGGTATCAAGGTTGCAATGGAAAACACCAATGCTGGCATTAGTGATTATTGGCTACGTTCGGTTAAAGACCACTTTTGGTTCAATCAAAAAGAATTAAAGAAACTCGATTCAGACGAGGATCGCCTTAACCGCATGTGCGAAATTAACGTCATCAGACAAGTGTCCAATTTATCTCGCAGTAAAATTGTGCAAACCGCATGGCAACGCGGCCAACAACTGCATGTCCATGGCTGGATCTATAGCGTTAATGATGGCGTGATTCATGACCTTAAGGTAGACAGGCACGGCTTTAAGAACGAAGAAGGTATTTACGAGCCAGACAATGGCTCTTAGTCTGAAACTATTTTAGGTCTACTGCTAAACGAAAACCCTGCACATCTTGCCATCCTTTAACGTCTGGGGGATTGCTGCCCCGATTATGCACACGTAAGCCCAGATTCCAGCTAAACCAATGACCGCCTCGGGTAACTTTTTCAGTGCCAGTTTCTGGCCCCTGTGGATTGTCCATCGACGACACAGAGTAAAAATCCCATTGATACCAATCTTGACACCACTCAGCAACATTGCCAGCCATATCGTACAAACCAAAACCATTAGGCTCGAAACTGCCAACAGGGGCGCTTGAATAACGCCACGTATCTTTTTTGTCGGTATTAATATAATCCGGGTAATCGTAAGTAATGCCTTTTTCCCAAGCTCGGTGGTAATTAGCATTATCATGATCAAGCGCATCACCCCACGGGTAGAGTTTGCCTGCAAGACCGCCACGAGCCGCGTACTCCCACTCAGCTTCGGTTGGTAACCGTTTTCCCGCCCACTGTGCATAAGCAATTGCGGTGTGCCAATCTACACCAACGATAGGGTGATTGTCTTCTGGTGAAACGAAAT
>Ga0206681_10000052_pt1 | contig 75907 bp, 65 predicted proteins | sample M150012015metaG_FD_161048 | JGI IMG/M metagenome (GOLD analysis project Ga0206681, IMG submission 161048) | Ammonia-oxidizing marine archaeal communities from Monterey Bay, California, United States - M1 500m 12015 | ecosystem: Environmental > Aquatic > Marine > Intertidal zone | place: USA... | reverse complement strand
TTATATTTTCATGTTTAATTTCATTTGATAATCTAATACAATAATTATTAAGCGATTCATTCTTAATTGGCATAATCCAATCTAATAAATGGACACAGTATTTATCTTTAGGAAATTCTAAATATTCAAATATCAACGAATTAGTACCCAAACCTGGCATTAAATAAATATGTTCTTTAATATTACCCATTTATTATAGATAAATGACTATCTGCATTTTTTTTTATAATTTTGTAATTGCTTTTACTATAAATTTATGGAAATTAATGATAATACATTTTTAAGGCAATTTGAAGCCAAAATAAATGGGAAGCTTGCTATTATAGAATATTCTCTTCAGGATAGAAAAATTTTCTTAACTAAAATAGTTGTGCCAGAAATTAAAAATAAAGATGCTTTTATCGATGATTTCATCTCTGATGTATTAGAAATGATTAGGGATCGTAATATAAGTGTAGTGCCAACAGTTCCAATAATTACTAAATACATAAGAAAAAACAGAAGATATAAATCACTTCTTCCAGTTGGAGTAAGAATTTAGCTAATTATAACGTTAGACATTCCTCTTGTATTTTCTCTTCTACCCTAATATACCCCTCCTGATCAATTTTATTTATTGTTACAGGTTTTAATTTATTTGCTAGTTTAGGATCCCAAGGAGCTCTAACCCTTAAATAATTTTCAGTATAACCATAAATATATCCTCTTTTGTTTTCAGTTTCATATAATACAGTTTTATCTTGACCTATTTGACTCTCATAAAAAATTCTTCTTTTTTTATCAGACAATGACCTAAGAATCATACTTCTTTTTGTTCTAACTTCTTTAGGAACTTGAAAATTCATTGTTGATGCAAGGGTATTATTTCTTTCAGAATAAGTGAAAACATGCAAATAAGATATTTTTAATTCTTTTAAAAAATCTAATGTCTCCATAAAATATTCGTCAGTTTCTCCTGGGAAGCCTACTATTACATCTACTCCAATACACGCATTTGGTATAGTATCATTTATATAATTAATTCTATCAATGTAAAGATCCTTATTATATCTTCTCTTCATACTTCTTAATATTTGATTGCTACCGCTTTGCAAAGGGATGTGAAAATGTGGGACAAATAGTCTGCTTTTAGCCATAAAGGAAATGATTTCTTTACTTAACAAATTTGGTTCTATTGATGATATTCTAAATCTATTTATACCATTAGATTTATCCAATTCCTTAACTAAATCAAAAAGAGTATTATCATGTTTTTTGTTTCCATATTCTCCCTTTCCATAATCTCCAATATTTACTCCTGTTAGAACAATTTCTTTTATTCCCTCTAAAGAAATTGTTTCTACATTATTTTTAATATTTTTAAGAGTATCACTTCTAGATATACCTCTAGCTAATGGAATTGTACAATAAGTACATTTATAATCACATCCATCCTGAACTTTTAGAAAAGCCCTAGTTCTATCATTCGATGAATAACTGCTAATATAAGTATCAACACTACTTATATCACATGAATAAATATTTGGATGTTTGTTTTTTGATAAATCCCCTATATAACCTAATATATTAAACTTCTCATTAGCTCCAAGCACTAAATCAACTCCTTTGACATCTGATAATTCGTTAGGTTTTAATTGGGCATAACAACCAATTGCAGCTATGAATGCATTAGGATTTAATCTATTCATTTTATTTACTACACTCTTAAACTTATTATCAGCATTTTGAGTTACAGAGCAAGTATTAATTACGTATATATCTGCCTTTTTTGATGCACTAACAATTTTATAATTATTTCTTTTAAAATCTCTGGATATTGTTGAAGTTTCAGAATAATTCAATTTGCAACCAAGAGTATAAAATGCTACTTTTTTTATAACAGACATTCTTGTAAATTTATAAAGGGTTGTAAATTTACAATTAAATAGTAATATGAAAAAAAACTCAGCAAAAAGCAAAATATATAGTATATACCATTTTGCTGTATTGATCTCTATTTTATCTGTTTATACTTGCACAAATAATAATAAAAATAACTCTGATCAGGTTTTTAGATATAATGAGCATAAAAATATTAACTCATTAGATCCTGCTTTCGCTAAAGACGTTGCTAATATCTGGGCTGTAAATCAACTTTTTAACGGATTAGTAGAGATGGATGAAGAATTAAGGGTAATTCCGTCAATTGCTAAAAGCTGGATGATTTCTAATGATGGATTAACATATAGTTTTATTCTAAATAATAATATTAAATTTCACAAGCATTCCATGTTAACTAACAGAAACGTTACAGCGGAGGATTTTGTGTATAGTTTTGATAGGCTTTTAGATCCTATATTAGCCTCTCCCGGAGGATGGGTTTTTAATAAGGTCGATAATTATGCGGCAATTAATGATACCATTCTAGAAATTAAACTAAAGGAGCCTTTTAATGCTTTTCTTGGTATACTTACCATGAAATATTGTTCAGTCGTACCTAAAGAGATTGTTGAGCATTATGGTGATGAATTTAGGTCTAATCCAGTTGGAACAGGTCCATTTAAATTTAAGAGATGGAAAGAAAATATAAAATTAGTTTTTAGAAAAAATAATGAATATTTTCAAAAGGACTCAATTGGAAATTCATTACCCTATCTTGAGTCAGTTGCTATTACTTTTTTACAAGATAAGCAGAGTGAATTTCTACAATTCATCCAAGAAAATTTAGATTTTGTGTCAGGCTTAGATGATTCCTATAAAGATGAAGTAGTAAATACTCAAGGAGAATTAAAAAATGAATATATAAATCAGATTAATTTAATTAGAGGACCTTACTTAAATACTGAATACCTAGCATTTTATTTAGACTCAAATAAAAATGAAATTAAATCAGAAATACTTAGAAAGGCTGTGAACCATGGATTTGACAGAAATAAAATGATAAAATACCTAAGAAATGGGATTGGCATTCCAGCAAATGGAGGATTTATACCAATGGGACTACCAGGTTATTCAGATAAAATTGGATACACATATAATCCAGATTATGCTAAAGAATTAATCAGTCAGTATAAAAGAAATTTTAAAGAAGTTCCAAACCTAAAATTAACAACCACTAGTAATTACTTAGTTTTTTGTGAATTTATTCAAAAAGAATTAGAAAAAATAGGTCTTCAAATATCTATAGATGTTATTCCTGGAGCCTCCTTAAAAGAAGCAAAAGCTAATGGAAAATTAAATTTTTTTAGAGCAAGCTGGGTAGCAGATTATCCAGATGCTGAAAACTATTTGTCTCTATTTTATTCCAAAAACTTTGCTCCTAAAGGACCAAATTATACTCATTTTACAGATAAAGCATTTGATGCACTATATGAAAGTGCTGTAGGTGAAACTAATCAAAATAAAACAGAGATTCTATACAAAAAAATGGATTCATTGATTATTAGTAGATCTATCATTGTTCCACTATTTTATGATGAAGTAATAAGATTTACTAGAAAAAATTTGAATGGCATGCAGATTAATGCCACAAATTTACTAGACCTTAGGTATGTAAAAAAGTTATCTAAATTTTAGTATTTTTTTGTGTAGTTCCAATTCCAGCTCCTAAAGCTATTCCTATAGGAAGCCACAAGCCTATATTGTCAGTTAAAACACCTACAATAGTGCCAGTCATAACACCAATTCCCATTGATTTTTCCATTATAGTAAACTCTCGTTTATTATTTTTTTCCATATATACAAAATTGAACAGAAAATATAAAAACTTTTATCTTTCTTAAAGAAATTTTTTCATTATAATATTATTCACTTTGAATCCATTTCGTGAATAAAAATTCACCAATTTTTCATTGCAAAATAATGTTATTCTGTAACAACCCTTTCTCTTAGAAATTTCAATTAATTCCTTAATAAGTGAGACTCCTACCATTTTTCCTCTAACCTCACTATCTACTACAATGTCTTCAATATGACCAGCAACTTCTCCTCTTATCTTATTCTCAATTACCACACTTCCATATGCTACAATTCTATTATTATAAATGCCAACAATTGAATTTGAGCTAGTATTAGAATTAAAATCATTCCATGCCTTCTTCCTGTCAATATTTTCAAGATCTATCTTTTTAAGTTGATTTAGAAGAATAAAAACATCATTAACATCTTCTTCTTTAATAAGTCTAAAATTAATTTCTGACATTTACTTTTTATTTTTTTATAAAAGTAAAAAAAAGCCTTTCATCGTTTGAAAGACTTAATTCTCTATGAATTTAAATCTTATTATTTCTTCTTAAATTTAGCGTATTTAGTCCTAAATTTATCAACTCTTCCTGCTGTATCCACAAGTTTTGCTTTTCCTGTATAATAAGGATGAGAAGATCTAGATATTTCTAACTTAACTAGAGGATATTCTTTACCTTTTACATCTATAGTCTCTGAAGTTTTTGCAGTAGACTTAGCTAAAAAAACATCATTATTTGACATGTCTTTAAAAGCTACCAATCTGTAATCTTTTGGATGAATTTCTTTTTTCATCATTTCTTATTTTGAAATGCAAATTTATATATTTTTTATAATTATACAATATTAGATTAAACTTAATTTAATTATACCTGTTTGCTTTTCTTATATTTGCATAAAATTTAAAAAATTAATTATGGAAATAGATGTGAAAAAAATATCAGCAGATCTGGGAATTAAATTAGGGTTATTACTTTTTTTATCAAATACTGTCTTTTATGTAGTTGATATGGAACTATTCCTTAATTGGAAAATATCTTTAATCTTTTTGTTTATAGTTATTGGTTCTGGGGTTTATTCAATATTAAACTCTAGAAAGAAATTAGGAGGCTATATAAGTTGGTCTGATGCATTTGTGTCCTATATGGCTTGTACGGCTGTTGGAATGCTTATAGCAGCACTAGCACAAATATTTATATTTGTAATTTTAGATCCAGGTGCGGCTGAGCAACTCAATGAAATGTCAATGATAATGGTTAAAGAAATGTATACTGGAATGAATTTATCTGAAGAAATAATTCAACAAGCTTTAATTGAAATGGAAAAAAATCCATCGTTATCATTGCGTAATTTAACCCTTTCATTAGCTATTGGATTAGGAATTCAGACAATTTTTGGATCTATAAATGCTCTTATCTTTAAAAGAAGTAACCCAGAAATTGCTTAACTATGGATATTTCAGTTATAATTCCACTTTTAAATGAAAATGATTCATTAAGTGAATTACACGCACAGATTGAGAAAGTTATGACTTCAGAGTCATTTACTTATGAAGTAATTTTTATAGATGATGGGAGCTCAGATAATTCGTGGGATATAATTAATAGATTATCTAAAGAAAATCAATCTGTAAAAGGAATTAGATTTTTTAAAAACTATGGAAAATCACAAGCTCTTCATGTTGGTTTCTTAAAAGCTAAAGGAAATGTTGTTTTTACAATGGATGCTGATCTTCAAGATGATCCTGAAGAAATTCCTGAATTATACAATATGATTAAAAATGAAAATTATGATCTAGTTTCAGGTTGGAAAAAGAAAAGATACGATTCTGTGTTATTCAAAAATATCCCTTCAAAAATATTCAATTTTGCTGCCAGACTAACTTCAGGAATTAAATTAAATGATTTTAATTGCGGATTAAAGGCTTTCAAGGCAGAAGTAGTAAAAAATGTAGAAGTGTATGGAGAAATGCATAGATATATCCCTGTACTAGCAAAAAATGAAGGTTTTAACAGAATTGGTCAAAAAATTGTAAAACATAGCCCTAGAAAATATGGTAAAACTAAATTTGGGCCTAGTAGGTTTATTCATGGGTTCTTAGACCTAATTACAATATGGTTTATTTCAAAATTTGGGAAAAGACCAATGCATCTTTTTGGAAGAATTGGATTTTTAATGTTATTAATTGGCTTTTTGTTTGCAGTCTATTTAGGTTATGATAAATTATTTGTTAATCCCGATGGAAGGTTAATAACAGAAAAACCTGAATTTTATATTAGTCTAGCAACTATGATCATTGGCAGTCAATTCTTTGCTATAGGCTTTATTGGAGAGCTAATCTTAAGATATAATAAATCAAAGACACATTACAAGGTAAGACAACAAATTAATTTATAAAAAACCCTCACAAAAAGTGAAGGTTTTTTTATAAATAGTATTTTATATTACTCTTGTTCGTCTTCAGTTGGTGGTGGTGGTGGTACTGTCATTTGATAGACATAGAATAACTCCACAAGACCGTCTTCAATTTTTGCATCAATCATATCTAAAACAGTAGTTTTAACTCCATCAACAGTTGAGGTAGTATTATGTCCAGCAATTATCCATTCTGCACCACCTGTGACACCTTTATAAGGCATCGCCCAATATACCTTCCATTTAGGATCTGATAATTCAAACCAGCCTTTTAAAAATGCTGCATGAGCTTCCTTTCCTTTAATTACTGCTCCTTCTGGTCCCATTATGTAAATAGAATCAGATTCCATAGCCATTATAGCTTCCACATCTCCATTATTATGAGCATCGATATACTTCATCCATACATCAGTAGTCTCATCAGATCCAACTACAAATTTTTCATCTGGTTGAGGAACAAAAAAACCAGCACCTTCCTGTTCTAGGACAACAGGGTCTGGTGTCATTTTATCAGCCATTCTTTGAACGGCTGAATTGTTACATGAATAACTGATTACAGCAAAAACTGCAATAGTCATAATTAATTTAAATTTATTCATAATTATTTTTTTTTATAAATGTATAAAATATCTCTTTTAAAATCAATATAGAGGCTAAATTATAGTTAATTTATAAGTTTTTTAACAACCTTTTAGTTATAAATTTCTTCTCAATAGCTTAATTTTGCAAATATATTTTAGAGATTATGTCTTTGAGTGAAATAGAGAAAAAAGCTAAAGAATGGTCAAATGATCCATTTTCTAAAGAAACACAAGAGAAAGTTAAAGAACTTTATAAGGACAAAAGACTTTTAGAAGATTGTTTTTATAAAGATCTAGAGTTTGGTACAGGTGGTATGAGAGGTATTATGGGTGTTGGAACCAATAGAATAAACAAATATACTCTAGGAAAAAACACTCAAGGGATTTGTAATTACCTTAATAAAACTCAAAATGGAGAAATTAAAGCAGCAATAGCTTTTGATTGCAGAAATAACAGTGATTTTTTTGCTAAAATTGTTGCAGATGTCTTTTCTGCAAATAAAATTAAAGCATACATCTTTAGTGAATTAAGACCAACACCTGAATTATCTTTTGCTGTAAAAACCCTTAATTGTACATGTGGTATTGTTTTAACAGCCTCACATAATCCTCCTGAATATAATGGCTACAAAGTTTACTGGAAAGATGGAGGACAAATAGTTCCTCCAATAGACAATCTGTTAATTGAAGAAATAAATAATGTATCATTTGAAGAAATAAAATTCAATGGCAACTCAAATCTTATTGAATCTATTGATGAATTGATTGATAAAAAATTTATTGATAATAGTATAAATGTTGGAAAAATTAATGATATTAGAAATCGAGAAAATTTCAAAATTGTTTTTACTTCTCTTCATGGGACCTCTTCTACTATTATGCCAAAAGTATTTGATAAAATTGGCTATAAAAATGTTTTATATGTTGTAGGACAAATGAATCCTGATGGTAATTTTCCTACAGTAAAATCACCTAATCCAGAAGAAAAAGAAGCTTTATCATTAGGATTAGATTTAGCAAAGAGTAATAATGCCGATATACTTATTGGTACAGATCCAGATGCTGATAGACTTGGCATTGCTGTAAAAGGCTTAAGCAATGATTACATCCTACTTAATGGTAATCAATTAATGGTTATAATGATTGATTTCCTGTTAAATCAACTAAAATCAGAAAGTAAATTAAATACTGATCAGTTTATAGCTACAACTATTGTCTCAACACCTCTAGTAGGTAAAATTGCTAAGTATTATGATATTGATTGTAAGCTATGTTTAACAGGATTTAAATGGATTGCTAAAATGGTTGAAGATTATCCTGAATCAAGTTTTTTGATTGGAGGAGAAGAAAGTTATGGTATTATGATTAGTGACTTTGTTAGAGATAAAGATGCAATAACAGCCAGCTTATTTGCATGTGAAATTGCTAATTATTTAAAACAGAATGGTTCATCAATGTTTAAGAGTCTTATTGATATATATGTCAAACATGGCTTTTACAAGGAAGAATTGATATCAATAACAAAAAAAGGAAAAAACGGTCAAATAGAAATAAAAAATATTATTGATAACTTTAAAAATAACCCTCCGAAACAAATTGATGGATCTGAAGTAATTACTATAGATGATTATGAAAACTCTCAAACATTAGATTTAAAAACAAATAGAGTGTCTAAAATCAATTTTCCTAAATCTAATGTTATTGAATTTAATACTGCTAATGGGACTAAGGTGGTTTTAAGACCAAGTGGCACTGAACCAAAAATCAAAATGTATATTAGTGTAAATATTAAACTTGAATCTAAAGAACAGTATTTGGAAAAAAATGATTTTTTAAATAAAAAAATTAAATCAATAATTGAAGAAATTAATTTATAATGAGTAACTATTTTAATAGAATATTTAGATATACCCTCCCCTATAAGAGGTTTTTTCTGCTAAACATCTTTGCAAATATTTTTTATGCATTGTTTGGGACTCTCTCTATGATATCTCTTTTCCCAATGCTTAAAGTTCTATTTAATCAAACTGAATCTTTAACCTCAAAACCTATATGGGTTGAGATTGCAGATATAGGTAATTATGCTGAAGATTATCTTAATTATTTTGTTACTATTAAAAAAGCTGAAGGAAACAATGATGTGCTAATCTTTATGGTTTCAATAATAATAGTCACATTCTTGCTAAAAAATCTCTTTAATTATTTATCAATGTTCTTTATTACTTTTTTAAAAAATGGAGTAATAAAAGATTTTAGAAATGAGATTTATAACAAAATAGTAAGATTGTCTATGTCTTATTATTCAGAAAACAAAAAGGGAGATATAGTTGCTAGAATTTCATCTGATGTTCTAGAAATTGATAATTCTTTTTTAATAGTATTTGAATTAATTATTAAAGAACCGTTGATGATATTATTTACCCTTATAACAATGTATATAATAAGTCCCGAATTAACTGGATTTGTTATAATATTTATTCCCCTATCAGCTATTATTATATCAATTATTGGCAAATCATTAAAGCGTAAATCATTAAGAGTTCAAAAAGAGCAAGGTTTATTTATTTCATTGGTAGATGAAACCTTAAATGGATTAAAAATTGTAAAAATCTTTAATGCTGAAAATGCCTTTTCAAGGAAATTCTCTGAATCAACAAGCAGATTGTATAAATTCTCGAATAGTGTTATAAATAAGAGAAATCTGGCAAGTCCTTTGAGTGAACTTTTAGGAATTTGTTCTATTACAGTTATTTTATGGTATGGAGGAATGATGGTGCTAAAGGAAAACTCACTAGATGCCAGTACATTTCTAGTTTATTTAGGGTTAGCTTATAATATTCTTACCCCCGCAAAAGCGCTTAGTAAGGCAAGTTATAGAGTCAAAAAAGCTTATGGAGCCGCTGAAAGGGTATTTCAAGTTATTGATGATAATAGATTCATAAAATCTAACGACAATGATGCTTCTCTAGAAGATTTTAAATATAGTGTCGATTTTAATAATGTTTCATTTAGTTATGAAATTGAAGATGTAATAAGAAATCTTTCATTTAAAATTGAAAAAGGAAAAACAATCGCATTAGTTGGGCAATCAGGTAGTGGAAAATCTACAATTGCTAATTTAATAAGCAGATTCTACGATATATCTGATGGTGAAATTAAAGTTGATGGAAAAAATATTAAAGAGATTAATTTAAAATCACTAAGAAAATTAATTGGATTAGTAACGCAAGATTCTATTTTATTCAACGATTCAATAAAAAATAATCTATTAATTGGGAAAGAAGATGCTACTGATCAAGAAATAGTTGAAGCTCTTAAAATTGCCAATGCATGGGAATTTGTTAAAGAATTACCAAACACAATTGAAAGTAATATTGGAGATTCAGGGAACAAACTCTCTGGTGGACAAAAACAAAGACTTAGCATTGCAAGAGCTGTATTAAAAAATCCTCCAATCATGATCTTAGACGAAGCTACCTCTTCCCTAGACAGTGAAAGTGAACATCTCGTACAAATGGCATTAAATAATGTAATGAAAAACAAAACTTCTCTTGTTATTGCTCACAGACTTTCAACAATTCAAAAAGCAGATAATATTTTAGTATTAGATAAAGGAAAAGTTATTGAGAGCGGGAAACATAAAGATCTAATGGATAAAGGAGGCATCTATACTAATCTAGTCCGCATGCAAACAATATAATTAATTAGTTGTTGTTTAAAAATAGTGAATAACTAATTAATTATCCCTTCTTATTTAATACATAGTTTGTAATAAATCGACTAAATTTGATTTTCTATTTCTCATTACTTTAAATGATACTTTTTTTTGATAATCGTGAGAATATAGTTTTTGCTGTAGAAACACAAAAACAACTATCAAACTCTGATATTAATAAATTATCCTGGTTATTTGGAAATTCTTCCTTAATAGGTTCTAATATAATTAAAAATACCTATTTAGGTCCTAGAGCTGTAATGGTATCTCCATGGAGTACTAATGCTGTTGAGATAACTCAGAATATGGGAATAAATCATATAAATAGAATTGAAAAATATGTTAAAGTAGGTCAATATTTTAAAGAATACGATCCAATGTTGTTTGAAAAATTTACAGAGCTCAATCAATCTATATTTATTATAAATATAGATCCAGAGCCTATAAATCATATTGACAATATTGAATCGTATAACGAATCTGAAGGTCTGTCATTGAGTAAAGAAGAAGTTAATTATTTACTTAATGTTTCAAATGAAATTGGCAGAAAACTAACAGATTCAGAAATTTTTGGATTTTCTCAAGTAAACTCGGAGCATTGTAGGCATAAAATCTTCAATGGAAAATTTATTATTGATGGTACGGAAATGCCTAATAGTCTCTTTAAGATGATTAAAGAGACTTCAAAGATTAATCCAAATAAAATAGTTTCTGCTTATAAAGACAATGTTGCTTTTATAAAAGGCCCAATCGTAAACCAATTTTCACCTACTAGATCAGATATAGCCGACTATTATAAATTGAAACCATTTGAATCCGTTATATCCCTAAAAGCTGAAACACATAATTTTCCCACGACTGTTGAACCATTTAATGGTGCTGCAACTGGATCTGGTGGGGAAATTAGAGATAGACTAGCTGGAGGGAAAGGCTCTATACCAATGGCTGGAACAGCAGTATATATGACACCTTATTCTAGGTTTAATGAATATTCATGGGAGAAAAAAATTATAAAACGTGATTGGCTGTATCAAAATCCTATAGATATATTAATTAAAGCCTCTAATGGAGCTTCAGATTTTGGAAACAAATTTGGTCAACCTTTAATTTGTGGTTCCGTTTTAACTTTTGAACATCAAGAAAATAATGATGTTCAAGGTTATGATAAAGTAATAATGCTAGCAGGGGGTATTGGTTATGCAAAAGCAACTGATGCTATAAAAGAAAATCCAGAATTAGGTGATAGAATAATAGTGATGGGTGGAGAAAATTATAGGATTGGAATGGGTGGAGCTGCTGTTTCCTCAGCTGATACAGGTGAATTTTCATCTGGAATAGAACTAAATGCTATTCAGAGATCAAATCCTGAAATGCAGAAAAGAGTTGCAAATGCAATTAGGGGAGTTATTGAAAGTGAAGATAATTTTATTATTTCCATTCATGACCATGGAGCTGGAGGCCATCTAAATTGCCTAACAGAATTAGTGGAAAATTCTGGTGGAATTATAAATATTGATAAACTGCCAATTGGAGATTCAACATTATCATTTAAAGAAATTGTTGGGAATGAGTCACAAGAAAGAATGGGATTGCTTGTGAATGAGAAAAAATTAGAAGTACTTAATAAAATATGTAAAAGAGAAAGAGCTCCTATATATGATGTTGGTCATGTTACAAATGATGGAAAATTTACTATTAAATCCGATACAATAAATACAAAACCTGTTGATCTAAAACTTAAACATTTTTTTGGAAGCTCCCCTACTACTATAATTGAAGATATCTCATTTAAAAAAAATTATAGTGAGCTTAGCTATAACTCAAATGATTTTTATGTTCATCTAAAAGACCTTTTTAAACTTGAAGCTGTTGGTTGTAAGGATTGGTTAACTAATAAAGTAGATAGATGTGTTGGAGGAAAAGTGGCTAAACAGCAATGTGTAGGTCAATTGCAATTACCATTGAATAATTGTGGTGTAATGGCTTTAGACTATAATGGAAAGGACGGAATTGCAACATCAATTGGACATTCACCAATATCAGGATTAATCGACCCTATTGCAGGTAGTAGAAACAGTGTTGCAGAAGCATTAACAAATATAATTTGGGCTCCATTAAAAGATAATATTTCAGGAGTATCTTTATCAGCAAATTGGATGTGGCCGTGTAAAAATAAAGGAGAAGACAGTAGATTATATGAAGCTGTTTCAGCAATATCAGAATTTGCAATTGAACTAGGCATAAGTATTCCAACAGGGAAAGATTCCCTTTCCATGACTCAAAAATATAATTATAGAGAAGTTTCAGCGCCTGGAACTGTAATTGTTAGTGCAGTTGCACATTGTGATGATATAACTAGAGTTGTTGAACCAGTTTTTAATTCCAAATTTGGTAATATATACTATATTAATCTATCCTGTGATGATTATAAATTAGGAGGAAGTTCATTTGCGCAAATATTGGGAGAAATTGGCAAAAAAACTCCTACTGTAAAAGATTCAACTTTTGTAGTAAATGTATTCAATACTATTCAAGATCTTATTAGAAAAGACTTAATATTTGCTGGTCATGATGTGGGTTCTGGTGGTTTGATAACTACTATTATGGAGATGTGTTTCGCAGATAATAATATTGCTGCAAATATTGATCTTACAGCAATTGGTGAAAAAGATTCAATAAAGTTACTTTTTTCAGAAAATCCTGGTATAATTATTCAATCAATAGATCAATCAATAGAAAAGATATTAGATGATGAAGGAATTGATTATTACAAAATTGGTAGCGTAACAACTGAACAAAAATTGTTTCTTAAAAATCATTCAGATTCATATGAAATAAACATAGAAAAATATAGAGATTATTGGTTTAAAACTTCAATGCTACTTGATAAAAAACAAACTGCTAATAATCTTTCAGAAACAAGATATATAAATTATAAAAAACAATCATTAAATTTTAAATTTCCAATTGGATTTTCAGGAATAAAACCAATAACTCTTGAAATGAAAAACAGACCAAAAGCTGCTGTAATAAGAGAGAAAGGAAGCAACAGTGAACGCGAATTAGCTAATGCATTATTTTTAGCAGGTTTTCAAGTTAAAGACATTCACATGACTGATCTAATTTCGGGAAGAGAAAATTTAGAGGATGTACAATTTATAGGAGTAGTTGGGGGGTTTTCTAATTCTGATGTTTTAGGATCTGCAAAGGGTTGGGCAGGAGCCTTTTTATATAATGAAAAAGCAAAGAAATCAATTAATAATTTCATTTCTAGAGAAGACACTTTATCAATTGGTTTATGTAATGGCTGCCAGCTTTTTATGGAATTAGAAGTTGTTAATCCAGATCATGAAATTCATGGAAAAATGACTTTTAATGATTCAAATAAACACGAAAGTGGATTTACTTCTGTAAATATTCAAAAAAATAATTCAGTAATGATGTCATCATTAGAGAACTGTAATTTAGGCGTATGGATAAGTCATGGAGAGGGAAAATTTAACCTACCCTATTCTGAAGATAAATACAATATAATCGCTAAATACTCCTATGAAGGCTATCCGTCAAATCCTAATGGATCAGATTTTAATATTGCTATGATGTCTAGTTCGGACGGAAGACATCTAGTGACAATGCCGCATATAGAAAGATCTATTTTTCAATGGAATTGGGCATATTATGTAAGAGGAAGAAATGATGAAGTTTCACCATGGATACAAGCTTTTATTAATGCAAAAGATTGGGTTATAAGTTACAATTCAAAAAAATAATGGAATAATTTTTGATTATAATATATTTGTAATCGATTAAAAGCATATGAAAAAACTAGTATTTCTATTAATTTTATTTCTTCAATTTAGCTTTGTTAATTCACAAGAAAATGAGTTATTTCATAGAGTTAAAATACATTACAATTCATCTGAAAATTTTGAAAAATTACTAAATTCTGGTATTGCAATAGATCATGGTATACATAAGAAAAATGATTACTTCGAATCTGATTTCTCTGAATCTGAAATACAAATAATAGAAAATTTCAACATTGATTATGAGATTATAATTTATGATGTAGTCTCTTATTATAAGAATAGAAATAATCCAGATCACAAAGATTTTATATCTAAATCAAATTCCAAAAATATTACATGTGATGAGTCAAACTCAAACAATTATGAAACTCCTGTGAATTTTGACATTAAAGATGGTAATGATTTTGGAGGGTTCTATACATATAGCGAAATATTAGATGAATTAGATCAAATGCATCAACTATATCCCAATCTTATTTCTGTAAGATCAGATATTAAAGATCCTACTACAGATGAAAACCCGCATATGCATGAAACATATGAGGGAAGATTTCTTCAGTGGGTTAAAATTTCAGATAATCCAAATGACAATGAAAATGAACCGCAAATTCTATATACAGCCATACACCATGCAAGAGAACCTGGATCATTACAACAATTAATTTTCTACATGTGGTATCTTCTTGAAAACTACGATCAGGATGATACAATTAAGGAGGTAGTGGATAATACAGAATTGTATTTTGTTCCTTGTGTGAATCCTGACGGGTACATCTATAATGAAACTAATGATCCTGAAGGTGGTGGTATGTGGAGAAAAAACAGATATAATAACCATGGTGTTGATAATAATAGGAACTATTCATATATAGATGATGCTGGAAATGAAGTTTGGAATACATCAGGAACATCTGGCAATCAAAATGGAAGTACTTATGCTGGTGATGGACCTTTTTCAGAATCTGAAAATAAAGCTATAAGATATTTTGTAGAAAATCATGATTTTGTGATTGCTTTAAATAATCATACTCATAGCAATCTTCTACTCTATCCTTATGGATATGACTATAATCAATATACTGAAGACAATGATGTTTTTGAATTTATTTCTGAAGAGCTAGTTAAAGAAAATGGATATGATAATATCATTAGTGCTGATCTTTATCCAGCTGCTGGTGATAGTGATGATTTTATGTATGGAATGTTAGAGACAGAATCAGGTGGAAGCAGAAACAAAATATTTGCCATGACCCCCGAAATTGGATCATCCTTTTGGCCTGCAGCAGCTACTATTGAAGATCTTTGTAAAGAGATGATGTATCTTAATTTAACAGCAGCTCAAATGGTAAATAACTATGCGATTCTAAAAGATATAACAACCTCAAGTTTTATTAGCTCTTCATCTTATTCAACTAGTTATGAAATCCAAAGGCTTGGAATAGGTGGTCAAGGAGATTTTGATGTTTCAATTACTCCAATTTCTGATAATATTATATCTGGAACAAATACTAACAATCATAATCAAATGAGCTTAGGAGAAACCATTGAAGATGATTTTACAATTGAATTAAGTAGCGAAATTCAATATGGAGATCAAGTTTCCTATATGTTGGTTCTCAATAATGGGTCCTTTAATAAAGAATATATTATAAATAAAATTTATGGTGATCCAATAATTATTTTTGAAGATGAAAGTAGTATGATTCAAGACTATTGGGAATCTGATTCATGGAATATAACATATGAAGACTATACCTCTCCAGACACATCAATAACAGATTCTCCAAATGGTAATTACAGTAATAATGAATATTCTGTAATTGAATTATCAAATTCAGTAAATCTATCAGATGCTTCATATGCAGAATTAAGCTTTAATGCAAAATGGCATACGGAAAGTGGTTATGACTATGTTCAAGTAGAGATTTCAACAGATAATGGTCAAAGCTGGACTCCTCAGTGTGGGAAATATACCAAAATTGGAAGTGACACACATGAAAACGCAATAGATGAACCTCTATATGATGGTCTTCAGGAATCATGGGTTAATGAGACCATATCACTATCTGACTATTTAGATAATGAAATTACAATTAGATTTAAATTAGTTTCAGATAATTCTCAAAGAAGAGATGGGTTTTATTTTGACGATTTAAAAATCAATATTATTAGCAGTAATTTAAGTATAAATAGTATTGATAATATACCTGTCCAATTTTATCCTAACCCAGCTAAGGAAAAAGTTTTTATTAATACTAGCCTAACTAATTATAATATTACTATTTATAATATACTTGGTAAACAGATTTTTAGAACCATCGGTAACAGCGGTAATACTACAATTAACTTATCTTCATTACCTTATGGAATTTTCTTACTTAAATTGAATGATGGGAGAAAAATTAAAACTTTTAAGATAATTAAAAATTAATTTGCACTATACAATGCATGCATAGCAATTAATTTCTTATATTGTCTTTTATAATTTTAAAGAATGAAAGACAATAAAACTAAGTTTAATTTTATTGATTATAATCTTAGAACTTTATGGCAGTCTATCAGAAGGATGTATCACGAAGAAGCTATTAAATATGGGGTAACGTATGGAATTGGCTTTGCTCTCTTAAGTATTGATCCAAAAAAAGGAACTCCATCGACATCGATAGGACCCATTATGGGAGTTGAAGCAAACAGCCTATCTAGATTATTAAAAAAAATGGAAATAGATAAATTTATATATCGAAAACCTAATCCGCATGATGGAAGAGGAGTTATAATTTCACTTACAAAAAAAGGTCTAAAAAAAAGAGATATTACAAAAAATAAAGTACTAAAATTTAATAGCCTAATTAAAGATGCTATTACAAAAGAAGAATTGAATATATTTTTAAAAACTACTAATACTATCAAAAATTTAAGTTCTGAAAATACTGTATTTAAAAAAAAATAAATGAATAGAAAAATTAATAAAGTAGCTGTTATTGGTTCTGGAATTATGGGAAGTGGTATTGCATGTCATTTTGCCAATATCGGTATAGAGGTGTTATTATTAGATATAGTTCCAAACAAACTTTCAGATACAGAAATTAAAAAAAATTTTAGTCTAGAGGATAAAATCGTTAGAAATAGAATTGTTAATGAATCCCTAGCAAAAGCAATAAAATCAAAGCCCTCTCCCCTATATCATAGGAATTTTAAAAATAGAATCACGACTGGTAATTTAACTGATGATCTAGAAAAAATATCTGAAGCTGACTGGATTATTGAAGTAGTAATTGAAAATCTTGAAATTAAAAACCAAGTTTTTAAAGAAATTGAAAAATACAGAAAGTCTGGCACTATTATTACTTCAAATACTTCTGGAATTCCTATAAAATTCATGAGCAGCGAACGATCTGAAGATTTTCAACAACATTTTGCTGTTACTCATTTTTTTAATCCTCCTAGATATTTAAAATTATTTGAAATTGTGCCTGGTCCAAATTGCAAAAATGAAGTAATAGAATTCCTTAATATGTTTGGTGAAAAATTCTTAGGGAAGACTTCAGTTTTAGCAAAGGATACACCTGGATTTATTGGAAATAGAATTGGCAATTTTGGAATACAAGATCTTTTCCATAATATGAAAGAATTAGATATTTCAATAGAAGATCTAGATACTTTAACTGGTCCACTTATTGGAAGGCCTAAATCTGCAACTTTTAGAACCGCAGATCTTGTTGGAATTGACACTTTATCTAGAGTAAGTAATGGAATATATGAAAATTGCCCTGATGATGAATGTAGAGATGTATTCGTAACTCCAGATTTTATAAAAGACATGTTAGAAAAAAACTGGCTTGGAGATAAAACAGGCCAAGGATTCTATAAAAAAACAAGAGATAAAAATGGGAAAAGGGAGATTCTTGTTCTGGATTTTGAATCAATGGAATATAGAAAAATGAATAAAACAAAATTTGATATTGTTGGCAAGGCTAAAAAAATAGAAAATACGATAGATAGGTTTAAAGTTTTAATTGATGGAGATGATAAAGTAAGTGAATTTTATAGAAAAACATTAGCTGGAATGTTTTCATATGCTCAAAATAGAATTCCAGAAATATCAGATGATATATATAGTATTGATGATGCTGTAAAAGCAGGTTTTGGATGGGAAAATGGTCCATTTGAAGTATGGGATTCTATTGGTATTCAACAAGGAATTGATCTGATGAAATTCTACAATAAAAAACCCGCAAAATGGATAGAAGAATTAGTAAGTTCAGAAACTAAAAGCTTCTACTCTATTAATAATGGGTTCACTTATTATTATGATATATCTGAAAAGAAACATCTTGTTAAACCTGGGCAAGAATCATTTATAATTTTAGATAATATAAGAAAAAATAACCTTGTTTGGGAAAATGAAGAATTTGTTATAGAAGATATAGGTGATGGGATTTTAAATGCAGAGTTTAGGTCTAAAATGAATTCAATTGGAGAAAATGTTCTATTAGGAATAGATAAAGCAATTGATTTAGCTGAAGAAAATTTTCAAGGACTTGTAATTGGAAATCAAGCTGCTAGTTTTTCTGCTGGTGCAAATCTAGCAATGATACTTATGGCTGCAGCAGAACAAGAATATGATCAAATAAATTCTACTATCAAAAAATTTCAAGATACAATGATGCGTTTACGATGTTGTAATGTTCCTACAATTGCTTCAGTCCAGGGGATGACACTTGCTGGAGGCTGTGAAGTTGCAATGCACTGTGATAAAATAGTTGCAAATGCTGAAACCTATACAGGCCTAGTAGAAGTTGGTGTTGGACTAATTCCTGCTGGAGGTGGAACAAAAGAGATGACATTAAGAGCCTCTAATAAATACAATAAAAATGATGTAGAATTGAATATTCTTCAGGAATATTTTTTAACGATTGGGATGGCTAAAGTATCTACATCTGCATATGAGGCTTATGACTTAGGAATATTAATTAAGGGTAAGGATATAATTGTAATGAATAATAAAAGTCAAATTGCAATAGCAAAAAGTCACGCAAAAATTATGGCTGAAACAGGATATGTCCCTCCTTTAAGAGAAAGAAATATAAAAGTGCTTGGCAAACAAGCATTAGGAATGTTTCTTGTTGGAACACATTCAATGGAATCAGCAAATTATATAAGTGAATTTGATAAAAAAATTGCTAATAAGTTAGGGTATGTTATGTCAGGCGGTGATCTGTCAGAATCTACAATGGTATCTGAACAATATCTCTTAGAACTTGAAAGAGAAGCTTTTCTTAGTCTTTGTGGAGAACGAAAAACATTAGAAAGAATTCAACATATGTTAACTAAAGGAAAACCCTTAAGAAATTAATACAAATATGAATACAGCATATATTATTTCAGCATACAGAACTGCAGTTGGTAAAGCACCCAGAGGACTTCTTAGATTTAAAAGGCCTGATGAATTAGCTGCAGAAACCATTGAATATATGGTAAATAAAATTCCTAATCTAGATAAATCTCGAATTGACGATGTGATTGTTGGTAATGCAACCCCCGAAGCAGAACAAGGATTAAATATTGCTAGATTAATCTCATTAATGAGTTTAAAAACAGATGATGTCGCTGGAGTTACTGTAAATAGATACTGTGCTTCTGGTCTTGAAACTATAGCTATGGCAACAGCTAAGATTCAATCAGGGATGTCAAACTGTATTATAGCAGGTGGCGTTGAAAGCATGAGTATAATGCCAATGGGAGGATATAAACCTAGTCCAGATTATAAAATAGTCAGTCAAGGAAATGAAGATTATTATTGGGGAATGGGATTAACTGCAGAAGCAGTCGCTAAGCAATACAAAATATCTAGAGAAGATCAAGATGAGTTTTCTTATAATTCTCATATGAAAGCATTAAAGGCTCAAAAAGAAGGAAAATTTGATGATCAGATTGTGCCAATTAATATAAGTCATACATATGTTGACAAGAATAACAAAAGGGCTACAAACAAGTATACTGTTACAAAAGATGAAGGCCCTAGAAAAGGGACTAATACAGAAGTGCTTAACAAATTAAGACCTGTTTTTTCAAATAAAGGTAGTGTGACTGCTGGAAATTCTTCTCAAATGAGTGATGGAGCTGCATTTACCCTTATCATGAGTGAAGCTATGGTAAATGAACTTAATTTAAAACCTATTGCTAGAATGGTTAATTATGCTGTAGCTGGAGTAGAACCACGAATTATGGGGATAGGACCTGTCAAAGCTGTTCCTAAAGTTCTTAAACAATCTGGGTTAAATCTAAATGATATATCTCTTATAGAATTAAATGAAGCATTTGCTTCTCAGTCATTAGCTGTAATTAATGAGTTAGATTTAGATAAAGAAATAATTAATGTAAATGGCGGAGCAATTTCATTAGGTCATCCATTAGGATGCACAGGAGCAAAATTAAGTGTTCAGCTATTTGATGAAATGAGAAAAAGAAAGTTAAATAATAAATATGGTCTAGTAACTATGTGTGTTGGAACAGGTCAAGGAGCAGCTGGAATATTTGAATTAATAAATTAATTATGTTGCAAAACAGTAAAATAAAGGGTGGGGAATTTATTGTTAAAGAATTAGACTGTAATCATATATTTACACCTGAAGATTTCTCTGAAGAGCAAAAAATGATGAGAGATTCTATAATAGAATTTAATAACAGAGAAATAATACCTAATAAAAATCGATTTGAAGCAAAAGATTTTAAACTAACTGAAGAAGTTCTGAAAAAAGCTGGTGAGATGGGGTTTTTAGGTGTTCATGTCCCAGAAGAGTATGGAGGTTTAGGAATGGGTTTTGTTTCTACAATGCTCGTGTGCGACTACATCTCTAGTGGTAGTGGCTCCATTAGCACTGCATTTGGGGCACATACAGGAATTGGTACTATGCCTATTTTATTTTATGGAACTGAAGAACAAAAGAAAAAATACTTACCAAAACTCTCTTCAGGTGAATGGTTTGGTTCATATTGTCTAACTGAACCTAATGCTGGAAGTGATGCTAACTCAGGAAAAACAACTGCAGAACTAACATCTGATAAAAAATATTATAAAATTAATGGACAAAAAATGTGGATCTCAAATGCAGGGTTTGCAAAATTATTTATAGTATTTGCAAGAATTGAAAATGATAAAAATATAAGTGCATTTATTATTGAAAAAGATGAAAATAATGGCATTATTTTAGGAGAAGAAGAGAAAAAACTTGGAATAAGGGCTTCTTCTACTAGACAAGTTTTTTTTAATGATACAACTATACCTGCTGAAAATATGTTGGGTGAAAGAGGGGAAGGATTCAAAATAGCTATGAATTCTTTAAATGTAGGAAGAATCAAACTGGGAGCTGCATGCCTTGATTCACAAAGAAGATGTGTTACAATGGCCATCCAGTATGCAAATAATAGAAAACAATTTAATACCAGAATATCGGATTTTGGTGCAATTAAATATAAGATTGCTGAAATGGCAACGAATGCATACATTAATGAATCTGCTTGTTATAGAGCTGCAAAAGATATAGAAGATCGAATAAAAAGTTTAATTGCAAATAGTTATTCAGAACAAGAAGCTGAATTAAAAGCATTAGAAGAATTTGCTATTGAGTGTTCAATAATTAAAGTAACAACATCTGAAGATATGCAGATATGTTCTGATGAAGGAATTCAAATATTTGGAGGAATGGGGTTCTCTGAAGAGACTCCAATGGAGGCTGCATGGAGAGACGCAAGAATATGTAGAATTTATGAAGGGACTAATGAGATTAATAGAATGGTCTGTATTGGAATGCTTCTTAAAAAAGCAATGAAAAAAAATATCGATCTTTTAAGTCCTACTAAAGAGGTGTTTAAAGAAATTATTGGTATACCATCATTTTCATTTAAATCAAAAGATTATTCAATTCTATTTACTGAAGAAAAAATACTATTAAAAAATCTAAAAAAGGTGTTTTTAATGATTAATGGATTTGCTGTTGAAAAATTTGGTAAAGATTTAGACAAACATCAACAAACAATCCTAGCATTAGCAGACATGTTGATGGAAATATATATGGCTGAATCAGCTTTATTAAGAACCGAAAAAAATGCTATTAAATTTGGAGAGAAAGAGTTAAAAACTCAAATAGATATGTCTAAATTATATTTATATAATTCAGTGGACATAGTCTCAAAAGCTTGCAGACAAATTATAGTATCTATTTCTAGAGGAAGTAAACAAAAAATGCTTTTAAAAGGTTTAAATAAATTTACTAAATATAAAAACTACCCAAATGTAATTGAAATAAGAAATAATATTGCAGAAAAAGTTAAAAATGAAAACAAATACTGTTTTTAACAATCAGCTATAATGAAATTATTACCATTTCCTTTTAGCATTCAATTCTTGCTGAATTTTTAATTCTTTCTCCGATAGAACTTTTAAAAAGGATGGGTGCTGTTCTATAGCAAACTCTATTTTCTTAACTATCTCTTCAGTAGATTCGTTTTCATAATCAATTTTTAATGGTTGTTTGATCTCGATAGTTTGAAGTATATTTTTCTTCTTTATTCTAATTCCCTTTTTATCAAATGATCTTCTAAATCCATCAATTACAATAGGAATAACAATCGGCTTATATTTCTTAATTAAAAATGCTGTTCCTTTTCTTATAGGCTTAAATGGTGTCGTAGTGCCTTGAGGAAAAGTAATCACCCAGCCATCATTTAATGCAGCTCCAATTTTAGAAACATCACTCATTTTTACTTGTCTGTTTACATCTTTTCCGTGACTTCTCCAAGTTCTATCAATACTAATGGACCCAGCATAGGCTAATATTTTTGGAAGTAATCCTGTAGTCATTGTTTCCTTTGCAGCAATAAAATATAAATTCAATTTTGGATCCCATAAATATCCAACATTTTTTATTGAATCAACTCTACCTTTTAAACTTGCATTGAATACATGAAACATTGAAACTACATCTGCAAAGTAGGTTTGATGATTTGAGACAAATAATACATTTTTGTCTGGAAGGCTCTTTATTATTTCAGATCCTACTATTTTTAACTCATTAAAACCGCGAAATCTTCTATGAGTTAAAGTTCCTAAAATTCTTATTAACCATTTTTTAAAAAAAAGTATATGACCAAAAGTATTTCTTTTAATTATCCTCATATAAAAAATTTGATATCAAAAATAAAAAAATTCATAAAACAGATTCAATTATATCCTTTACTTCTGACAATATCATTGCTGTAGCCCCCCAAACAAAATATCCATTTAATTTATAAGCTGGAACTAATGTATTTAAGTACCTGTTTGAGATCTGTGATCCTTTTGTTTTTACAATATTACTATCAATAAACAATTGTTCTAAATCAACATTAATAATTTCTTTTACTTCATTTATATCTTTTATAAATTTAAGTTTATTTTCTGTATAGACCATAAAAGGAGAAATATCATAATTACTTGGAGGAACATATACATTTTGTAATTTTCGAATTAATTGAACTTCATTAATATCAATACCTATTTCTTCATTTGTTTCCCTTAATGCAGTACCAAAAATGTTTTTATCATTTTTTTCAAAACTTCCCCCTGGCAAACTAATTTGATTTGAATGCACTCCATCATATTCATTCCTCAAAATTAGTGTAAAACTAACCCTTTTATTACAGGGATGAAATAACACTGTAACTCCAGCATTTTTGGAGTTTTTATAATTATTTCTAGTTAACTCTAATAAATCCTCTCTAAAAGGAGGCGCCATTTTTAACTGTGAGACATTGGAATCAATAATCAATTCCTTAATTTTTGGAATAATTTCTATAAAGCTATCAATAGTCATTTAAACCTATTTTTCTCTAATTTTTAAAGACCATTCAAAGGTAAATTTAGATACAGTTACATTGTGTTTATTTAATCCTGTTGATGACAGAACTATTGTTTGAGGAGTTTTTAAAGCAATTAGTTTTTCAATTGTATCATCAATTTTATTACCCTGGGTACAATTGAAAATAATTATACCTGTAGCTTTTTTAAAATAATTTGCTTTGTTTGAAATTAATAACATTGATATATCATATCCGCTTTTTTTAATCTTATCAACCATCATTAAGCCAGTCGTCAACTCTGCTGCCATTCCTTGAGCTGCCCAAAACATTGACTTAAATGGGTTTTTGTTAAACCAATTAAGTGTTATTTTAATCTCACATTGGGTAGAATCTAAAGATCTCATTCTAGCTCCACAAAAGTATGCTGCAGGTAATTTTTTTAAAAGGAATAAGTTGTGTTTTAAAAACTTCATTAATTTATTTTGATGATAGATATTTTTCTGCATCAAGAGCTGCTATACAACCCGTTCCAGCTGCAGTAACTGCTTGTCTGTAAACATGATCTGCAGCATCACCAGAAACAAATACACCTGGAATGTTAGTTCTTGAAGTACCAGGTTCATTTATAATATATCCTGTTTCATCCATATTTACATATGGCTTAAAAATTTCAGTATTTGGAGTATGTCCAATTGCCACAAAGAAACCAGTTATAGGAATCGTCTTCTCCTCTCCTGTTTTATTGTTATAAACTAGAACATTTTCAACGACACTGTTATCACCTAAAATTTCCTTAGTCTCAGTATTATAAAGAATTTCAATATTATCAGTTTTTTTAACTCTTTCTTGCATTATTTTAGAAGCTCTAAATTCATCTCGTCTGACTAACATCGTAACTTTTTTACATAACTTCGATAAATAATGTGCTTCTTCACATGCAGAATCCCCTGCTCCTACAATTGCTACTTCTTGACCCTTATAAAAGAAGCCGTCACAAACAGCACATGCAGAAACACCTCCACCTAATTCTAAATACTTTTTTTCTGAAGGAAGACCTAAATACTTTGCTGAAGCACCTGTAGCTATAATAACTACTTCACAAATTAGTTCATCCTGATCATTAACCCACAACTTCAAATCATTATTAAAATCAACTTTTGTAATCCATCCATTTCTTACATCAGTTCCAAAACGTTCTGCTTGTTGTTGTAATTCTACCATCATTTCAGGACCTGAAATGCCTTTTGGATAGCCAGGAAAATTCTCAACATCAGTCGTAGTAGTTAATTGTCCACCAGGCTGTATTCCTTGATATAGGACAGGACTCATATTTGCTCTTGCGGCATAAATTGCTGCAGTATATCCAGCCGGACCTGACCCAATAATTAAGCATTTTATTTTTTCTCCCATAATAGTAATTCAAATATAATAATAAAAGTGTGTAATTTTCTCTTTGTATTTATATAAAATTGAATAGTGGATGAATATTCTATTTTTTGTAAATTGAACAAAAAATAGAATGAAATATTTTTTTCTCAGATTTTTATTTTCAATAAATCTTAGTTTATTGTCTATCATAACTTATAGTGATAACTATTCCTATAAAATAATTGTTTCTGAAATAGAGGTTCCTTGGGGATTTGTGTTTCTTGAAGATAATTCTATTTTAATTACTGAACGAAAAGGTGAATTAATTCACTTTATTAATGGGGAAAAAATAAAAATAAAAGGTTTGCCTGAAATTATTGCTAAAAATCAGGGAGGACTTTTAGATATTGAACTTCATCCAGAATATAAAAATAATGGATGGATTTATATATCCTACTCTTCCTCAAACGAAAACAAAAGCGGATCTAATACTTCAATAATGAGGTTTAAAATAGAAAAAAATACGATGATTCAAAAAGAGATTATTTATAAAGCTCTACCAAATAGTAAACGTGATAGACATTATGGAAGCAGAATTGAATTTGATCAAAATAATTTTCTTTATTTCTCAATTGGAGATAGAGGAAATAGAGATGTAAACCCTCAAAATATACAAAGAGATGGTGGAAAAATTTATAGACTATATGATGATGGTCAAATACCTATTGATAATCCTTTTATTGGTAATAGCTCTGCAAAAAAAGCAATATATAGCTATGGACATAGAAATCCACAGGGGATGGTTATAAACCCGTTTACTAAAGAATTATGGACTCATGAACATGGACCAAGAGGAGGAGATGAAATTAATATTATAAAAAAAGGAGCAAATTATGGATGGCCTCTAGCCAGTTTTGGTATAAATTATATAGGAACTAAATTTACTGATAAAACTTCAATTCCTGGAATGGAAACCCCAATACACTACTGGGTTCCATCTATCGCCCCTAGTGGTATGGCTTTTATAACATCAGATGTTTATCCTAATTCAAAAGGAGATTTATTAATTGGATCACTAATATTCCAATATCTTCATAAATGCAAAATAAAAAACAATAAAATCTATAAAGAAGAAAGAATCTTAGAAGATATTGGAAGGGTGCGATCAATTAGACAAGGACCTGATGGATATATGTATATTGGTGTTGAGAATATGGGAATAATAAAACTTATTCCAAATTAATAATACATTTGTTAATAACTATAAAAATAGAATTTAGATGTTAACTGTTGGAATAACTGGTGGGACAGGTAGTGGCAAGACAACTATTTCAGAGGAACTAAAAAAAGAATTCGGAGAAAGTGATATTGGCTTCATTTCACAAGACTCATACTATAACGATAATGGCAATTTAAGTTTTGATGAGAAAAATAAAATTAATTTTGATCATCCAAATGCTATAGATTTTGAATTAATGATTAATCATCTTAATCTATTAAAAAATGGGAAAAACATCAATCAACCTGTTTATTCATTTATTTATCATAATAGAACTGAAAAAACTAAATTACTTAAACCAAAAAAAATTATGATTATAGAAGGACTCTTAATTTTAAATAACATAAAATTAAGAGATCTAATAGATCTTAAAGTTTTTGTTGATGCTGCTAAAAATTTAAGATTTAAAAGAAGACTTGATAGAGATATCAATCAAAGAGGAAGAACTGCTGAAGAAGTTATTGAATTATTTAATAGCAGGCTAAATAAAATGCACAACTTGTATGTTGAACCAATGAAAAAAAATTGTGATATAATCATAGATAATAATAATTCATTAGAAATAGCTCCTTTAATAAACGTAATTAAAAGTCATTTATAAAATGAAATTTAAAATTCCGTCATTATTTAAAAATATGTATTTCATTATAATTATGTTATTTATAATATGGATGCTATTTTTTGATAGTAATTCATGGTTAGTTCATAGAGAATTAAATAAAAAAGTTTATAAACTTGAAAATAAAAAAGATTTCTATAAAGAGGGAATAAAAAAAGATAAGAAAGAGTTGTTAAAAATGAAAACTGACACTGGTCTTGAAGAATATGCTAGAGAGAAATTATTTATGAAAAAAGAAGATGAAGAAATATTTATAATAGAATTCGATACTGTAAAAGATTAATATTTGATTATGGTAGAAAAAATTTTAGATGAATTTATTAAAACTGATTCCAAATTGTGGAATAAAAAATTTAAAGATGACTTAAAAAAACTAGGTCATAGTAATATTCCCGCTTATAATTCCAAAGAGAATATCAAAATAAAGCCATTCTATACAAGTGAAGACTTAAATAACTTAAAAAATACAGATTCCACCTATCCTAATAACTGGAGAATATGTCAAAACATAACTGCAGACAATTCAACAGATGCAAATATAAAGGCTCTTGAACTTATTAAAAAAGGTACTGATAGTATTAATTTCATCATTCAAAATGATTCCATCTCTTGTGAAGAATTATTAAAAAATATAGATATAGAAAAAACTGAGTTATTTTTCGAAATTAAATTTCATTCAAACTCATTTTTAAAGTCATTAAATAATAATATAAAAAGCTCATCAACTTCATTTAATATATGTTATGACCCTATTGGTTCTTTTGCTAAATCAGGCAATTGGGGTTCTTCTATGAATGAAGATTTAAATAAATTGAACAAAAATATTAACATATTAAAAAATTTTAATAATGTAATAATTATTGATTCTGGTTTATACCAAAATTCAGGAGCTAATATTTTTGAAGAAATCGCATTTACTCTTAGTCATGCGAATGAATATTTAAATCATTTTAATGGAAATTGTGCAAATAAAATTGCATTTAATATTTCAATTGGGTCAAATTATTTCTTTGAAATTGCAAAATTAAAAGTATTAAGATTACTCTGGGCAACAATAACTAAAGAGTATAATAATGAAATACATTATCCTCATATAATAGCAAAACCTTCTAAAAGAAATAAGACTATATATGATTATAATAATAACATCTTAAGAACTACAACAGAATGCATGTCAGCAATTCTCGGAGGAGCTAATACTATTTCGAATATTACATATGATAACATTTTTAATACTAAAAATGAATTCTCTGATAAAATAGCATTAAATCAGTTATTGATAATCAAACATGAAACCCATATAGATAAAGTAAAAAATGCAGCAGATGGATCATATTATATCAATAGTTTAACAAATAGAATAGCTGAAGAATCATTAAGGATATTTAAGGAAATAGAAAAGAACGGTGGGTTTATATCAGCATTAGAGAAAAATTTAATACAAAAGAGGGTTAATAAAAGTCATAAAGTAGAGCAAGAATTATTTAATAATAATCAAGATAAACTACTTGGAATAAACATTTTTGCTGATATAGATCAAAAAATTAAATCTGAAATTAAAAAATCTGTTTTAACTAATTCTACTATAAGAAATACTGAAATTAAACCCATTTCTGAAATTAGACTAGCTGAAGAAATTGAATTAAATAGAATTAAAAATGAATAGGAAGAGTCTTGAAAATATTAGTCTAAAAAAGTTAGATTTCTCCAAGTCTTTCGTTAAAAGAAAAAATGAAAAATTTCTTACTTCAGAAAATATAAATATAAAATCTTATTACTCAAAAGATGATTTAAAAAAACTTGAACAAATAGATTTTGGAGCGGGCATAGAGCCCTTTCTAAGAGGTCCATATTCAACTATGTATGTCACAAAACCATGGACTATAAGACAATATGCTGGGTATTCAACTGCAGAAGAAAGCAATATGTTTTATAAAAGAAATTTAAAATCTGGACAAAAAGGTTTATCAGTAGCGTTTGATTTACCTACACACCGAGGTTATAATTCAGACAATAATAGAGTATATGGTGATGTTGGCAAAGCAGGAGTGGCTATTGATTCTGTAGAAGACATGAAAATACTATTTGATGGAATTCCTCTTGATAAAATGAGTGTTTCAATGACTATGAATGGTGCCGTATTACCTATAATGGCATTCTACATAGTAGCTGCAAATGAACAAGGAGTAAAAATATCTGATCTTAGAGGAACTATTCAAAATGATATATTAAAAGAATATATGGTTAGGAATACATATATATATCCACCAAAAGAATCAATGGAAATAATATCTGATATTTTTAAGTTTACTAGTAAAGAAATGCCAAAATTTAATAGTATTAGTATCTCAGGATATCATATGCAGGAAGCTGGAGCTACCAATGATTTAGAACTTGCTTATACTCTTGCAAATGGTCTAGAATATGTTAGAAATGGAATAGCAGCTGGATTAAAAATTGATGAATTCGCTCCAAGGTTATCATTTTTTTGGGGAATTGGGATGAATCACTTTATGGAAATTGCAAAATTAAGAGCAGCTAGAGTATTATGGGCTAAATTAATGAAGACCTTTAATCCAAAATCAAATAAGTCAATGGCATTACGAGCTCATTGTCAGACAAGTGGATGGAGCTTAACAAGACAAGACCCTTTTAACAACATTACAAGAACTACAATAGAAGCTTGCTCTGCAGTTTTTGGAGGAACACAAAGTCTTCATACAAATTCATTAGATGAAGCGATAGCATTGCCTACTGATTTCTCAGCAAAAATTGCAAGAGACACTCAATTATATCTTCAAAATGAAATTAAAATTACTAATACTGTTGATCCATGGGCCGGAAGCTATTATCTAGAATCTATAACAGATGGGCTTATTAAAAAATCTTGGAGTCATATTCAAGAAATTGAAAATCTTGGGGGAATGACTAAAGCAATTAAAAAAGGCATACCAAAACTTAGAATTGAACAAGCCGCAACAAAAAAGCAAGCTAAAATTGATTCAAAAGAAAGTATTATTGTTGGAGTAAATAAATTTGAATCAGATAATGAAGATGAAATACATTATCTGGAAGTTGACAATAATAAAGTTAGAAATCAACAAATAGAGCGAATTAAAAAAATAAAACTAGAGAGAGATAGCTTAAAAGTTAAAAAGGCATTAGATGAATTAAGAAGTGCTGCAAAAAATAAAAATAAAAATTTATTAGCTTTGGCTATTGATGCAGCAAAAGAACGAGCGACAATAGAAGAAATTAGCGCATCACTTGAAGATGTTTACGGAAGATATAAATCAGAAATAAAAACCTTTACTGGAGTGTATAAATCTAATATTAATAATGACAAATCATTTAATCATGCTGTTAAACTTGCAAATGATTTTGCTAGTCATGATGGAAGACGTCCCCGAATATTAGTTGCAAAAATAGGCCAAGATGGTCATGATAGAGGAGCAAAAATAGTAGCTACGGGCTATGCTGATATAGGATTTGATGTTGATATAGGTCCTCTTTTTCAAACACCTGAAGAAGTTGCAAAACAAGCTGTTGAAAATGATGTACACATTGTAGGAATATCGACACTAGCTGGTGGTCATAAGACATTAGTTCCAAAATTAATTGAAGAGTTAAAAAATTATGGAAGACAAGATATTTTAATAATACTTGGAGGGGTAATCCCAAAGCAAGACTATAAATCTCTTTTAAAAAATGGAGTTTCTGCAATTTTCGGCCCTGGATCTCAAATTAGTAAAACAGCTATAGAAATTCTTAATTTACTAATTAAGAAACTTTAATATTTTTAACAAATTCTGTTAACAAGTTATATTTTAAATCAAATCAAATAATTGTACATTTATTCGAAGTTATTTATAAAAATAAATGGCAAAAGTAATTGCAATATCTAATCAAAAAGGCGGGGTTGGAAAAACAACAACAGCTGTTAATTTATCTTCTTGCTTAGCTGTATTAGAAAAGAAAGTTTTGCTGATTGATCTTGACCCTCAAGCAAATGCTACTTCTTCATTAGGCATAGAAAATGATAGTATTGAAAATGGCATATATCAATTATTTGAGAAATTATGTTCTGCATCAGATTGTATCATAGAGACTAAAATTGTCAATCTAGATATTATACCTTCTCATATTGACTTAGTTGGTATTGAAATTGAGTCTATAGATTTGATTGATAGAGAAGATATATTAATGAATGCTCTTGATAAAATTGAGAAAGAATATGACTATATTATAATAGACTGCCCTCCTTCTCTAGGATTATTGACTATAAATGCATTGACAGCTTCTAATTCTGTGATTATTCCAATTCAATGTGAATATTTTGCGTTAGAAGGACTTGGCAAACTTTTGAATACAATAAAGAGTATTCAAAAAATACATAATAAAAATCTATCTATAGAAGGATTGCTTCTTACTATGTACGATTCCAGACTTAATTTGTCAAATCAGGTAATAAAAGAAGTTAAATTACATTTTAATGAGATGGTATTTAAAACTATTATTCATAGAAATGTAAAACTTGGTGAAGCTCCTAGCTATGGAGAAAGCATATTAGATTACAATGTTAGTAGTACTGGAGCTAATAATTATTTAAATTTGGCAAGAGAATTGATACTAAATAGTTGATAATGGCAAAAGCAACAAAAAAACAAGCATTAGGTAGAGGATTATCATCAATTTTAAATAAAGATTCAAATTCAACTAAATCTTTAAATTTTAATAAAAGAAAATCAATTATTGATAATATAGATATAAATCTAATAACTGTAAATCCGTACCAGTCTAGATCTAATTTCAATGAGAAATCTCTAAAAGAACTTACTACTTCAATTAAAAATATTGGGGTGATACAGCCAATAACTGTAAGAAAAATTAAAAAAAATTCTTACCAATTAATTTCAGGTGAAAGAAGATTGAAGGCATGTAAAAATTTGGAGTTGAACAATATTCCAGCATATATAAGAACTGCCAATGATCAAGAGTCTCTAGAAATGGCATTAATTGAGAATATACACAGACAAGATTTAGATGCAATAGAAATTGCAGTTTCATATAAAAGACTTATTGATGAAATTAATTTAACACAAGAAGAATTAAGTAATAAAATTGGTAAAGACAGAACAACAATAACAAATTATCTTAGACTGTTAAAATTGAATCCAATAATTCAAAGTGGAATAAAAGATAGCTTTATATCAATGGGACATGGAAGATCCATAATTAATATTGAGAATAAATCAGATCAGATCAAAGTTTATGAAACTATCATTTCCAAAAACCTTTCTGTAAGAAATACTGAAGAACTTGTAAAAAATTATAAAAATAATCAAGTAACGAAAAAGTCAATTGATAAACCAAAATACATTTCAAATGCAATTACCAAATTATCTGAAATATTCAAAACATCAGTAAGAATAAATATATCTAGAAATAATCAAGGTAACATAATTATTCCTTTTAAATCAGAAACTGAATTCAAAAAAATTAATAAAAAATTAAATGATTCATAGAAATATTATAATCATATTAATATTTTTCTTTTCAAGCCAAATTATTTTTTGTCAAAATAATAAGGACGATGAAGAAAAGAAGGTTTTAGGTCCTGCAAAGGCAGCATTTTATTCAGCTGTTTTACCTGGTCTAGGGCAGATTTATAATAAAAAATATTGGAAAGTCCCTATAGTTTATGGAGCATTAGCAGCAGGGATATATTATTATAATCATAATAATGATTTATATCATGACTATAGAGATGCCTATAAAAGAAGACTAGCTGGTTTTACTGATGATGAGTTTTATGGAGATGGGTCCGTTCCTGCAATTTCAAATGATGGTTTAATAAGAGCTCAAAAAAGTTTAAAAAGAAACAAAGAATTGTCTATTCTTGTAACGATAGGCATATATGCATTAAATATTATAGATGCAAATGTTGATGCTCATTTACTTCAATACAATCTTGATGAGAACCTTACCTTAAGTCCAGAACTAAATTATAATGAAATAACTTCAACATCTAATGTATCATTATCACTAAAATTGAAATTATAAATTATATTATTTTTAACAAGCATTTATTATTAATTACTTTTCAATAACTTAATTTTGAAACTATAATAGTTATTCATAATATCCTAAAATGAAGACTTTACTTACTTTTTTGTTATTAATTCATCTAATTCACGGATTAGGGACTTGGAAATTATACTCTAAAGCAGGTTATAAATCTTGGAAAGCATTTATACCCATATATAGTATAATTATCTTAATGAAGATAATTAACAGGCCTAGATGGTGGATTATCCTTTTAATACTACCTGTTATTAATGTAATAATGATTCCTGTAATATGGGTGGAATTATCAAGGAGTTTTGGTAAAAATAACTATTTAAATACATTATTATCAATTTTAACTTTAGGATTCTATAATTATTATCTTAACTATTTTGTTAATGTTGAATATGTGACAAATAGAGATACTAATCCAAAAAGCTCAAATGGTGAATGGACTAGTTCATTAATATTTGCAATTGTAGCAGCAACAATAATTCATACATATTTTATCCAACCCTATACAATTCCTACATCTTCATTAGAAAAAACATTACTTGTAGGGGACTTTCTATTTGTTAGTAAAGTCAACTATGGAGCCAGAGTGCCAATGACTACAATAGCTGCTCCAATGGTACATGATACCCTGCCATTTATAAAAAAGAAATCGTATTTAAACAAAGAACAAATTCCTTTTATAAGTGAACTTCCATATTTAAGATTTCCTGGTTATCAAAAAATTAAAAACAATGATATTGTAGTCTTCAACTGGCCTGTTGACACTTTCGTAAATATGTATTATACTGATAAGAATTATTACAAGCCTATTGATAAAAAGACAAATTATGTGAAAAGAGCTGTAGGTATTGCTGGAGATACATTAGAGGTAATAAATGGCTATGTTTACATAAATGGGGAAAAAAACATTCTTCCTGATGAAGCTAAACTTCAATTTTCATATTTAGTTCAACCCAAAAGGAATAGATTTAGTAAGAAAGTAATGATTAATAAATATGATATTACTGATGCATTTGGCATCATTAATCGAAATAACACATATAAGTTTATGGGTATAAGTGATATTGCATTAAACAAATTTAAATATCATCCTAATGTTGAATGGACAGTTAAAGATACTCTACCAAAGGGCTATAGAGATGCAACTGTTTTTCCTCAAAATGAAAATTATAATTGGAATAATGATTTTTTTGGACCAATTTATATTCCAAAAAAAGGTAAAACAATAGAAATAAATACTAATAATATTTCGCTATATAAACGCCTAATAGATGTCTATGAAAATAATGATCTATTAGTAAAAGAAGCTAAAATTTATATCAACAATAAAGAAGTATCAGAATATACCTTCAAACAAGATTATTATTGGCTCATGGGAGACAATAGAGGAAATTCTCAAGATTCAAGATCATGGGGATTTGTACCATTTGATCATGTTGTTGGTAAACCAGTTTTTAAATGGTTTAGTTGGGATTCAAATTCTAAAGGATTTAAGAAAATTAGATGGAATAGGCTATTTACTTCTATTAGTGGAGATGGGGGACCTATAAACCTAATTATAGGATTTATTACAATTTTATTTATTTTTTGGCTACTTAGTATTGATTATAATAATCAAAAATGGTGGAGTAAAACAAAAAAATAAATGGATATATTAATTCATCCCCATTATCTACCTAATATCTCACATTTCTTTTTATTGGTTAATTCAAAAAAGATAGTTTTTGAAATTAATGATAATTTTCTAAAACAGACATACCGAAATAGAACCTATATATATGGGGCCAATGGTAAACTATTGTTATCCGTTCCAGTAATTCATTCCCAAAAAAACAGAAAAATATTTAAAGATGTTAAAATTTCATATGATAAGGACTGGCTAAGTCATCACTGGAAATCAATTGAAATTTCATATAGAAGCTCTCCTTTTTTCGAATATTTTGAAGATAAATTAATATGTCTCTATACAAAAAGAGAAAAATACTTAGTTGACTTTAATTTAAAATCTATAAATATTCTATTTGAAATGTTACAAATTGATTTAGAATATGACTTTACTAATTCATACCAAGAAAATTATTCTAGCATATCAGATTATAGAATAAACTCTGAAAATTTTAATTCTAATGATATTAAAATAGATAAATACACTCAAGTATTTCAATCAAAACATGGCTTTATAAATAATCTATCTGTACTAGACTTAATTTTTAATGAAGGCCCTAATACAATTAATTTCTTAAAAACTAATTAACACTAAACTCTGAAAAAATTGGAAAATGATCAGAATAGGCAAATTTAAATGTCTTAAAACTGTTTACTTTAAATGATTTGTCGACCAAGATAAAGTCTATCCTTAAAGGAATTGAATTAAAATTATATGTCTGACCTAGACCATTTCCTTTCTCATAAAATGAGTCTTTTAAATCAGATTTAATCAAATTGTATACATATGAAAAAGCTGTATTATTAAAATCTCCTGATACCACTACTTTATATGGTGACTTATTAATCTCCTCAATTACAGTTTCTGCCTGATCTTGTTGAATTCTAAATGTATCACTAAAACTATTTATCAGCTTGCTTGAATCATTATTAATGGATGATATATCTATATCTGATCTTAACTTAAATGATTGTAAATGAATATTAAATAGCCTAATTGTATCATACCCTATTCTAATATCAGAAAATATTGCATTATTTGTAGAATTTCTAAACTTAATCTTTCCTGAATTAATTATTGGAAATTTTGAGAATATTGCTTGTCCATATTTTGTATTCTCACCACTTAGAGATATGTGTTTAAAAGAGTAATTAATTAAATTAAAGTTCTCTACATTATTATATTCCTGAATACTAACTATATCAGGGGTTTTGTTATTTATGAAGCCTGCTATACTATCCTTTACATTAGCTATTTTTATCCAGTTATAAATATTAAACATTCTTACGTTATAACTCATTATTGAAATCTTATTATCACCAACATATTCTGAATTGTTTGAAAAATTTATAAATGATTTTACATGATTATAACCCAATAATAGAATAATAAAAGATAAAAGGAACTGTCTTTTTAGTTTAACAATCCAATAAATAACAAATAACATATTAACAATAAAAATTATTGGAATTAGTAAGCTTAGCAATGAAATACTTGATAAAATAGATGGTTTTATCTTGGGTATTAGATATGATAAGATTAATATAAAAGCAAAAATTGAGTTAAGAATATATATCAATTTATCAAAGAAATTTAATTTTTTCATAGACTTATTTTTTGTCTGATTTAAACAAATATTCCTTTTCACTTTTACTTAAGCTATCATAGCCGCTTTTACTTATCTTATCTAATATTATATCAATTCTTTTCTGTTTAGAAAAATCAGCTGAAGATTTGTTTTTTTTATTTCTTGGTTTACGTTGTTTGTAAAATCTTTTGAAATCTCCTATCCCATAAACTGAAGTATAATAGTAAAACCCTGCTAAATATCCTCCAAGATGTGCAATAGCTCCCCCATCTGGGGTTTTATTAGCAAACAATCTTATAATATCCATAAAAAATAACAAGTACATCAAATATTTAAATTCAAATTTTATAAATGAAATCTTTATAATATGATTAGGCATGTAGCAAAGCATAAAAAACAATAAAGCACAAGCTCCTGCTGAAGATCCTATTAATGGTTCATTTCCATTAAAAAAAAGAAGAAAAAATAAACCGCCTAATATTATCCCTGTAAAAAATATTCTGATTGGAATTTTTTCACCATACAAGTTTATGAGCTTTGAAGATGAATAATAAATCAAGATTAACATAAATATTAACTCATAAAAACCTTGATGAATAAAAGCATAGGTTATTATTGACCATGGATTATACAAATAATCACTAGTTAATGCAAAATATTCATTGATATATGATAAGCTAAATAGTTCTAGAATTAAATAGGAAATATAGACGCCAATATTTAAAAAAATTATTTTTTCAAATGCATTTGAATTTCTAAGTCTATATGATATATTAGAATATAAACTTTCCATCTAATACCATCGATTACTATTAAAATGATTTCTTTTCCAATAATACATTATTAAAAATCCTGTTAATGCTCCACCTAAATGCGCTACATAAGCTGTATTACTAGGGCTAAAAAAAGAGAAACCAGAAATTGCTGAAATTAAATCTAAAACAATAATTCCAGGAATAAAATATTTCGCTTTTATTGGGACTGGAAAAAAGATCAACATCAATTTGTTTTCTGGAAAAAATATACCAAAAGCAACCAAAACGCCCATTATTGCTCCAGAAGCTCCAACCATTAGTGAATTAAATGATGACATAAAACTTAAAAGTTTTCCATCACCTAATGTGACAGCCCATGCAGTGTTATATTTTCCTTGATTTAAAATTTCAAATATTTGAGATGAATCATGTCCTGCATTAATTAATATTTCTAGATTAGAGTAAAAATTGAAATACAAATAAATTATTTGAATGATTGCAGCTCCTAGTCCACATGAAATATAAAAAAACAAAAATCTTTTTGATCCTAAAACTCCCTCAATTGCAATTCCAAACATCCATAAAGCGAGCATATTAAATAAAATATGTTGAAAACTACCATGCATAAACATATGCGATATTACTTGCCAAAAATGGAAAGATGTACTTTTAGGGAAATGTAAACCAAATAGAGAATAAACTACATCTCCAGATAATGAGGTTCCTATAAACATAATAATATTTATTATTAATAGCTGCTTTACTGTTTCAGTTAATCTCATCTTAATTTATTAAAGAAATTTCTTTTCTAATTCTTCAAATGTAATTGTAAAATATATATTTTTATTAAAGGGAGACACAGTTGGCTCTTTACATGCAAAAAGGCTATTCATTATATATTCCTGTTCATCCTTTAATAGTTTTTTCCCATTTTTAATTGCCAAACTCTTTGACATTAATTTTGCAGTTAAATCAGACTGACTAAAATTTTTGTCAGGAATATCGTCTTTTATATTATCTAATAAATCTTGTATATATGATCCTACCCTTGTTGGATCTAAAAATGTAGGGATTGCTTCAAACAATAAATCACTACTTGAAATCTTTTTAAAAATAAAACCTGACATTTTTAGTTGTTTTTTATAATTAATTAATATTTCAACCTCTTGAATTGCTAGGTTTACTTCCAATGGATGAAGTAATTTTTGTGGCTTAGATCCATCAATTGTTATAAACTTTAAGAATTTTTCATATAATACTCTTTGATGAGCTCTATTCTGATTTATAATTATAATGCCTGATTTAATTCTATTAACTAAATATTTATTATTTAATTGGTAAACTGAATTTGATTCAAAATTGTCATCATTACTAAAATCTAAAGTATTTACCCTGCTATCTTCTTCAATAGAGCCTAGGTTGTCACTAATATTTTTCCTTTTTCCATCCAATTCTAAATCTATATACATATTTCCAGAAGATTTAATACCATTATTATCAAAAGGATTATAATTCTTATTAATATCTATGTCAACCCCTTGGATTTCTTGTTTATTTCTATAGGAATAAGGTACTTCCATAGTTTTATCATGATTAAAATCTAAAATTGGGGCAATGTTAAATTGGCCCAAGCTATGTTTAATAGAAGATCTTAAAATTGCATAAATTGAATGCTCATCATCAAACTGAATCTCTGTTTTGGTTGGATGAATATTTATATCAATAGATTTTGAGTCTACTTCCAGAAATAAAAAATATGATGGATTATATTTTAGATCAATTAATCCTTCAAATGCTGAATTTACAGAATGATTGAGATATGGACTCCTTATAAATCTATTATTAACAAAGAAAAATTGCTCACCTCTAGATTTCTTTGAATATTCAGGTTTAAATACAAATCCATTAATTTTTAAAATATCTGTTTCTTCATTTACAGGAACCAATTTTTCATTTGATCTTGATCCAAATATGTTTACTATTCTCTTTCTTAGGTTACTTTTAGAAAGATTAAAAAATTCCAAATCATTGTTTTTAAAAATAAATTTAATTTCTGGATGAGCTATAGAAATTCTATGAAATTCATTAATTATGTGTTTTAATTCAACATTATCAGATTTTAAAAAATTTCTTCTTGCAGGAATATTATAAAATAAGTTCTTAACCATAATTGATGTCCCAATTTTAGAAACTGTAGATTTATTCTCAACTATCTTATTTCCTTGAATTCTAATAATTTTTCCAAGATCATTACTGGATTGTCTTGTTATTAATTCAACATGAGATACTGCTGCAATACTGGCCAAAGCCTCACCCCTAAACCCCTTAGATCGAATATTAAAAAGATCTTTTGCAGATTTTATTTTTGAAGTAGTATGCCTCTCAAAACATATTGATGCATCACTTGAGCTCATGCCTATCCCATTATCAATTACCTGAATTAATATCTTACCAGAATTTTTGATAATCAATGTAATTTCAGTGGCATTTGCATCAATAGAATTTTCTAATAATTCTTTTACAACAGACGCTGGTCTTTGAACAACCTCTCCTGCAGCAATTTGATTAGCTACATTATCTGGTAATAAATGAATTATATCTTTCATTAATTAATAAAATTTTTAAATCAAGAAAAGCAGTAAGAATAAAGCAATTAATACTATCAAGATAATAATCAATCTTTTTCTTACTGAATTATCAGTTTCCTTCTTATAATCTTCAACTGCATTTCTAAATTTTTTTCTAAAACTATTATTATCTCCAACCGTACTTCTATATTCATCAAATTTTGATTTAATTTTTTTAGGTTTTGCATGAGTCCCAACGTAACTTTTCTCCTCAGAAAACCTTCCTGAATGATTATATCGTTTATTTTTCCTTAATTTAAATAGGCCCATTCTATAATTGTGAATTTAAATAAATTTAGTAAATATCTTATTAAATATAAAAGCTATAAATAAGTTAAAAGAATAATTATTATTTAATGCATGCTATTTTAATTGCAGCTACTGCAGATTCAATCCCTTTATTTCCATATTTACCCCCTGATCTATTAATAGATTGTTGAACATTATGATCAGTTAAAACACAAAATACTATAGGGATATTATTAATTATATTAAGCTGTGTTATTCCATTTGATACAGACTGACATATATAATTATAATGATCTGTTTCTCCTTTAATAATACAACCTATAGCTATTATAACATCTACATCCCTATTTTGCATTTTTTTGCAACCATAAATTAATTCAAAACTTCCTGGAACATCAATTTTTTTAATATTACTTTTCTTAGCTCCATATTTAAGCAAAGTTTTATAAGCTCCATCACACAGATTATCTGTAATATCTTTATTCCAAGTAGAAACAACTAAACCAAATTTCATACCATGAACTTCTGATATAGCGTCAGATCCTAAGTCAAAATTATTATTAATGTCTGTAGCCATTTTCTATTTTAATAAAGCTTTCGCTTTAGATATAAATACATCAATATTTTCAGCAGAAATAGTGTTAGGAAAATCTGATTTAATTCTGGAGAAATAATTATAAGACTTTTTATTCTTATTTAATTCCATTGAAACATGAGCAGCTTTCAGCAAATACATTGCGGTAGTATAATCATTTGTATTTATATCAATTGCTTTTTCATAATAATCAAGAGCATCTTCTAACTGATCAAGCTGGACAAAACAATCACCAATAGATCCTTTTGCTAATGAAGATAATATTTGATCATCAGAATTAAATTGTGAAAGGTATTTTATAGAATTCTTATAATCCTTTAATTTTAAATAAGACATTCCTACATAGTAATTTGATAGATTGGAGGCATTAGTCCCAGAATATTTGTCTATAATCTCTAAAAAGCCCATTTTTTTACCAGTACCATTTATTGAAAGCCTGTATATGGAGTCATTATTTTCATCAAGAGCTTGTTTAAACAATCTCTGGGCTACAAACATGCTGTCCATGGAATTAACTTCTTTAGGCTCCTTTATATATTTATAATATCCAAAATAACCTAAAACTACTATTGCAATAAAGCCTATAAGTCCAAATATATATTTCTGATTATCAGCTACCCATTTTTCAGTTTTAGATGCACCCTCATCTAGAGTATTAAAAACATTTGCTGTAGCAGACTTTTGCCCTATATCCTCTATCTTATTAGAAAAAGGTTTCTTCTTAAATCCTCTTTTTTTATAAGTTGCCATAAATTTTAAATATTCAAGCGGTAAAAATAAAATTTTTATTCGTAATAAAAGGATAAATTATTTGTTATTTTTGAATGGATAGGTCAAATATAACTACCACAAAATTTTATTGTTATTAATAAACTACTATGTTATTAAAAACATTAACATTAATTAATTATAAAAACTTTGAAAACAAATCATTTGATTTTGATTCAAAAGTCAATTGTTTTGTTGGGTTAAATGGGGTAGGAAAATCTAATATTCTTGATGCTATTTATCATTTATCCTATGGAAAAAGCTATTTTAATCCTATTCCATCTCAGAATATAAGACATGGAGAAGAATATTTTATGATTAATGGAATGTATTCAATTAATGAAAAAGAAGAGAATATCATAATTTCATTAAAAAAAGGAGTAAAAAAAATAATTAAAAGGAATAATAAACTATACAAAAAATTTAGTGATCATATAGGTTTAATTCCACTAGTAATTATTTCTCCAACGGACAGGAACTTAATTATTGAAGGAAGTGATACCAGAAGAAAATTTATTGACAGTATAATATCACAAGTAAATAAGGATTATCTAAAAGACATAATAACATATAACAAAATTCTAGCTCAAAGAAATTCACTATTAAAGTATTTTGCTAAAAACAATACATTTGAGTCAAATACAATTGATGTTTATGATATTCAATTAAGTAGTATGTCTAAAAGAATATACGAATCAAGGACTAGTTTTATGAATGATTTTGTGCCTATTTTCAAAAATAGATATAAAACAATATCAGAAAACAATGAAGAAGTTGATATCGTTTATAAAAGTGATCTTAATGATAGTAACCTTATAAACTTATTGAAAAATTCTATTGAAAAGGATCTTATCTTACAATATACTTCTAAAGGAATACACAAAGATGATTTGGTATTTTTAAAAAATGATTTTTCAATAAAGAAATTTGGTAGTCAAGGGCAGCAAAAATCTTTTCTAATTGCCTTAAAATTAGCTCAATTTGATTTTCTTGAAAAACAAAACACTAGTCCAATATTATTATTAGATGATATCTTTGATAAATTAGATGACAATAGAGTAAAACAGATTGTAAACCTAGTAAATGAAGATAAGTTTAAACAAATTTTTATCTCAGATACTAATAAGAAAAGGACTGAAAATGCAATTAAAAGCGTAAATAAATCCTATAAAATTTTTGAACTGTGAGAAAAATTAACTCATTTATAATTTTACTTATTATTTTATACTCTTGCTCAGATGATAATAATATTGAAATTTTAAATGGATACTGGGAAATTCAATCTGTAAAAAAGGAAGGTAAATTAATAAAAAAGTATCCTTTTAGTGATATAGTTGATTTTTTTTACATAAAAGATCTAGAGGGTTATAGAAAAAAAGTTACTCCTAGATCTGATGGAAGATTTATGGTGACTCTTCATCAAGCTAATCTTAATGTAACAAAAGAAAATGGAGAATTTATTTTAAGATATTTAAATAAAAGTAAAACATACTTTGAAAAAATAAAAAAAATTGATTCACAACAACTAATTATTTTAGATAAGGAAGGTTATATTTATAAATACAACCGTTATATACCCATAGAGATAACTAAAGATGGAGAATAACTTAAAAATTGATAGCTTAATTAAATTCTTTATTAAAGAAAATAATCTAGAAAATGGATTAGAAACTGTAGAGGTAAAAGATTTGTGGTATAAACTAATGGAAAATGGTGTTGCTAATTATACTACAGATATAAATCTAAAAAATGGAACACTTTATATTAAGTTAAAATCTTCAGTTCTTAGAGAAGAATTAAGTTATGGGAAAGAAAAAATTGTAAAACTTTTAAATGAAAAATTGAAAAAGGATCTTATAAAGAAAATTGTATTAAGATAAATTTCTGCTAAATTACTAAAACATTTCTTCCTTAGAAAAATGAAATCCAGATTCAATTAGTACATTTTCATTACTATCACTTCCATGAATAGCATTTTCACTAATAGAAGTTGCAAATAATTTTCTAATTGTACCATCAGTAGCAGTAGCGGGATCAGTAGATCCTATAAGTAATCTAAATTCTTCTACAGCATCTTCCTTTTCTAATACTGCAGCTACAATTGGACCTCTGGTCATATATGAAACTAATTCATCGAAAAATGGACGTTCTCTATGAATAGAGTAAAAATTTCTTGCATCTTCATTACTCATTTGAGTTAATTTCATTGCTACAATTCTAAAACCAGCTGAATTTATTTTTTCAAGTATTGCGCCTATGTTACCCTTTTCAACTGAATCAGGTTTTAACATTGTAAAAGTTCTATTTGTTGTCATCTATTTTTTTGAGTGCAAAAGTAACACTTTTTAATAAATAGTAAATAAAATAAAAATTACCTTTATTATATTATGTCGTATATTCGCAAATTATGACGCAAAAAGATATTCAAGAAATAAAAGGAATCTTATCAAAGTCAAAAAAGATAGTTATTATACACCACAAAAATGCAGATGGTGATGCTATTGGATCTTCAATGGCTCTAAACACCTATTTAAATATATGTGGACATAAATCAAATGTTATTAGTCCAAATAAATTTCCTGATTTCTTAAAATGGCTTGATAATGATAATGAAATTGTCATATTTAATAATTCAGATCATGAAATAAATCTTATAAATAATTCCGATATAATATTTACTCTTGATTTTAATAGTTTGGAGAGATGTGGAGATATGAAAGATTTAATCAGTAAATCTAAAGCTATAAAAATACTTATTGACCATCATGAAAACCCAAAGGACTATGCTGACTATTTATATTCTGATACAAAAATTAGTTCTACTTGTGAAATGGTATATCATTTCATTGGAAAATTAGGTGATAATGCTAAAATAAATTCATTTATTGCGGAAGCTATATATACAGGCATAATGACTGATACAGGTTCTTTTAAATTTTCATCTACATCAAGTATAACACACAAAGTAATTTCAGATCTATTGGACAAAGGGGCTGAAAAATCCAAAATTCATAACGAAATATATGATAATAATAGAATTGAAAAGATTAAGTTATTGAGTTTTGCGTTAAATAAAATTGAAATTATACCTGATTATAATACAGCTTTTATCACATTATCTAAAAGTGAGCTAAATAACTTTGATTTTAGAAAAGGTGATACAGAAGGAATTGTAAATTATGGTTTGTCAATAAAAAAAATAAAGTTTGCTTCAATATTTATTGAAGATAAAAAAGAGGACATAATCAAAATCTCCTTTAGATCTAAAGGAGATTTTGATGTAAATAAGTTTTCTAGAGATAACTTTAATGGTGGTGGACATAAAAATGCTTCAGGAGGAATTAGCAAGGATTCCTTGTCATCAACAATTGTTAATTTTAAAAATGCATTAAAAAAATATAAATCTGAACTAAATTAATTAAAATGAAAACTAGATTACCAATATTAATTTTTCTATTGTTAAACATCCTTTTTGTCTCATGTCAAGATAAGCATACAGATCTTGAAGATGGATTGTTTGCAGAATTTAAAACAACTCATGGAATAATGGTTGCTGAATTATACTATGAAGACACTCCTATTACAGTTGCAAACTTTGTGGCATTAGCTGAGGGTAAACACCCAGATGTTAAAGAAGTATTTAAAGGAATATTATATTATAATGGAATTATTTTTCATCGGGTGATGGATAAATTCATGATTCAAGGTGGTGATCCAGAAGCAACTGGGAAAGGTGGTCCTGGATACCAGTTCTTTGATGAGATTACAAATTTAAAACACGATAAACCTGGAGTTCTTTCCATGGCAAATGGTGGTGCAGGAACAAATGGAAGCCAGTTTTTTATAACAGAAGCTCCTGCCCCATGGCTTGATGGCCTACACACAGTTTTTGGTCAATTAGTAAAGGGAATAGAAATTCAAGATTCAATATCTAATGTAAAAACTGGAATTGCAAATAGACCTATTACTGATGTTGTAATAAATGAGTTAAATATTATAAGAAAAGGCGAAGCAGCACAATTATTTGATGCTCTTAAAACCTGGGGCAAGAAAGATGAAATTGAAAAGGAATTAAAATTGAAGGAAGAAAAAAAAATGATGGAAGAAATAGAAAAAATGGCTTCTTTGGCTGAAATAGATCGTGTAAAATTAGAAGACTATCTTAATAAGTCAATAACAAGAAAATCTGGTGTTAAAATACATGTAATAAAACAGGGTAAAGGAATAAAACCAAAAGATGGAAATATAGTAAAGATATATTATGAGGGTTATTTAACAAATGGAGTAATGTTTTCCTCGAATAGAAAAGAAATTAATGAAAAATATGGTTATTATGATGTAGAAAAAGAAAATAAAGGTTTTTATGACCCTGTAAGTATGGAACTAAGTCCAAAAATGCAACTAATAGAAGGCTTTAAGGAAGCAATATACACAATGAATGTTGGAGATATAATATACTGTTATATTCCATCAGATTTGGCTTATGGTAGCGAATCCAAAGGAAATTTAATTGCTCCTAACTCAGATTTAACTTTTATAATTCAAATGATAACTGCTGAGAATTAATCTCTTTTTGGAATATTTTTCAATGTTTCAATGAGAAAACTCCAAAATTTCTTAGTTGATGAAATGGATGCTTTTTCATCAGGTGAGTGAGCTCCAAGAATTGTAGGCCCAAAACTAATCATCTCCATATTTGGATAATGTGAACCTATTATTCCACATTCTAAACCAGCATGAATTACATTCACTTTAGGAGATTCATTGTTTAAATCTTTATAACAATTAACAGCAACAGATAATATTTTTGAATTTACATTTGGCTCCCAACCTGGATATACGCCAGATAATTCAACTTTAAAATCTTCGTTTTTAAAAATATCACTAATCAAATTAGATAGCTCGTTTTTTGAATTTTCAACAGAAGATCTAGTTAGACACTTAATTGAAATAGACCCATCCCTTAATACAATGTTTGCAAGATTATTTGAAGTTTCTACTAAATTATCTATTGTCTTACTCATTAAAAACACCCCATTTGGACAAGCATCTAAACATTCTATAAATTTTTGATGATCATCTTTGGCAAGCACTTTAAATTCTCCTTTAGCATCAAATAAACTAATATTAAAATTTGGATCTAAATTCTTATAATTTATTTTTTTTGAATTGAAAAAATTAGTTATTTCTTTGTCTATTTCAGAATAATCATCAGTTTGAATCTGAATGACTGAAAAACTCTCTCTAGGAATTGCATTTCTAAGGTTTCCTCCTGCAAACTCGCTAATTCTAGTATTATATTTAGAATTAAGTTGTTTTAATAATGAAATTAAAATTTTATTTGAATTTCCAAGCCCCTTATGAATCTCTGCTCCAGAATGACCGCCAGTTAATCCATTAACCAAAATTTTTATAAAAGTACTTTCTGGATTATTATCTTCAGTTGAATACGTTTTTTTAATAGTTATATCAACTCCTCCAGCACAACCAATACAAATCTCGTCATCTTCTTCTGTATCTAAATTCAATAAAATCTCTCCTTTTAATACATCCTCATCAAGATTCAATGCACCAGTCATTCCTGTTTCTTCATCTATAGTAAATAAGGCCTCTATTTCAGGATGAGATATATCAGTACTCTGTAAAATACTCATAATTGAAGCAACACCAAGTCCATTGTCAGCTCCAAGTGTAGTCCCTTTAGCCTTTACCCAATCTCCTTCAATGTGCATATTTATGCCAGAATTCTCAAAGTCAAAATCAACGTTATTATTTTTTTCATGAACCATGTCTACATGAGACTGTAAAACAATTGTCTTACAATCTTTCATGTCTTCTGTAGAGGGTTTATTAATTATTAAATTTCCTATGCTATCCTGGAAACAATTTAGATTTAATTTTTCAGCAAATTGAATTAAAAAATCAATAATCTTTTCTTCTTTTTTCGATGGTCTAGGAACAGAATTTAAATCTGTGAAATTATTCCATAAACTACTAGGTTCAATAGCTCGAATTTCATTATTCATATATTTTTTTTGTAATACAAATTTAACTAATAGATTAACTTATTATCTATTCCTTAACTTTATTTATGCTTAAATTAAAAAAAATATTAGCCTTAAGCTTAATTCCTCAATATTTAATTATACAATTTCTTTCCTATTATCCTGATTTAATAGAAATAATATATTCTAATTATATATATAAATTTATTTCAACTTTTTTAAGAAGAATCTCTATTAAAATTCCATTTGCAATTGGAGATATATTCTATCTTTTTCTTGGCCTTTTCTCAATTTATTGGATTATTATAAATATAAAATCTCCAAAAAAACTATTTATTGAAATATTTGCTGTCATTTCCATTATATACTTTTTTTTTAATCTCAGCTGGGGTCTTAATTACTACAGGACACCAATAAATAGTCAAGTTGAAGATATTAACTATTCATATGAAGATTTAAATAAGTTTACAACAGAATTAATTGAAAAAATTAACAAACTACATAATGAACTTACATTAAATGACACGCTAAAAGTTATTCTTCCCTATAATTTTAAAAAAAATTCAAGAATAGCTATTAACAACTATAATAGATTGTCCGAAAAATATATGTCAAAAAATACTGAAAATAGTTTGATGATCAGGTCTCTTAAAAGTGTGTCTATTTTCACTAATAACAAGAACAATGAAAATATAAAAGAATCTATCTTAAGCTACCCCCTTACCTATATGGGTTTTAGTGGATATCTAAACCCTTTTACACATGAATATAATATTAATGGATTAATCCCTAATAATAGCATCCCTATGGTAATGAGTCATGAAATTGCACATGAAATAGGATTTTCATCTGAAATGGAGGCTAACTTTATTGGTTATATATCCTTAATTAATAGTGATAATTTATATTACCAATATTTTGGACACACTTTTGCCTTAAGACAGTGTTTAAGTGAACTACAAAAATATAATAAGGAGACATATAATTCACACCTTTCTTCTATTAACAAAGGAATATTAGCTAACTACAGAGAAATTTTTGAATTTTGGAATAATTATAATAATCCCTTTGAGCCTATAATTAAAAAAATTTATGATCAATTTTTAAAAATAAATAAAGTAAAAAATGGTATTAGAAGTTATAGTCAAAGTCTTTCTTTAATTTTAAACTATAATAAATTCTATAATGATTAGAAAAATAACAAGTGTTACTAATTCTGAAATAAAAGAATACTCTAAACTGTTAAAGAAGTCAAAATCTAGAAGAGAATCAAAACTATTCTTAATTGAAGGGCATAGAGAACTTAATATTGCTATTAAAAACAATTACTCCATCAAAAAAATTATGTTTAATCCAGCTCTTATAGATATAAATGAGGTTAAAAAATATGTTGGAGATGAAATTGAATGTATTGAAGTGAATCAGAATGTATACAATAAGATTTCCTATAGAAGTAGTACTGAAGGAATTATAGCTCTAGCTGAAGAAAAAAATCACAAATTAGAAAAATTGAAATTTAAGTCAACCACTCCCTTAATTATGATTTTAGATGGAATAGAAAAACCAGGAAACATAGGTGCATTATTAAGAACATCTGATGCAGCAAAAGTAGATGCTGTATTTATTGTTAACCAAAAAACTGATCTTTATAATCCTAATATTATTAGATCTAGTATTGGATGCTTATTTAGCAATCAAATAATTTTATCTAATACAAAAGAGACTATAGATTTTCTTAATAAAACTAAAATCAAAATACTTTCAACTTCCTTAACAGCTTCTAAGCAATATCAAAAAATAAATTATAAACAAGCATGTGCAATAGTTCTAGGATCAGAAGATAAAGGAATAAGCAAAGAATGGTATTCACAATCCAATGAGTTAATATATATCCCAATGGAAGGTCATATAGACTCTTTAAATGTGTCTAATTCTGGTGCTATAATCATATATGAAGCTAAAAGACAGAGAAATTTTAAATAATTATAAATCCTAAATTTTTATTAAAGCCTTTGTCTATTAATTTGTTTATGGTAATTTTAGATTATGGCAGTCAAAGATATTGAGCTAGAAAAAAAAGCATTAGCTAAAGAATATAAAGAACTACTTAAGATTAGTTATCAAACACTAAGCGGTGATGATAAAAAATTGATAAGAAAGGCTTTTAATTTTGCAGTAGATGCGCATGAACATCAAAGAAGAATTTCTGGTGAGGCATATATTTTTCATCCTATTGCTGTAGCAAAAATAGTTGCTCATGAAATTGGCTCAGATGCAATATCTATTGCTGCAGCACTCATTCATGATGTGGTTGAAGATAATAGTAATTATAGTATTCAAAATATAAAAAAAGAATTTGGAAAGAACATCGCTAGAATTGTTGATGGACTTACTAAAATATCTAATCTTAGTACAAAAGCTGATATATCACACCAAGCAGAAAATTACAGAAAAATGTTGCTTACTCTAAGTGAAGATGTTAGAGTTATAATAATCAAGATAGCTGATAGATTGCATAACATGCAGACTTTATCAGCAATGCCTGTAGAGAAACAAATAAAAAAAGCATCTGAGACACTTTACATTTATGCTCCATTGGCTCATAGGATAGGGCTTTATAATATAAAAACTGAATTAGAAGATTTAGGTTTAAAATACACAGATCCTGAAACCTATGATGATATATCAAAAAAATTAATCGAAAATAAGAAAGATCAAAATGATTATATAAAAAAATTTAACCAAATTATCAGTAAATCTCTCAATAAAGAAAAACTAAAATATGTAATTAAGGGAAGATCTAAGTCTATCTATTCTATTAGAAATAAAATGATTAAACAAGGTGTTTCATTTGAAGAAGTATATGATAAATTTGCGGTTAGAATTATATATAAATCAAATATTAAAAATGAGAAATTTTTAGCTTGGAAAATATACTCCATTGTAACAGATCATTTTACTCCAAATCCTATAAGACTTAGGGATTGGATATCTGCTCCAAAATCTACTGGATATGAAGCATTGCACATAACCGTTGTTGGGCCAAAAAGTAGATGGGTTGAAGTGCAAATCAGGAGTGAAAAAATGAATGAAATAGCAGAAAAAGGTTATGCTGTCCATTATAGGTATAAACAGAAGAATGAAAGATCTGATGATAGTTTAGATGCATGGATAAATAAATTACAAGAAGCTTTAGAAAATCCTGATCCTAATGCAGTTGATTTTGTTGAACAATTTAAACTAAACCTTTATGCAAAAGAAATTTTTGTATTTACTCCTCAAGGTGAATTGAAATCATTACCTGTAGACGCCACTCCACTAGATTTTGCTTTTGCAATTCATACAGAAGTTGGTCTTAAAACTAGGGGGGGTAAAATTAATGGTAAACTTGTTCCTTTAAATACGAAGCTTAAAAGTGGTGATAGAGTTGAAATTTTAACATCTGAGAAAATTAGACCAAATGCAAATTGGATGGATTATGCAACAACTGCTAGAGCAAAAAGTAAAATAAAATCTGCTTTAAATGCTGAGAAAAAGAATTTAGCTAAAGAAGGAAAAGAAAAATTGAGGAGAAAGTTAAAACAATTGAGACTAACGCTAAATGATAGAATGATTACTGAACTTCAAAAATTCTTCAAGCTAAGTACTAGTTTAGATTTATTTTATAGGGTTGGGATAAATACTATTGATAATGCAATGATTAAGAAATTTGCATCATCCAGAAGCAATGTCTTTATAAGCTACATAAAAAATAAGATAAGGCGTAAACCTCAAGATAAAGAAACAGAAAAAGAAGAAATAACAAAAAAGTATGATTTACTGGTTTTTGGAAATGATGAAGAGAAGTTAGATTATACAATATCAACGTGTTGCAATCCGATACCAGGGGATAATGTTTTTGGTTTTATTACAATAAAAGATGGAATTAAAATTCATAAAAAAAATTGTCCAAATGCATTAAGAATGCAATCAAATTATGATTATAGAATACTTAAAGCTAAATGGATTGATTCAACGCAAGAAGAATTTACTGTTTCAATAGATTTAACAGGAATAGATAAGATAGGTTTGCTAAATAATATTACAAATGTAATTTCTGGAAATATGAATATGAATATCCGAAAATTAAATTTTGAAACTAATGGAGGTATTTTTAAAGGGAATATTATAATTTCTGTAAAAACAAATAATTTAGTTAATAAAGTAATTGAAAAACTTAAAAAATTAAATGGAATTGAAAAAGTTAAAAGACTTTAAATTTTAACTAAATTTGTCATATGAGTCAAGAGGCTAAAGCAAGTAATAACGAAATTGTAAAAAAAGTATTTACAAGCTTTTTAGATAAACAAGGTTATAGAAAAACTCCTGAAAGATATGCTATATTAAATGAAGTATATAATACTAAATTGCATTTTGATATAGAATCTCTGTATATCAAAATGCAAAATAAAAAATACAGAGTATCTAGAGCTACTCTTTACAACACTATAGATCTATTATTAGAATGCTCGTTAGTAAGAAAGCATCAATTCTCTCAGGAGAATCAAGCCTCTTACGAGAAATGTTATTTTAATAAACAGCATGACCATCTTATTTTGACTGATTCTGGAGAAGTTATAGAATTTTGCGATCCAAGAATTGATACAATTAAAAAAACTATTGAAGAAGTTTTTAATGTAATGATAGATAGTCACTCATTGTACTTTTATGGAAAAAAAAATAACGAATAGGAAAGAATGTCTATAGATTTATTGTTAGGACTTCAATGGGGTGATGAAGGAAAAGGGAAAATAGTTGATGTTTTAACATCAGGATATAAGATAATTGCCAGGTTTCAAGGAGGTCCAAATGCTGGACACACATTAGTTTTTAACGGGAAAAAGCATGTTTTACACACAATTCCTTCGGGAATTTTTCATAAAAACAAAATAAATATTATAGGTAATGGAGTAGTTATTGATCCTGTGATATTACAGAATGAATTAAAAAATTTAGACACAGAGGGGATTGATTATAAGAAATCATTACTAATTTCTAGAAAAGCACACTTAATTCTTCCAACCCATAGACTACTTGATGCTGCAAGTGAAAAATCTAAAGGAAAAAATAAAATAGGATCTACTTTAAAAGGCATAGGACCAGCTTACATGGACAAAACAGGCAGAAATGGATTTAGAGTAGGTGATCTTGAATCTGAAAATTGGAAGGAAAAGTACTCTGAATTAAAATCAAAACATAAAAGATTAATTGATTATTATAATGTTAGTTTAGATTATAATTTTGATGATCTTGAAAAAGAATTTTTTGAATCAATAAAAAATTTAAAAGATCTTAATTTCATTGACTCTGAAGAATATATTCAACAAGAGCAAAATAAAGGAAATTCTATTTTAGCTGAAGGCGCTCAAGGATCCTTGTTAGATATTGATTTTGGAACTTATCCATTTGTTACGTCATCAAATACAACTGCAGCAGGTGCGTGTACTGGCCTAGGAGTCTCTCCAAATTCAATAAAAGAAGTATTTGGGATATTTAAAGCTTATACAACAAGAGTAGGTTCTGGGCCTTTTCCTACAGAATTATTTGATAGTAATGGTGAAAGAATGGGTAAAGTTGGAAATGAATTTGGGGCTACAACCGGAAGATCTAGAAGATGCGGATGGCTTGATTTAGTAGCTCTTAAATATTCATGTCAAATTAATGGAGTTACAAAACTTATGATGATGAAATCTGATGTATTATCTGGATTTAAATCAATTAAAGTATGTACATCATATGAGTACAAAGCAAAAAAAATAAGATACATGCCATATGATATTAGTGATAGTTCATTAAAACCAATATATGAAGAATTTGAAGGGTGGGATGATGACATAACAAGAATTAATGATTTTGACAAACTCCCTGTAAATCTTAAAAAATATATTTCATATATTGAAAAAGATTTAAATATTCCAATTACTGTCATTTCCGTTGGTCCTGATCGTTTACAAACAATCATTATTTAAATATAGTTTTGAATACTAAATTATACATACTTATTCTTCTGAGTCTAAACATAAATAATAGACTCTTCTCTCAAGAAAATACTAATATAAAAATAGAAACCGCAGGTTTTTTTGATAAAGACAATAAAAAATTTCCTAATGCAACTGTTTTAACAAGGGATAATTTAGGTCAAGTAGTTATTACACATGAAGGAGTTAGAATGTGGTGTAATCAGGCATTTTTTTATGAAGATAAAAATTTTATTGAAGCATATGGAAATGTAATTTTAAAACAAGGAGACACTATTGATCTAAAGAGTAATTATTTGGAATATAATGGAGATAGTAAGCTCGCATATGCAAAAGGAAATGTAATTCTTAAAGAACCTACATCAACATTATATACTGAATCTCTATTTTTTGACAGAAAAATTCAAGAAGCATATTATAATAACCATGGTAAATTAATAAAACAGCCATCTGACACGATTGTAAGTGATCTTGGAAGATACTTTATGGATTTAAAAAAATATAGATTTAGAGAAAATATAAATTTAAAAACACCTAAACATGATATTTATTCAGAAAAATTAGACTACTTCATAGAAAGTGGGCTAGCATATTTCTTCGGGCCTACTGATATCTTTACTGAGGATACTAAAATATATTGTGAAATTGGTTTTTATGATACGAATAATGATATTGGCTATTTTATTAAAAATACTCAGATTGACTTTAATGACTCTAAAATAAAAGCAGATAGTATCTATTTTGACAATAAAATAAATTATGCAGCAGCGACAAATAATATTAAAATAACAGATACCATAAATAAAACTACAACAACAGGTCATTATGCTGAGATTTTTAAATCGATTGATTCAATGTATATAACAAAAAAGGCCTTAGTTGCTTCATATCAACAAAAAGATTCAATTTATATTCATAGTGATACCATCATAATGACAGGCAATGAAGAGAATAGAATTATAAGGGCTTTTAAAAATGCGAAAATCTATAAGTCTGATTTAAGTGGTAAGGCAGATTCAATTCATTTTAATAAAAAAAATGGTATAGCACAATTAATAAATATCAATGATCAATTAACAAATCCATTCATAAAAACAAAAAAACCGATTCTGTGGAATCTAGAAAATCAAATAACTGGCGATTCAATTCATCTATTATTCAATATAGATAATGATCAATTGGACTCATTATTAGTTTTTAATAATGCCTTGATAATAAATAAAGATAGCCTTGGAACAGGTTTTAATCAGATTTCAGGTCAAAAATTATATGGAAATTTTGTTAACAATGAACTTAAAAAGATCGATATTATAAAGAATGCTGAATCAATTTATTACCTTAGAAATTCTGAAAATGAATTAGTAGGAATAGATAGATCAAAATCTGGGAAAATACAAATATTGTTAGATAACAACTCAATTGAAAAATTTAAAAAAATTAACCAAATTGATGGAAATACTTATCCTGAAGATGATTTTTTAGAAGAATTAAAATTTTTAAAAGGCTTCTATTTTAGAGAAGAGGAAAAACCTAATAGCATTAGTGATTTATTTAAAGATGACCCTAAATTAATTCTGACAAAAATCAAGAGTCTACAAATAAATTAATTATAACAATTAAGAAAGATTTTTTAAAATATCAAGCTCAAACTACACCTACGCCATTAGCAATTGAAGTGTCATATGCTAAAGGCTCATATATTTATGATAAAAAAAACAAAACCTATTTAGACTTTATTGCTGGAGTTTCAGCTTGTAGCCTAGGTCATAGTAGTCCCTATCTGATAAATTCAATTAATAAGCAAATTAAAAAATACATGCATGTTATGGTTTATGGTGAATTTATCCTAGAGCCATCAATTAAGTTAACTAAACTTATAAGCAAAGTGTTGCCAAAAAATCTAAACTCTACGTATTTAACAAATTCAGGGACTGAAGCAATTGAAGGAGCTGTAAAACTTGCTAGAAAATATACCGGAAAAAAAGAAATAATTGCTTCCACAAATGCATATCATGGAAGCACAATGGGTGCATTAACTTTTATGGGTATTAAAGATCGTCGAGATCCTTTTGGGCCATTAATTCCAAAAGTGAAATTTATAAAATATAATGAAGAAGAAGACTTAAGCAAGATTTCTTCAAAAACGGCAGCAGTAATGCTTGAAACAATACAGGGTGGTGCTGGATTTATAACTCCAAAAAATAACTATTTACAAAAAGTAAAAAAAAGGTGCAATGAAGTTGGTGCTCTATTAATATTAGATGAGATTCAATCTGGTATTGGAAGAACAGGAAAAATGTTTGGTTTTGAAAATTATAATTGCTCACCTGATATAGTAGTATATGGAAAAGGATTGGGTGGAGGATTACCTATTGGTGCATTTACCTCTAATAAAAAGGTTATGGATAGTTTACATAAAAATCCAATTATGGGTCATATAACAACTTTTGGAGGAAACCCAGTGATCTCTGCATGTGCATATGCAACCCTAAAAAAAATATCCTCATCTAAAATAATGGACAATTGTATTAAAAAAGAAAAATTACTTAGATCTCTATTAATTCATCCACTAATAAAAGAAATTAGAGGTAAAGGATTAATGCTGTGTTTAATTATGGAAAACTCTATTATAGCTAACAATTTAATCTTAATGGCCAAGAATAATGGTTTATTATTATTTTGGTTATTAATCAATAAAAGTGCTGTTAGAATAACACCGCCACTTACAATCTCAAATAAAGAAATACAAAAGGGATGTAAAATTATTATTGATATTCTTAACAGACTCATTTAAGATGTTAATTAGTTTGTTAAGAAATAAACTCTAAAAGACATATACCGACTTCATTCTGCATTAATTTTGATATAGAGATATTTTCTATATGGATATAAATGATGTAAAATTCTCTATCAATAGATTCGAAAAAATGATTAATGATAATTCATTGCTTTTTTTTGATTCATTTGAGTTTGAGAGTATAATTACCTATTACTTAGAGAATGGTAAAATTGAATATGCTAGAAAAGCAATCGATTTATCATTAAAACAACACCCTGCTTCATCCACTCTTGTTTTACTAAAAATTGAATTATATATTCACGAAAATAAAATAAATGAAGCTGATGAATTGTTGAACTCAATATTAATTAATGAAAATTTAAATGAAGAAATATGTATAGTTAAGGCAAATATTTTATCTAAAAAAAAATTACACTATGAAGCTGTAGAGTATTTGAATAAAATATTAACTATGACAGAAAATAAAAATGAGATATATTATTTAATAGGCATTGAATATTTGCTTCTTGAAAATTTCATAAAAGCTAAATCAAATTTTATTAATAGCTTAAACCACAATTCATCAGACCATGGAACCTTATACAATATTATATATTGTTTTGAGAAGCTAAATAAAAAACCTAATTCAATTAGTTTTTTAAATAATTATCTTGATAAAAATCCATACTGTAAAATATCTTGGTATAATTTAGGCAAACAATATGTTTCATTGAAAAAATATGAAGAAGCTCTAAATTCTTTCGATTATGCAATTATATCAGATGAAAATTTCACTAGCCCATATATAGACAAAGCTAAAATCTTAGAAAAATTAAATAAATATGAAGAAGCCATAATAATCTATAAAAGATTATTATCCGTAAATAAAACTTCTTCATATGCTATGCTAGAAATTGGTCATTGTTATGAAAAAACAGGCATTACAAGTAATGCATTAGCATATTATTATAAATCTGTACATTATGACCCCTTAATGGATAAAGCTTGGTATAGATTAGCTAAGTATTTTTTAAAAAACAAAAACTACAAAAAGGCAAATAATTATATAGAGAAAGCTATAAGGATAAATCAAGAAAAACCTAAATACTGGAAATTATATTTGAAATGCGCTTCACTAATTTCAGCAAAAAATTAGTAGCTTAACACTAATTTTATCATAAACTTTATTGTGAAAAAAAACTTTTCATACTATTTAATATTAACTCTAAAAGGAGTGGTAATGGGTGCTGCTGATGCAGTTCCAGGAGTCTCAGGTGGCACAATAGCTTTGCTATTAGGTATTTATGAAGAATTAATTGATACAATAGGTAATATCAATATATCGCTATTAAAGGATCTTAAAAAAAATGGCTTCTTTTCTTTTTGGAGAAAACTTAATGGGAATTTCTTATTATCTCTAATAATTGGCATAGGAATTAGCTTAATTACATTTATTCAGATAACTGCATATTTATTTGATAAATATCCAATTTTAATTTGGTCATTTTTTTTAGGATTGGTACTAGCAACAATATATGTAATATATAAACTAATAAAATCATGGAATTATATCAATTTAATGTTTGTTATGGTTTCTGCATTTACATCATTTTACTTAAGTGAAATAAGTGCAATAGTTAATATTGACATAGACCTTACCTATATTTTTGTATGTGGAATTATAGCTGCATCGGCTATGATTATACCAGGAATCTCTGGTGCTCTTATACTAGTTATATTAGGTTTATATTCTACAATGATTAATGCAGTTAATAATTTAGAATTTGACAAAATCATAACATTTACTTCAGGAGCTATAATAGGACTATTAAGTTTTAGTAAAATAATAAAATGGATGTTCAGTAAAAACTCATCCCTAACGTATTCTATTCTTTTAGGTTTTGTAATTGGATCTATAACTAAAGTTTGGCCATGGAAATCAGCAATTGGAGAGAATATTTTGCCATCATCTTATTTAGGAGAAAATTATCTTTTTTATTCAATAATTTTAATTTCAATTGGCTTTTTATTAATTTTTTCAGTAGAAAAGATTCAAAAATTAAATAATTGAAAAAATCTGGAAATTTATATTCTTCACTTTCCATACTAATTAATGGAATTCTGATGGGCACTGCGAACAAGATACCAGGAGTTTCTGGTGGTCTTGTAGCAATTGCTATTGGATTTTATGAAGAACTTGTTTTTTCTCTAAAAAAAATAGATAGGAAAGCATTACAATTTTTGTTTTCTGGAAAATTAGCAAGGTTCTACAATCACATTAATGGACGGTTCTTAATTCTCATACTTTCAGGGATAGTAATTAGCTACTTTTCAACATCAAAATTACTTGACTTCTTATTAGAAAGGTACGAGATATATGTGTGGAGTTTATTTTTTGGTCTTGTTATTGGTACTGTTTATCACCTAAAAAAGAAAATAAATAGTTGGACTAGAGAAAATATAATTATTCTACTTTTTGGGATAATAATAGGTGTAGGAATAAGTATAATGAATCCAGCTAGTGAAAATGATAATTTAATTTTTGTTTTTATATGCGGTGTGATTAGTGTTTCCGGAATGATTCTACCCGGTCTCTCTGGTTCTTTTATTCTTATTCTTATGGGAAATTATGTTCTTTTACTGGTAGATTCTGTTAATGCATTATACGATTCTATTTTTGAAATTATAAATGGTGATTATTCTTTTATTGATAATATTGATAGAATAAATAAACTAAAGATAATTTCAGTGTTTGCTGCTGGATCAATGGCAGGATTAATTGTATTGTCAAATATTCTAAGTTTCTTTTTAAGAAAATATGATCAATTGTGTTACTCGATAATTCTTGGATTTATAATTGGCTCCCTTGGGGTTATATGGCCATGGAAAAATAATATAGTTGAAAGTGGAAAAATAGAAAGATATATTCCTGAATTAAATCAAGAAACATTTATAGGAATATTATTTATATTAATTGGATTTTTTTCAGTAGTTATTTTAAGTCAATATGATAAATCAAAAAATTGATTAAAAGTGAAATTACTAATGTTTAACTATTTTAAATATCTCTAAATCATCATATTCAGATTTTATTTCAAGAATATAAATTCCTTTTTGAAAATTATGCATGAGCAATACATTATTCATGCCATTAATTATACTTGAATATAATAATTTTCCAGAAATATCAAATATGTTTATCTCCAAGTATCCATCAATAGTTGATAGTATGTTTAAGATTTCATCAACAGGATTAGGAAATATAATAATGGGGGTTTTCTCAACATTCAAAGCTAATTGATAAGCTAATTGAAAATTAGGTATTCCATAGCCTAAATAATAATCAGGATATTGATATTGAGATGCAGTATATCTAATAATATCCATTATTTGATTATTTTTCAATGTTGGAAATGCCTGCAATAAACATGCAACGGAGCCAGCAATAATTGGAGAACTATAAGAAGTACCTCCTCCTTGTACAAGATTATCTAAAGAATTAATTAAATACGTCCCTGATCCACGTGCTGATATATCAGGTTTTATTACTTGTTGAAAATTGTTTCCTTGTGAACTAAAAGAAACATAATTTCCCAATCCGTCAACTGCTCCAATTGAAAAAACACCCCTAGAATCAGCTGGAGCAATAACACCATTTACTGAAGAATTTCCGGCAGAATTCACTAGTATTATACCCTTTTCATAAGCAATATTAGAACCCCTAGTAATAAATGCAGTAGTTCCGTTCATCTCTTCTTGAGAATAACTATAACTAGAGTTGTCATATATTCTGTACCCGAGAGAAGTATTGGCTATATCTATGCCTAAACTGTCAGCTCTTTCAATAGCTTCAACCCAATAGCTTTCTTCAACAGGATTTTCTGAAGAAACATCTTCTGTTCTAAATAAATAAAATTCAGCATCAATTGCAGTTCCATAAAATTGATCTTCAATATATCCGGCAATAATACTTAAAACATTTGTCCCATGAGAATTACCAGTATAATCAAACAAATTTTCAGTTCTATCAACAAAGTCATATGTATATTTTATGTTTCCTGAACTCCTCAATCTATAAAAACCTTCCATTGTATCAACATTTCTGAAGCCCGCATCAAATACACCTACTGAAACATCACTTCCAGTAAAGCCAAGACTGTGTAGAAAATCCAAGTTAATCATTTGGATTTGATCAAATGGAACTCTATTGTTCAGATCATAATTTATTTTCTCAAATTTATCTTCAATTCCAGTCTTATTGATTCTATTATTAGATCGATTTGCATATTCTATTCTATCAACAAAATCTAAGTTTTGCAGCTGATCAATTTCTTCATAATCCCCACGAACATGCACACAATTAAACCATTTAGATTTTGACAAAACATTCAATCCTTGAAAATTATCAATAGTTTCTATATACGATTCATTAATAGGAACATCTCTAAAGTCTATTGGAATGTTCTTTGAAGACTTCATATTTATAGATTTTTGACTTAATATAAGTATAGGATTTTCAATAAAATATTCATAATTAGGTTTATCATTCAAGTAAACCCATGCATCTTCTAATTGCGCATATGTATAATATTGGAATAAAAAAAGAATAAATAAAAGTCTAAAGCCCATAATATTATGAAATTACTCCTGAACCAATTAATTCATCTTCTATATACCATGCAACAAACTGTCCTTTAGTAATAGAAGACTGAGGTTTGTCAAATAAAACATATATTCCTTCCTTATATCTGAACAATCTTGCTTTTTGCAATGGCTGTCTATATCTAATTCTTGCCATTACAATCATAGATTCTTCATAAGATAATTTTAAATCTTCTCTAATCCAATGCTCCTCATTAGAATCAACTAATAAAGCATCTCTATATAATCCAGGATGATCTTTACCCATACCAACATATACAATATTATTTTCTACGTCAGTTTGTAAAACGAATAATGGTTTATTAGTACCTCCAACTCTTAATCCCTTTCTTTGACCAATAGTAAAATAAAAAGCGCCATTATGCTTGCCCACCTCTCTCCCATCATCAATTTTGTAATTGATATTCCTAATGCCTTTTATTAATTTTTCTTTTATTGTTAAAGAATTATTTGCCTTCTTTTTATATAAATCACTAGAAGAATCTATTTCAATAATTAGCCCTTCTTTAGGCTTAAGTTTCTGCATTAAAAAGTCAGGTAATTTAACTTTTCCTACAAAACATAATCCTTGTGAGTCCTTTTTTTCTGCATTAACCAAGCCAATATCATTTGCGATCTTACGCACTTCAGTTTTTTTTAAATTTCCAATTGGAAATAAAATCTTTGACAATTGTTTCTGATTAAGTTGACAAAGAAAATATGATTGATCCTTAGATTTATCAACTCCAGAAATTAATTTGTGTATAATAATTTTCCCCTTCTTCTCCCTGCTAATTCTTGAATAATGTCCAGTAGCAACAAAATCAGCTCCAAGATCTAATGCGATTTTCATAAAAATATCAAATTTTATTTCTCTATTACAAAGAATATCTGGATTGGGTGTTCTTCCCTGTTTGTATTCTCTAAACATATATTGTATTATTCTAGTATTATATTCTTTACTAAGATCAACAGTTTGAAATGGGATTTTTAAATTTTGTGAAACTATCATTGCATCATTGCTGTCATCTAACCATGGACATTCGTTAGAGATAGTAACGGATTCATCATGCCAATTCTTCATAAATAGTCCTATAACATGATACCCTTGTTTCTTTAATAAATAAGCGCTAACACTTGAATCTACTCCACCTGAAAGAGCAATAACAACTTTTTTCATTTTATAAAATTACAAATAATGGATGAAGTTAACTCATTCTATTTACGAGTCATTATAAGGAGTCAGTAAAAATTGATAATGCATCAATAAATTTTTTATTCAAATCTTTATTTTTTATACCTGCTTGCTGATCAAAATTATCACTAAAATTAGGTAAAGAGAAATATGGTATGTGATTAGGATTTCCTCCAGATATTCTATTATAAGCTATTTGAAGTACGGAAGATGCTCCTTTTGATCCATCAGAGGTTGCCATTAAAAACATTGGTTTATTATACCATACTACTTCTTCTATTCTAGAAATCCAATCAAAAATATTTTTAAATGCAGCAGTATATGCGCCATTATGTTCAGCAAATGAAATAATAATTCCATCTGCTTCCTTAATTATTTCTTTAAAATTATAAGCTTCCTTCGGAATACCATTAAGCCTCTCAGAATCTTCGCTATAAATAGGCATTTCAAAATTGTTAAGATCTAAAATAACAACATTAGAATTCTGTATTTGTTGAGCCGCATAAGTAGCTAACCTTTTATTTATTGAGTTTGAAGATGAACTTGCTCCAAAAGCTACAATTTTTTTCAAGTTGATATAATTTTATGATTACTTCCTGTTTTGATTTCTTTTTTGTATTTCTGCCTCTTCCATTAACTTTTGCATCTTTCTTTGAAAGCGACTTGGTCCTTTTTGAGGCTTTTCTTTATTTATCTGAATTTTTTCACGAATTTTTGTCTCATCTAGAATATAGTTCTTAATAACAAACATTATACCAATTGATAAAATATTTGAAATGAAATAATATAAACTTAACCCGCTTGCATAATTATTAAAGAAAATTAACATAAAAACCGGAGATACATACATCATATATTTCATCATTTTAGTCATATCTGGCATACCCTCCTGTGGTAGAGGTTGGGATGCAGTCTGTTGACCCATTGTCATTTGCATGTAAAAGAATATAGATACTGCTGCCAATATTGGAAATAAACTAACATGATCACCATATCCCCATATCCTAAATGGCAATTCTAAAATGCTATCATATGCTGACAAATCTTCCGCCCAAAGAAAACTCTTTTGACGCAGATCAAATGCTGATGGAAAAAACATGAATAATGCATAAAATACAGGTATTTGTAATAATGCAGGCAAGCAACCACTCATTGGACTAGCACCAGCTTTGCTATATAAAGACATCATCTCTTGTTGTCTTTTCATGGGGTTATCCTTGAACTGTTTATTTAGTTGTTCTACATCAGGTTTTAAAATTTTCATTTTAGCCTGAGATAAATAAGACTTATAAAGTACTGGTGCTAAAGCAAGTCTAACAAGAATAGTCATAAAAATAATTGTCAGTCCATATGGAAAGATTGAGCTAAGCCATCTAAATAGTGGAACAAAAACAGATTTATTAATAAAACCAAATATTCCCCAACCAAAAGGAATGCTTTCTTCTAAATTCAAATCATATTTTTCAAACACTTTACTATCTGTTGGTCCAAAGTAAATCCTAAAAGATTCATTAAATTCATTATTCTTATAAGAAAATGGAATTTTCGCCATATACTGCTTTGTATATAATGTATCAATTACTTCATCCTTAACTAAATCCCTAGAACTAATTTTCGCAGACTTAAAAGTCTTATTGGAAGGAATAAGAATTGAACTAAAAAAATGCTGTCTAAATGAAATCCAATTAATATCAGTTACTTCATCTTCATCATCTCCCATTTGAGATAATTTATCAATTTTATTGCTATCATGATAATATGTTAATCTTGTATATCTATTCTCATAAGTAATACTCTTAGAATTTCTAATTCCATTTAATTCCCATAAAAAATTATAATCATCATTGTGATTCAAAAAATCTGTAAATCCTCTAGATTTTATATTTATATCAATAACATGTTCATCTGGTTTTATTACATATAAATATTCTAAATATTTTTCATCAGAAATAGATAATTTCATTGAAACAACATCATTTTCACCATCCTTATAAATGTAAGGGGTAAAATCTTGATTTTTTGTGCTTATTATTCTGTTATTAGAAGTTTTAAAATCAATATTAAAAGTTGAATTTCCATTTTTTATTAAGAAAATAGGAGATCCTTTATGATCAATAAATTTATTCAAAGCAACCTCAGAAATTTGACCTCCTTTTTTTGAAAACTTAATATCAAAAATATTATTTTTAATTTCGGTAACATAATCTGAATTATCTTTATCTATATCAGCAAATAGATCATTATTAATATTTTCTATAGAAAAATTTTGATTAATATTTTCTTTGTCTTTTGAATTTACCTCTATGTCAGTCTGCTGATTTTCCTGCTCTACAATTTCGGCTTGTTCTGGTGGATTAGTCCAGACCCAAAACATCAATAACACTCCAATAAGTATAAAACCTATAATTGAATTAATATCAACATTATTTTCTTGCATATTATTTAGATTAATTATTAGAATGTTTTACGGCTGCAGCAATAAATGAAACAAATAGAGGATGAGGTGATAGAACTGTACTTTTATATTCAGGATGGAATTGAACTCCTACAAACCATGGATGATTTTTTAATTCTATTATCTCAACTAGCTCAGTATCACTATTAATTCCTGTCATACTCATACCATTTTCTTCTATGTCTTTAAAATACTTACTATTGAATTCATATCTATGTCTATGTCTTTCATGAATAGTATCACAATTATAAATTTTAGATACAAGGCTATTCTTCTTTAGTTTACAATCCCAAGATCCCAATCTCATAGTTCCTCCCTTATTAATAATGTTCTTTTGATCATCCATTATATCTATTACGGGATATTTAGTTTTTAAATCCATTTCAGTTGAATTGGCTCCTTCTAGTTTTAATATATTTCTAGAAAATTCTATAACAGCCATTTGCATACCTAGACATATTCCAAAAAATGGGATATTATTTAATCTAACATATTTTATCGCTTCAATTTTACCCTTAACACCTCTTTCTCCAAATCCTGGAGCAACCAAAATTCCGTTAAAATTTTCTAATTTTTCAACTATATTATCTTTATTTATATGTTCAGAATGTATTGGCGTTACTTCTACTCTAACCTCGTTAACTGCTCCTGAATGTATAAAAGACTCTAAAATTGATTTGTAGGAATCCTGCAATTCAATGTATTTTCCAATCAAAGCAATTTTTACAGTACTCTTTGGATTCTTGTATTTATTTAAAAATTTATTCCAAGAACTTAAATCAGGTTTTGAAGATTTTAAACCTAATTTTTTTAAAACTACCCTATCTAATCCCTCACTTAACATATGATTAGGAACATCATATATCGTTTTAACGTCCAAAGATTGAATTACAGAATCAACATTAACATTACAAAATCTTGCTAATTTATTTCTTATACTAGCACCTATTTCATGTTCAGTCCTACAAACTAAAACATCTGCCTGTACTCCACTTTCCATTAATGTTTTAACACTATGCTGAGTTGGTTTTGTTTTTAGTTCTTTAGCCGCAGAAAGATAAGGAATCAAGGTCAAATGAATAGCTGCTACATTTTTTTCACCCATTTCCCATTTCATCTGTCTTAAAGCTTCTATATATGGCAGGGATTCAATATCACCAACGGTTCCCCCAATTTCTGTTATAATTATATCATATTTATTATTCTTAGCTAGATATTGAATACTCTCTTTTATTTCATCAGTTATATGAGGAATTACTTGTACTGTTTTTCCTAAATATTCACCCTTTCTTTCTTTATTTATTACGCTTTGATATATCCTTCCAGTTGTAATATTATTTGCCTGTGAAGTTGCAACATTTAAAAACCTCTCATAATGACCTAAATCTAAATCCGTTTCTGCCCCATCATTTGTAACATAACACTCTCCATGTTCGTACGGATTTAAAGTTCCAGGATCTATGTTAATGTATGGGTCTAATTTCTGAATTGTAACTCTATAACCTTGAGCCTGAAGTAACTTAGCAAGAGATGCCGCGATTATTCCTTTACCTAATGAAGAAGAAACACCACCTGTAACAAAAATAAATTTAGTGTTATATGACATTGTGCGTTATAAACGCAAACAAATTTAATGAATTTGATTAAATATATCTGTAAATATCAAGATTCATTTAAAATATATATAGAGATATCATACTATTCAATTTCTACAAACTTTAAATCCTTAAATTTCATTATATAAACCGAACTATTCTTATATACTCCATTATTATCCTTAACATATTTAAACTTGTTTTCTATATATTCTGATTCAACTAAGTTTAAGTTATTATTATCTAATTCGCCACAACTTAACCTAATTAATAAATCTAGGACTAAATCATGACCTCTTATAGCATACTTTGATGGATATGAATTGTATCGTGAGTTGTATTTTTTTATGAATTTATCTTGAACATTTTCTGCAATTGATCTATTTATAGAAGGATACTGAAAATTTAAATTTGACATATAGTAATTAGAGATATTAACTCCTTCAAAAGCTCTATTCTTATTTGTAGTTGTCAAAATTATTTCTGTTGAATCATTTACAAATGAATTTAAGATACTTGTTATATTAGAAACAAAACCTTGATCTTTAGTCTCCAAAAAAACTATATTTCTTCCTTTAACAAAAGTTGAATCTAAACTGTCATAAACCATTGTTCTAGTATCAATTCCAGAATCATTAATTCTAGAAAAAAATTGATGAGCATCTGGAAATATTCTCTTTAATTTATCACTAATTGTTTTGTTATAAGAATCCGAAATTATAAATTTTTCAGATGGAATTGTGTCCTTTTTAACATATGAAATCATCTTTTCAAATAATAGATCATCACTAGGTATTGTATGTATAATATTTTCATTATCTAAATCAGTCTTACTTAATGGGGAAACAATTTTTACCTTGGAATTGTTTATTGATTTTGAAACATAATTAAAAGCATTTGAAGTTAAAGGGCCAATTAATAAATCATAGGCAGAAAAATCATTATTTTTAATTAATTCATGGATTATATTCTTATCTGCACCTGTATCAAAAATTTTAACTTCAACATCAATTCCGAATTTTGAAAATGAATCAACTGCCATTTCAATTCCAAACAAAAAATCAAGTGATATATTTAAAAGCTTATCATTTTTAATAATTTCTCTTGAATCTTTTATAGAATCAAAATTTATATTTTTAGTCCTAAATGGTAACATAACTGCGATTTTCTTTTTTTCATAATCAGTAATATTTTCAATTAAAGATTCATAATTTAAATTAGTTTCACTCTTAATTATGTTTTGAATTTCAGGTATGTTTAATTCTTCTTTACTTCCATTAAATATTATAGGAATCTTTAGTTTAACGCCTTTTTTTACTTCTATGTTTTGGTTAAATTCTAAAATAATATTTACATCAACTTCATAAATCATTGCAATTTTCTCTATATCTTGATTTTTTCTAACCTTATGAATTATAAAGTCTGTTTGTGATTGAGTATGGTTCACAAACATAAATGTAATTAAAAAGAAAAATATTCCCTTATTTAAATTTCTTATTCCCATTCTATAGTTGCTGGTGGTTTTGAGCTTATATCGTAAACAACTCTGTTTACACCTTTAACCTTATTAATTATTTTATTTGAAACATTTTGAAGAAAATCATAAGGCAAATTAACCCAATCTGCAGTCATTCCATCAGTACTTTCAACAGCTCTTAATACAACGCATCTTTCATAAGTTCTCTCATCTCCCATTACTCCTACACTTTTTATTGGCAATAACATAACTCCAGCTTGCCAAACTTTATCATATAATCCCTCATCCTTTAGGGAATTAATAAAAATACTATCAACTTCTTGTAATATTTTGACTTTTTCAGAATTTATTTCACCTAAAATTCTAATTCCAAGCCCTGGACCTGGAAAAGGATGTCTTCCTAAAATTTCTGAATCAATTTTTAGATAACTCCCTACCCTGCGCACCTCATCTTTAAATAATAATTTTAAAGGCTCAACTACTTTTAATTTCATATAGCTTGGCAATCCCCCAACATTGTGATGACTTTTAATAGTAGCTGAAGGGCTACCAGTAGCTGATATGCTTTCAATAACATCAGGATAAATTGTTCCCTGAGCTAACCACTTAACATTCTTAATTTTTTTAGACATATAATCAAAAGCATCAATAAAAACTTTTCCTATTTTTTTTCTCTTTAATTCAGGGTCTTCTATACCTTTTAGGGCTTCATAAAATTTGGAAGAATAATCTATCCCTTTAACATTTAAGTTCATTCCTTTATATTGATTTAAAACATTATCAAATTCATTTTTTCTTAAAAGGCCATTGTTTACAACAATGCAATGCAAATTGTCTCCAATTGCTTTGTTTAATAATACTGCAGCTACAGTTGAATCAACTCCTCCTGATAAACCCAAAATTACTTTATCTGATTTAAGTTCAGATTTTAGGAATGAGATGGTTTGATCAATAAATGAATCTGGTGTCCAATCTTGCTTTAATTTTGAAATTTTTAATAAAAAGTTCTCTAATATTTTTTTTCCATCTTTTGTATGATACACCTCAGGGTGAAATTGAAGTCCATAAATGTCTTTTTCCTTAATTCTAAATGCTGCATTCTCAACATCAGATGTACTAGCTAACAAAATAGAATTATTTGGAAGTCTTTTTATTGTATCCCCATGACTCATCCAAACCTGACTTCCTTTAGTAATATTATCAAATATGCAATTATCATTATTAATATAATCCAAGTTTGCCCTACCATATTCTCTAATATTGGAAGCTAAGACTAAGCCGCCATTTTCATTTGCTAGCAACTGAGCTCCATAACACACTGCAAGAACTGGTTTTGTGTTTATTAATGTATCAAGGTCTATCTTAGGTGCATTTTTATCTCTTACAGAAAATGGGCTTCCAGATAAAATTATTGCTTTAAACCTATTTAAGTCAGAAGGGATTTTGTTAAATGGATGTATTTCAGAATATATATTTAACTCTCTTACTCTTCTGGCAATCAATTGAGTATACTGAGATCCAAAATCAATAATTAATACATTATTTTCCATGCGTAAAAATAGAAATAGATTTTATAAATAAAAAAGAATAGAATTATAATATTTAATCGATTACAATTACTGAAAAACTCATATTTAGTGGATTAATGTTTTTCTTTAATTTCTCTATAATATTATATCCGTATTCACAATAAAATTCTGAAAAATTAATCCTTCTTTCTTGTAATGTTTCAAATGGAAATAATTCTTTCTTTAATTCTATAATTCTAGATAAATGATCAGAAAATTTCTTCTTTTGAGCACTTAATAACCTTTTTTCTAAATGAATAATTCCATCCATCTGTTTTTTCTCTTGAGCTTTAACAGCTCCTGTAAAAGAATGATCTGTTTGGGATGCTATATCAAATAAATATTTAAACTGATCCTTTAAAACATTTTTTAATTCTGAGAAATCTATATTTAATTCTGAAAATTCTTTAGTTTTTTTTGTAGTTAATTCATTTAGATCTAAGAAAATGTCTTCAATTTCAATATTTAATTTTTTTAATTTTTTCATTTGTCTAGAAGATATTAATAAAACTGAATTCCTGTTTAATAAAATTGGAAAAGTTATTTTTAACATCTCAAAAGATTTTTTTAGTTGCAACCAATAAGATATCTCAGCTGGCCCTCCAATATAACATAGATTTGGCAACAAATATTCCTGATACATTGTTCTAAATAATACATTTGGAGAAAATTTCTCAGGATTATTTTCAATTCTCTTGATGATGTTTTTTTGATCTAATTTATTTTTATTTCCTTCGATCAATAAATGATTATTATTTTTTAATATCCTTTGTCTTTGATTGTTATCAATATAAAACAAGTTAACATCTCTAGTATGTGCTTGAACCTTGTAGTTTAATTTTACCAACTTATTTATAGTTGGTAAAGATGATTTTTTTATAAAGCTATCTTTAACCTCTTTCTTTAAAAAATCTTTAAAACAATTTTTTAGATCTTTGTGATTTGCGTCTATAATTAATAGGTTATATTTTCTAAATAACATATGAACAAAATTCCTTGTAGCATCTGACAAGCAGTTGTTTTTCAAATATGTATTTTTAAACAAATCAATTAATTCATTTGAATTTTTATTATTTGGAAAAATTATTTTTAATTCATCTAAAACTGTTTTTAATTCAGCTGTTAAAAATTCACCAACAACACCTGTCTGATTACTCTCCCATTCAATTTTGGTATTTTTAAAGTTAAAATGGTTAATCTCTTTAAAATCATGATCTTCAGTTGCCATCCAGTAAACAGGTATGAAATTAAATTTTGGATATTTATGTGATAATTCTTCACATAAATTAATTGTGGTAATTATTTTATAAAAAAAATACATTGGTCCAGTAAACAAATTTAACTGATGTCCTGTTGTTATAGTAAATGTGTTCTTATTTTTAATTGATTCTAAAATTGACTTAAAGTCTTTAGAACAATTAACTCCTTTATATTGCTCTTTAATTGCTTTATATATGATTTCTCTATTTTGATCTTGATAATTTCTTTTTTTTTGATCAATTTGATTTTTAAAATTATCAATTGAAGGATATTGATTATAAAAGCTTTTTAGTTTTGGTTCATTATTTGTGTAATCACAAAAAAGTGGACTAAAGCATGATGTTTCTTTATAATTGATTTCTTTTACTAACATATATAAAGTAAATATAATTAGTTTTATTTATATATTTGTTTACTTGACTAAAACTAAATTTACTTATGAGACCAATCTATAACTATATCATTTTATTCCTGTTTATTAATATTCAAGTTTTTTCTCAAAATATTCAATCTCCAAGTGAATATCTTGGATATGAGATAGGAACTCAATTTTCTAGACACAGCCAAGTAATAGACTATTTTGACTACGTTTCAAATGAATTACCAGGTAATGTGAAAATGGAGAAATATGGAGAAACCTATGAAAGAAGACCTCTTTATTTAGCATATATTTCATCAAAAGAGAATATTAAAAATATTGATCTAATAAGAAAAAATAATTTAAGTAATGCTGGAGTTATTAAAAAGGAAATAAATTCTAGTATAAACAAAGATATAGCCATTGTTTGGCTAAGCTATAATGTTCATGGAAATGAATCATCATCAACTGAGGCTTCTATGAAAACCCTTTATCTTCTTTTAACTAAAAATTCAAATTTACTTGATAATACTATTGTTATCATTGACCCATGTATAAATCCAGATGGTAGAGACAGGTATGCAAACTGGTATAACCAAACTGTAACAATACCTTATAATACAAATTCTAAGTCTAGAGAACATGATGAACCTTGGCCAGGAGGTAGAGCGAATCATTATTTGTATGATTTAAATAGAGATTGGGCTTGGATAACTCAAACCGAATCAAAATCAAGATTAAAAATATATAATAAATGGCTGCCTCATGTTCATGTAGACTATCATGAACAGGGAATTGATAATCCTTACTATTTTGCACCAGCGGTTGAGCCCTATCATGAAATTATATCTAAATGGCAGCGTGATTTTCAAAAAGAAATCGGGAAAAATAATGCAAAATATTTTGATCAAAATGGATGGCTATATTTTACAAAAGAAACATTTGATCTTCTTTATCCAAGCTATGGAGATACTTATCCAACATATTTAGGAGCTATTGGAATGACATATGAGAAAGCAGGTGGAGGCGTTGCGGGTTTAGGAATTTTAAATTCGGAAAATAAAGTTTTAACACTAGTTGATAGAGTTAATCACCATACAACAACTGGAATATCAACAGTTGAAATATCATCAATTAATGCAAAAAAGCTAAATGATGAATTTAAATTGTTTTACAATAATAAATCAAAAACTAATAATTACATTCTTAAGGGGAATGATAATAAAATCCAGACATTAAAGAAACTATTAGATGCACATGAAATAACATATTCTTATGGAAAAGACTTTAAAACATCAGCATATAGTTATCAGTCTAACAAAAATGAAAATATACAAACAAATGTTTCCGATCTAATAATATCAACAGATCAACCCAAAGGAAAATTAGTTGATGTTCTTTTTGAAAAAAATGCTAAACTTAGTGATTCCATAACATATGATATAACGGCTTGGAGTCTACCATATGCATACGGATTAGAAGCTTATGTAACTAACAAAGATATTCCATCAGGAAAATATGCCAAATTGTTTAATAATAATACTATTGATAATATGGCAATAGCATATGGAGTAAAGTGGAATCATTTAAAAGATGCTAAATTTCTAACAGATCTGTTAGTAACAAAGTTGAAAGTTAGATTTAATAAGAGTGAATTTGTAAACAATGGGATCAAGTATAATCCTGGCTCTTTAATTATTTATAAAGGTGATCAAAATAATGAATCAATGTTTAACGAAGTTATTGGATTAGCCAATAAACACAATAGAAAACTAAATCCAATTTATTCTGGAATGTCTGAAGAAGGACCTGATTTAGGTTCATCATCTATAGAATTAATTGAAAATAAAAATATTGCTATTTTAACTGGTAATGAAGTTTCGTCTTTAAATTATGGTGCAATATGGTACTTTTTTGAGCAAGAAATAAATTATCCTTTGACTCATATAAACATAAATAAATTTAATAGAATAGATATTAATGAATTTGATATTTTAATAATACCTGATGGCTATTATTTCTCAATTAAGAACAAAAAAAATATAGAAAAAATAGAGTCATGGCTAAAAAATGGTGGTAAAATAATAGCATTTAGTAAAGCTCTTAGCATATTTAGTAATAGTGAGAGTTTTAAACTAAAATCTAAGGCAAATAATACAAATTTAACAGAAGAAAAAATACTTTATAAAGATCAAAGAAGAAATAGAGTTAATAATATGATCTCTGGAGCAATTTTTAAAGTTGAGCTAGACAATTCCCATCCTATGGCTTTTGGATATTCGAAAGATTATTATTCATTAAAAATTGGTTCAAGTTCTTATGAATTACTTAAAAAGGGTTATAATGTCGGAGTTGTAAAAGATAATCCAAAACCAGTATCTGGATATAGCGGGAAAAAAGCTTTATTAAAATTGGATAATACTATGATATTTGGCCATGAAAAATTTGGCAAAGGAAATTTAATCTATTTTGCCGACAACCCACTTTTTAGAAGTTTTTGGGAAAATGGAAAATTATTTTTAGTTAATTCTATATTCTTTATAGACTAATAATATATTATTTTACAATAGCATATAGATCATAGTCAGAAGCATCTATAATTTTAGCTGATACAAAATCACCTACTTTTAGATATAGATTTCTTGCATCAATTAGAACTTCATTATCTACATCAGGTGAGTCAAATTCAGTTCTTGCGACATAGTAATTCCCTCTTTTTCTATCTACAATTACACTTAACTCTTTACCAATTTTTTTTTGATTTAGTTCCCAAGAAATTTGTGATTGAATTTCAAGTATTTCATTTGCACGTTTTCTTTTTATATCTTCTGGTACATCATCATTTAGATTATAAGCATGAGTGTTTTCCTCATGAGAGTATGTAAAGCATCCTAGCCTATCAAACTGTATCTCTTTAATCCACTCTTTTAATAAACTAAAATCCGATTCGGTTTCACCAGGATAACCTACAATTATAGTAGTTCTAATTGCAATACCAGGCACTTTATTTCTTATTTTTTTTATTAACTCATTAATTTTTTCTTTGGAACCTCCCCTTCGCATACTTTTCAATATTTTATTAGATATATGTTGAAGAGGCATATCAATGTAATTACAGACTTTTGGTTCTGATTTTATAACTTCTAATACATCCAATGGAAATCCTGTTGGAAATGCATAATGCAATCTTATCCATTGAATTCCATCAACACGTACTAATGATTTTAACAATTCTGCTAAATTTCTCCTTTTATAAAGGTCTAGGCCATAGTATGTTAAATCCTGGGCTATTAAAATCAATTCTTGAACTCCTTTTTTTGCTAATTTAGTAGCTTCAATTATAATTTCTTCAATTGGTTTACTTAAATGTTTACCCCTCATAATTGGAATTGCACAAAAACTACAGGGTCTATCACAACCTTCTGAAATTTTCATATATGCATAATTCTTTGGAGTAGTAGTCAACCTTTCTCCTAGTAATTCATGAAGATAATCTGCACCTAATTCTTTAAGAAGATTAGGCATTTCTGTAGTTCCAAAATACTTATCAACATCTGGTATTTCCTTATTTAGATCTGATTTATATCTTTCACTTAAGCATCCTGTAACATAAACTTTATCAATTTCTCCTTTTTTCTTCTTCTCTACATAATCAAGAATTGTATTAATACTCTCTTCTTTTGCATTTTTAATAAATCCACAAGTATTAATAACTACTATATTGCCCTGGTCTTCATGAACAACTTCTTTTTTATTGGCTTTAAGCTGTCCCATTAAAACTTCACTATCATAAATATTTTTACTACAACCTAATGTAATAACATTAATGATATTTTTATCTAAAGACTTTGTTCTCAAAAATTTTATTTAAAAAAAGAATCTACAAATTCATATTTATTGAATACTTGTAGATCATCTAAACCTTCACCAACTCCAATATAATTTACAGGTATATTGAATTCATCACTAATCCCTATAACAACACCTCCTTTAGCCGTGCCATCTAATTTGGTAATTGCTAATGAGGTTACCTCAGTTGCCTTAGTAAATTCTTTTGCTTGTTGGAATGCATTTTGACCAGTAGAACCATCTAAAACAAGTAATACATCATGAGGTGCATTTTCTACAACTTTTTGCATTACTCTATTTATTTTACTTAATTCATTCATTAAGTTGATCTTATTATGTAATCTTCCAGCTGTATCAATCAATACTACATCAACATTATTTGATTTAGAATAACTAAGAGTGTCAAAAGCAACAGATGCCGGATCACTTCCCATTTCTTGTTTAATTATAGGAATGTCTACTTTTTCAGCCCAAACATTTAGTTGATCAATTGCGGCGGCTCTAAAAGTATCTGCTGCTCCAATAGCAACTTTTAATCCTTGCATTTTAAATTGATTTGCTAATTTTCCAATAGTTGTTGTTTTTCCTACTCCATTAACGCCAACTACCATAATAACATATGGTCCTTTAGTTTCAGGAATAGAAAATTCAACAGATTCTCCATTACTATTCTCAGACAGTAATTGTGCTATTTCTTCTTTTAAAATATTGTTTAATTCTTTGGTAGTGCTATACTTGTCTTTAGCTACCCTGTCTTCTATTCTTTTAATTATTTTTATAGTAGTATTAACACCTACATCACTGGTAATTAATACTTCTTCGAGTTCATCTAATACGCTAGCATCAATTTTTGATTTTCCTGTAACTAGTTTATTTAATTTAGATAAAAAAGAGGTATTACTTTTTTCTAAACCCTTGTCTAATGTTTCTTTCTTCTTCTTTGAAAAGAATCTCTTAAAAAATCCTTCTTTACTTTCCTTAGTTTCTTCTTCAGGTTCTGGTTCAGGCTCTGGCTCAGGCTCTGGCTCAGGCT
>Ga0206681_10000046_pt1 | contig 79288 bp, 82 predicted proteins | sample M150012015metaG_FD_161048 | JGI IMG/M metagenome (GOLD analysis project Ga0206681, IMG submission 161048) | Ammonia-oxidizing marine archaeal communities from Monterey Bay, California, United States - M1 500m 12015 | ecosystem: Environmental > Aquatic > Marine > Intertidal zone | place: USA... | reverse complement strand
TTTATTTTTTTGTGTTTTTATGACAATTGTCATTTTATAAAAAATGAGCTTAACATACTTTTGGAGTATCAATTAATACTGAAAAAATTTTATTATGAAGCAATCGAAAATATCATTCAGAACACTGCTGATAATTTTATTTATTGCTGCATTAGCAATTATTTATTTAAATGTAGAAAAAAATAAGAAATTAAAAAGCTCAAATGTTGTTACTAATACTAACACTCCTCTAGGGCAAGCAAGTGTTGTCGATAACATTTCCGATCCAAATATTTTGCAAGTGGCCATGGGATCAAAAGATCACACTACTCTTGTAGCTGCTGTTCAGGCAGCTCATATTGAACATATATTAGTAAATGCAGGGCCATTAACTGTTTTTGCTCCAACAAATACAGCTTTTAGCGCCTTGGCTGAGGGTACTGTTGAAAATTTATTAAAACCTGAAAATGTGCAAACATTAGCTACAATACTAACTCAACATGCTGCTCCAGGCACCTATGATATTGCTAAACTAAAAAAGGAGGCTACTAAGAAAAGAAAATTATATATGGCAACTGGAGATTACCTAGAAATAACAATTCAAGGAGAAGATGTCTTTGTTAATGGCTGTAAAGTTCTTGCCTCTATATCAACAGTAAACGGTATTATAAATGTAATTGATAAAGTAATTCTTCTATAAAATTATTAAAAATGAAAACAAGCAAATTAACACAACTAATATTATTATTTGGAATCTTAACTTATTCCTGTGGTGAAGATTTAAACACAGAGAAATCTAACACTAATTATAATAAAACAGAAAAGAATATAGAAAATCCAATATTAGACAAAGGGGTTGGCCCCATTACATCAGTAGAAATAAATAAAGAAATAAATAAAGAACTGGCTACCCATGGAAAAACTGTTTTTGAAACAAATTGTACGGCCTGCCACAAGTTAGATAAAAGATTTATCGGGCCTGCAATTACAGGGGTAACCAATAGAAGATCTCCAGAATGGATAATGAATATGGTTTTAAATCCTGAGCTAATGGTTAAAGAAAATGATGCAGCAAAACAATTATTAATGGAATATATGTCCCCAATGGCTAATCAGAATCTAACAGAAGATGAAGCCAGAGCTGTGCTTGAATATTTTATTGAAATTGACAATTAATTACTAAAAAATATATTATGAATAATGTAAGTCATATGATCAAAGACATAAAAAAATTTATTACTGTTTGGTTTGGTGAAATAATTTTTGTTCTCGGACTACTATTTCTGTTATTTGTTTTTCTTTCATGTGAAGAAACTTCAAATCAAGGAGCTTTAAAGAGTGATGTCGCTGAAAAAGTATTTGTTCCTCCAGGAGAACATGATGAATATTACGCATTCCTTTCTGGAGGCTTTAGCGGTCAATTGTCAGTTTATGGTCTGCCTTCTGGGAGACTATTTAAGGTAATTCCTGTTTTTTCTCAAGATCCAGAAAAAGCATACGGATACAATGAGGAAACCAAGCCAATGCTTAATACCTCCTATGGATTTGTTCCTTGGGGTGATGCACATCATCCCGATATTTCACAAACTAATGGTGAACTGGATGGTAGATGGGTTTTTATAAACGAAAATAATACTCCAAGGGTTGCAAGAATTGATTTAACAACCTTTGAAACTGTTGAGATTATTGAATTACCTAATTCTGCTGGGAATCATAGCTCTCCATATGTTACAGATAATACGGAATATGTTGTTGCAGGGACACGTTTTGGAGTTCCTGTTCCTCAGCGTGATATTTCAATAGATGATTATAAAGGAAATTTTAAGGGGGCTCTATCATTCATAAAAATTGATCAAAAAACGGGAGAGATGAATTTAGAGTTTCAAATAATGATGCCTGGTTTTGATTATGATAAAGCTCATCCTGGTAGGGGAAAATCTCATGGATGGATGTTTTTTACTACATATAATGTAGAAGAAAGCAATACACTTCTTGAGGTTAATGCCTCTCAAAGAGACAAAGATTTTATAGCTGCAGTAAACTGGAAAAAAGCTGAAGAATATCTTCAATCTGGCAAGTATACAACTATGAAAACGAAATATGCTCATAACGTCTATGATGAACATACTCAATCAGCGGTAAGTACAATGAAAACGGAGGTTAAAATATTAGACCCTAAAGATTGTCCTGGACTTGTTTATTTTCTTCCTATGCCAAAATCTCCGCATGGTTGTGACATAGATCCTTCTGGAGAATATATAGTGGGAAGCGGAAAATTATCAGCGAATGTTACTGTGCATTCCTTTTCAAATATGATTAAGGCAATTGATAAAGAAAAGTTTGATGGGGAGGCTTATGGAATTCCAATAATTAGTTTTGAAGATGTACTTGCCGGAGTTGTTAAGCAGCCCGGATTGGGGCCTCTGCACACAGAGTTTGATGATAAAGGAAATGGATATACATCTTTTTTTATTTCTTCTGAAGTTGTTAAATGGAAATTAGGTACATGGGAAATTCTAGATAGAAAGCCAACTTATTATTCTGTAGGACATTTAATGATTCCTGGAGGAAATTCACAAAAACCCTTTGGTAAATATCTTCTTGCATTGAATAAAATTACAAAAGACAGGTATCTACCAACTGGGCCTGAAGTATGTCAGTCTGCACAGTTGTACGATATATCGGGGAATAAAATGGAATTATTATTAGATTTCCCTACCATAGGTGAGCCTCATTATGCAGCTGGGATTCCTGCAAGTTTAATCAAAGAAAATTCTAAAAAAATATACAAATTAGAGGAGAATCATCACCCTTATGTTACAAGAAAGCCACAGGACGCAAAAGTTGTTCGAAAAGGGAATGAAGTTCATGTATATATGACCATGATAAGATCTCATTTCACCCCAGATAATATAGAAGGTATTAAAGAAGGTGATAAGGTCTTTTTTCATGTAACAAATCTTGAGCAGGATTATGATGTTCCTCACGGAATGGCTATGATTGGTGCAAATACCTCAGAATTACTAATTATGCCAGGGCAAACAGAAACATTCACTTGGGATGCTAATCAAGAAGGCGTATGGCCATTTTATTGTACTGATTTTTGTTCTGCCCTTCATCAAGAAATGCAAGGATATGTTAGGGTGTCGCCTAAAAGTAGTAACATAAAATTAAATTGGTCTTTAGACGGAGAATAATAAATATAATATGATTGGAATAAACGAAAAATTTCCTGATTTCAAGCTCTTTGGAATTGACGGGGATAAAATATTAGAAATAAGCAGTCAAAATTATAAAGGATGGAAGGTTGTTTATTTCTACCCAAAGGATTTTACCTTCATTTGTCCTACTGAAATTACAAGTATGGACAAGTTAAATAGCGAGGCCAAAGTTTTTGGAATAAGTGGAGATAATGAATATTGCAAATTAGCGTGGAAAAAAGCGCATAAAGGGCTGAAGGCTATTAAGCATCCTCTCTTGGCTGATTGTGGATTAAAATTGTCATCAGAAATTGGAGTGGTAGATCAAGAAAATGGAGTATGCTTAAGAGCTACTTTTATCGTTGATAAAAATAATGTTATAAAACATGTTTCATGCAATGATTTAGATACAGGAAGAAGTGTAGAAGAAATATTGCGGACACTCCAAGCCTTGAAAGCTGGTGGGCTTACTGGCTGTCAATGGGCTCCTGGAGACAAGTTCGTTGGATAGAAAAAAATGACTATAGTTTGTTTTATTTTTAGTTAAAAATGTGCTATGGTGTGGTTAGCATAGCATATTAAAGAGGCAGGCGTCTCTAACGATACCTGCCTCTTATTAAAAAAGAAAATATGGAAAAATCAAAATTATATATGATCCTCGGAATGATTATGTTTTTTGCAGTGTATTTCGTGCCAATATGGACCGTTACATTAGAGGCTCCGCAATATCCTGACCCTATTGGTCTGAATATCTGGATAAATAAAATAAGCGATATGAACCCTAATGACTTAAAGAATATTAACTTAATGAATCATTATATAGGAATGGATGAAATTCCTGAATATATCCCTGAATTCGATTTCCTACCATTAATCTTGAGTGGCATGATTATTCTTGGATTAATTTTTACTTATTTCAATAATAAAAAACTATATCTTTTTTGGTTCGTTCTCATGGCTTGTCTGGGTGTGCTAGGAATTTATGATTTCTGGCTTTGGGGGCACGAATATGGTCATAATTTGAACCCTAATGCCGCAATAAAATTCGTTGATGAATTTGGGAATCCACTTGCCTATCAACCGCCAGTAATTGGCAAAAAAACTATTCTAAATTTTGTTGCAGTATCAAAACCAAATATTGGAGCTATGCTAATTATAATTGGCATGCTTATGGTTTTTCTTTCTGTTTATGTTAAGGGAGAAAAAAAAATTTTCTATCAACAAAGAATGAAAATAAAAAATAAAATTATTGCTGTACGTTTATCCTATACGCTACTAATACTGCCCCTAATATATTCATGCAGTGAAAATGCACAAAAAATTAATTATGGAGAAGACCTTTGTCATAATTGCAAAATGCATATTGTCGACACTCAGCATTCCGCTCAAATTATAACAAAAAAGGGGAAAAACATTCTTTTTGATTCTCTTGAGTGCATGCTCAATGAAATGTCAAATATGGATTTGAATAAAAACAAATTGTATTTAGTAAATACATATTATGGTAAAGAAACATTTTTTGATGTAAATAATTTAACCTTTTTAATATCAAAAAAAATTCCTAGCCCAATGGGAGGTAATTTAACCGCCTTTAAAAACGCCGATGATGTTCATAAAATAATTAAAGAAATGGGTGGTGAAAACTACGCCTGGGAAGAAATAAAAAGAAAATATAATATTATACAATAATACTATTTGAAATGAAATCATTACTAACCACTATTATTTGTTTATTCTCTATCAATATTATATCCTCATCAGTAATAATTGTATGTAAAAAGTGTGATATTTCTAATATATCAACAGCCATTGATAAGGCCAAAAATCATGACACCATCATTATCAAAAATGGCACTTATTATGAATTCGATATAGAGATTAATAAGCCCATAAAAATTATTGGAGAACAATCAATAATTGATGCTCAATTTAAAGGTGGTGGGTTTAATATACAATCTGACAGTGTGTATTTATCTAGTCTAAAAATTAATAATATTAAAAGATCATACACTAAAGATATTGCTAGTATTGTGGCTTATAAAGCTGATCATTTCTTGATAGAAAACATTGAATTTAATAATCCTTTTTTTGCAATATTTTTACAAAAATCACAAAATGGCATAATACGAAATAATATAATAAATGGGGCTAATAATGATGTATTAAATTCTGGAAATGGGATACATCTATGGAATTCAAAAAACATGGAAATTGAAAACAACAAAATTATAAATATGCGAGATGGGATATATTTAGAGTTTGTTAGTGCTGCAAAAATAAATAATAATGTAAGTGAGAAAAATTTGCGATATGGGCTTCATTTTATGTTTTCAAATGACAATAAATTTTCTAATAATATTTTTATAAATAATGGCGCTGGTGTAGCAGTAATGTTTTCTAAAAATATTATAATGCAGAGCAATAGATTTGAAAATAACTGGGGGGCTTCATCTTACGGATTGTTATTAAAAGAAATTTATGATGCTAAAATTGAAAATAATTATTTCTATCAAAACACCATTGGAATAACTGTTGAAGGATCAAACAGAATCAACTACAATCATAACATATTTAAACAAAACGGCTGGGCTACAAAAATTTCAGGGGGGTGTTATGAAAATATTTTTACTGAAAATGATTATCTAAATAACGCCTTTGATCTTTCATATAAGGGACGTCAAAATGACAATGTATTTGTTGGAAATTATTGGAGTAATTATGTTGGGTATGATTTAAATGAAGATGGTGTAGGAGATGTTGCATTTATGCCTGTCAAATTATTTTCCTATATAGTTAATTCAATCCCTGAAGCCATAACACTTCATAGAAGTTTGTTTGTTGAATTAATAAATTTTTCTGAAAAGGTGGCTCCTATATTTACACCCAAATACATAATGGACAAAGAGCCTAAAATAAAACCAATGAATTATGCTGTCAATTAGTAATCTTAATAAGAGTTTTGGGAAATTAAAAGTTCTTCAAGGAATTAATATAAATATTTTTGAAGGAGACATATGTGCAATATTAGGTCCAAATGGCTCAGGTAAAACAACATTAATTAAGACAATATTAGGCTTGGTTATTCCTGATTTTGGTTCAATAAAACTAAATGACAAAGAAATCATTAACACATGGTCATATAGATCAGATATTTCATATTTGCCTCAAATTACCAATTTCCCTAGTAATTTAACAGTTGTTGAAATAATTGATCTGATTAAAACTATACGGCCAAACACAAAAATGGATAAAGAGCTTATTGATTTATTTAATATTAAAAAGTCAATGAACAAGAAGCTTGTAGATCTTTCTGGAGGAACAAAACAAAAAGTAAATATTATTCTCACCTTCATGTCTGACTCGCCAATTATCATTTTAGATGAGCCTACAGCAGGGCTAGATCCAATATCGTTAATAAAGCTAAAAACCCTGATAATAAAAGAAAAAGAAAAAGGAAAAACAATAATCGTTACATCTCATATAATGAGTTTTATTGAAGAGATATCTAATGATATTTTCTTTCTTCTTGATGGCAGCATTTTCTTCAATGGAACAATAACAGATTTAAAGGAAAGGACAAATGAAAATACTTTAGAAAGCGCTATTGCCAATCTATTAAAACAAAGTCATGTATAAAATATTAAGATATAGTTTTTATGATTTAATCCGAAGTAAATGGTGTTACATATATTTCAGCTTTTACCTTATATTAAGTTCTGTCCTATTATTTTTAAATAATAGTCTGGCAAAATCAATTATTACTTTAATGAATATCATAGTAATACTAACTCCTCTTATAGGGTCAATTTTTGGAGCAATGTACTACTATAGTTCTAAAGAATTTGCTGAATTATTGTTAGCCCAGCCCATAAAAAGAAACACAGTTTTTTTAGGCCAATATATAGGGCTATCATTATCGCTGTCTGCTAGTTTAGTAGTAGGGCTGGCTATCCCGTTTATAGCTTACGGAATGTTAATTTCTTCCGAAATAACAAATTTTATCTCAGTAATAATCATTGGAGTAGTTTTAACATTTATTTTTACTGCTATTTCATACTATATAGCTCTTTCAAATGAAGATAAAATAAAGGGAATTGGTTTGGCTATATTATTCTGGTTACTAATGGCCGTAATTTATGATGGGTTTTTTCTAATATGCTTGCTAGCATTAAAAGAATATCCTTTAGAAAATTTTTCTTTGTTTTCAGTCCTGCTAAACCCAATAGATTTATCTAGGATCTTAATCATTCTTAAATTAGATATTGCTGCGTTATTGGGGTATACTGGGGCTGTGTTTCAAGGATTTTTCGGAAAAAAAATTGGAATGCTAATTATTGCTTCCGTATTAGCCTTTTGGATAATTATTCCAATAATTATGATCAATATCAAAAGCAAAAAAAGAGACTTTTGATAAAACTCCATGCTCACTAAATGTTTACAGTTTTAGATTAATCATCAAAAGCAAGATTTCTAAGAAGTGATTAAAGCATGACTTATGTCATGTTTTAATTATAATACAATAGCAATCTTTGTTATTGTATTATAATGGAAGGAAATTTAGATGAAAAATTTATTCCCGTCATGGATTAGGGTTTCTTTATTATTTATAATTCTAATTGGATCATTTGAATTATTTTTTGGCTCAGGAAATACGATAGTTTTTTTAGAACGACCCAGTTTTCTGCTTTTCTTAATTCTATTTTTTTTAATTATAATAAGTTATGAGATAATACTAGACTGTATTAAGATTATTCTTGATAAATCAAGAATCAAGGGGGTCTCGTCTAAACAAAAAAAAATAAAAGCTTATTTGCAGCCTAAATGGGCATATTCTTCAATAGTAATTATAGTCTGTATTGGTACATTTCTTGGAGGTGATCAATTATTTGAGTCTAACTACTCGTTGACAAAAGTTATAGAATATCAACAAAAAAATAATTTTTCTAATGTTGAGCTTTTAACCAGCTCTAATGACTTGAAAAATGGCAAGATATTGTATGATACAAACTGTGCTGTATGTCATGCAAATGATGGAGGTGGAGGCATTGGTCCCAATTTTACTGATAGTTATTGGATACAAGGAGGTGGGGTGCAAAATGTTGTAAAAACAATAACTAAAGGAGGAAGAGAGGGTAAAGGAATGATTCCGTGGAACGAAATACTAACCTCACTAGAAATCTCTCAAGTAGCAAGCTATTTGCTTCAGTTTGAAGGAGAAAATTCCGCAAATCCAAAAGCTGCAGAAGGAACTCTTTGGGTGAACTAATCCCTATAATAAATTGATGTAATATGACAAATATCATATTAATTATTTGTCAATTTTTGTTGTTTTGATCATAATACCTAAAAACAAAAAATGAAATTAATCTCCTTTCAGAAAAAAGATGAATATCTTTTTAATACAATTGCAGGATTTTTTATTGCGGTAATTCTTGCTGGCTGTTCAACATATTATATTGCCCAGCATCAAGATTATTTTATTCTTAGGCTTATGTTAACAGCTATTCCTATCGCATTATTGTTGGTGTGTGTATTATCAGTTCAGCCCACTAAAACTACATACTATGCGATAAAACTGTCTCTAGGGGCAAGTTTTCTTTCAATATTAATTAATATTTAAGAAATGAATATAAAACAGTTATACACCTCCTGTCTTTCAGAAGCTACGTATTACATCAGCTCAAAAGGTGAAGCAGCAATAATTGACCCTTTAAGAGAAACTAACCCGTATTTAAATTTGCTTAAATCTGACAAATCATGTCTTAAATATATTTTTCTTACTCATTTTCATGCAGACTTTGTTTCTGGACATGTTGATTTAGCAGAAGCAACAGGAGCGAAAATAATATGTGGTCCAACTGCAACTGCAGATTTTGATTTTCATCAAGGAAGAGATGGTGAAAATTTTAAACTTGGAAATTTAGAAATTAAATTGATTCATACACCCGGGCACACACTAGAATCAATATGTTTATTGCTCTTTGATAAGTCTAACAAAGAACATTGTTTGTTTTCAGGAGATACAGTTTTTATTGGGGATGTGGGAAGACCGGATCTCGCTGTTACAGAACATCTATCTAAAGAAGATTTAGCAAGGCTTTTATTTCGTTCTATACATGCTAAAATACTTCCACTGCCAGATAATATAATTATCTATCCAAATCACGGAAAAGGGTCTGCATGTGGAAAAAATATGAGTGACAATACCTTTGATACATTATCAAGTCAGAAAAAAATCAATTACGCGCTAGACTCAAAACTAACTGAAGAGGAATTTGTGGAAAAAGTTCTTGAAGGGCTTCCGAATCCTCCACAATATTTCGAAAAGAATGCTCAAATGAATAAACGAGTAAATAAAAATGTTAGTGAGGTAATTTCAAAAGGCTTAACCCCATTAACTATTACGCAATTTCTTAGATATAGCAGTTGTGAAGATATATTGCTATTAGATGTCCGCTCAGCAAAAAAGTTTGCTGATGGACATATTCCGGGGTCAATTTTTATAGGGCTAGAAGGTCCATTTGCTCCACTAGTTGGTGCATTAATTCAGGATATAACTCAAAAAATCATACTAATTTCTCCAAAAGGAAGAGAGCTCGAGGCTATAACTCGACTATCAAGAGTAGGATATGATAATGTAATTGGATATATAGAAGAAGCAACAAAATATTGGATAAAAAAAGGGTTTAAATTAGAGGGCTTAAATTCCATTAAAGCATCGTCTAAAATTTTATTACAAACAGCCCGTTTTATCGATGTTAGAGAAAAGAAAAAATATGAAGATAGTCATGCAAAAAACTCTCAAAACATTCCAATAAAATATATAACAAATAATGATTTAAATCCCAACATTAAATATTATATATACTGCAATAAGGGTTATCATTCAACAATTGCTATTTCAGTATTAAAAAAACTTGGCATTACTAATCTTGTCAATATTATTGGAGGATTTGAAGAAATGCAGAAAAGCCATATCCCAATATATCACAAAGAATGTTCTTGTGCAGAATGTAATTGTAAAAAGTTTGCGCAACTAAATTAACAAATGTTGTATGCTAATTAGTTTTTATTAGTTTTTCCTGATTTATAATTTTGATCTTTTTTCCATGAATTAAAATGCATTTTTCCTCTTTTAGTTCAGATAAAATACGTATTGCAGATTCTGTTGCCGTCCCAACAATATTTGCATAATCTTCTCTTGAAAGACTTATATTTAGCATTCCTTCTTTATCAATTCCAAAACTTTTATCAATATGTAGTAGTAGCTCTACTATTCGTCTTTTGACAGACTTTTGAGCAATATTAATAATCGTATTGTTTGATGCCTTCAGCTCATCTGCCATTGAATGTAACAGTCCCTTAGCAAAAGCGCCGTTTTTCATAACATCTGTGTTTATTTCATCTTGAGGAATAAAACATAATTGAACATCTGTTATTGCTATAGCGCTTAAATTAGTTCTCTCCTGAGCAAATAAAGAGCGCTGCCCCATCAGGTCCCCCTTTATTACAAGTTTGACAATCTGATCCTTGCCATTTATTCCTAATTTTGACAGTTTTACTACGCCATCTCTAATACAATAAATTCCATTTAATTTTTGACCTTCTTCAAATATTGTTTCTCCCTTATGAATAAGGCGAGTTTCCTTAAACCGGCTTATTCTGGCCAATTCCTCTTGATTCAATACATTTAATGCATTGCAATGCCTGATTATACAGTGTTCACACTTACCCATCGAAATAAATATAGCATAAAATTAATAAAATATATTTTGATCTTCAAAAATACTCCCAGTAGAGATTAAACAGCAATACACATTCCGATCTGAAGTAAAATTAACTCTTTCCCGTTATTAGAAAATTTTTCAACAGCCCTATTCTTATCAATTTCAATAAAGCTAAAAGTGCTCACGGGTATTTATTTGTCTAATTTTTGTTTGTTTTATTATAAAACCCTGAAATCAAAAATAATACTCCTGGTAAAGCTAATCCATCTATCATTGAAAAAGAATACAAATTATTATCTAGCAAATTAAAGGCAATTATGCTAATTATTGTAATACCTCCTCCAATAAGCTCCCGTTTCCAGGCAATTATTTGTCCTGCGCACACGCCAATTGGGAAAAATAAAAACATTACACCTTCTTGAAGTGAAAGAAATTCCCCAAAATCATCTTCAATTATATGAGCAACCAAAAAGAATAAAATAAATCCTATTGAAAATATGCTAACAATTCTGGATAACCAATATAAAAAAAAATTCATGTATAAATTATTTCAAGATTGGAATATAATTAATATTTAATATATAAAATGTGAGAAATCTTGTAAAATGAAATATAAAACCTGAAATTTTATTATTTTTTAAATTCTTTGGGGAATTTTTTGAATAGGATCTTTCCATTATTCTCTTTTATCTCTTCCCATGAACTTACATTAAAGTCAATGACAATCATTCCCGTTGTTGGCAAATTCCATAGGTTTAAATCTGTCAATAAATTCACGAAATTTGTTAATCCTGGATTATGAGCAATTATCATTGCTGAACTCAAATTATTATCATAAACTCTTATTGCCTGTAAAAGATCTTCAGAGGAAACATGATAGAGTTGATCGTCATAATTTTGTTTATTTATATTTATTTTTTCTAAAAAATATACAGCCGTTTCTCTTGTTCTTTTAGAAGAACTACAGTGAAGAAAATCTATATTTCTAACAATACTTGATAAATAGTTGGAAATTAATTTTGCATCAATATTTCCTCTTTTGTTTAATGGCCTTTCATGGTCTGAAAGATTTGCATTCTTCCAAGAAGATTTACTGTGTCTAATGATAAATAGTGTTTTCAAATAGTAATATTCATTCCGATCTGAAGTAAAATTAACTCTTTCCCATTATTAGAAAATTTTTCTACAGCCTTATTTTGATCAATTTCAATAAAGCCAAAAGTATCAAAATGATACCCTAATATTTTCTTGCATTCTACAAAATCACTTGCAACAATTGCATCATCAATCCCCATAGTAAAATTATCTCCAATAGGCAGAATAGCTAAATCCAGCTTAAATTCGCTTGCAATTAGTTTCATGTCGTATGTAAGCGCAGTATCCCCTGCTATATAAATAATTTTGTTGTCTGCAGAGAGCACAAATCCTCCAGGCTGACCGCCATAAGATCCGTCTGGGAACGATGAGGTATGAATAGCATTTACGTATTTTAATTCACCAAAATCAAAAATCCATTTTCCTCCATGATTCATTGGATGTCCATTTAATCCCTTATTTTGAAAATATGAAACTATTTCAAAATTTGAAACAATTAAAGCATCATTGTCTTTTGCTATTTTCTCAACATCTAGTATATGATCTTGATGAGCATGAGTTAATAAAATAACATGTGGATTTAAATCTTGAATATTTATTGAGCTTGCTTTAGGATTTCCAGAAATGAATGGATCTACCAATATATTATGTGTAGATGTTTTTATATATAAAGCGGCGTGTCCTAAAAATTGAATTTCCATAATTAATCAGAATTGAAAATTGTTAAACAAATTTAAAATGAGATGTGAAGTGTCTTAAATATTTTGGTTCTTTTACTATTTTTATTCCTTTTGCTTTTTTCTTCTCCTTCTTAATTTGCTCAAATACCTCAATAACATAATCTATATGACTTTGCGTGTAAACTCGCCTTGGGATAGCTAATCTAACTAGCTCCATTGGTGCAGGAATTAGTTCTTGGTTCTCTCCTTTTTTCCCAAACATCACTGACCCTATTTCTGAGCTTCGGATTCCTCCTTTTAAGTATAAATTGCAAACAAGTGATTGCCCTGGGTATTGATCAACGGGGATATGACTATACAAAGATTTTGCATCAATATAAACAGCATGTCCTCCCACAGGTAACATTATTGGAATTCCCATTTGATCTAGCCTTTCTCCTAAATAAGTTGTACTTGCAATTCTATATTGTAAATAGTCTGGATCAAATACCTCCTCCAATCCAACGGCAATAGCCTCCATATCTCTTCCTGATATTCCTCCATAAGTAATAAACCCTTCAGTAATAATTAATTCATTTTTACATTGTTCCGTTAATTTATGGTTATTCAACGCTAGAAATCCTCCCATATTTACAATACCATCTTTTTTTGCACTCATTGTACATCCATCTGCTAAGGCAAACATTTTTTGAGCAATTTCTTTATAGGTGTTGTTTTTATATGCTGTCTCTCGTTGCTTAATGAAATATGAATTTTCTGCAATTCTGCAAGCATCTATTATTAATGGAATATTATGTTTTTTGCAAACCTCACTAACCTTCTTTGCATTTTTCATGCTTACTGGTTGGCCGCCACCACTATTATTGGTGACAGTTAAAATTACAGCTGCTACATTTTCTTGGCCTCTTTCTTTAATTGTTGAGGTAAGCTTCGAAACATTCATGTTTCCCTTGAAAGGATGTTTTGCTGAAGGTTTTTTGCCAATTTCAGTAGGGCAGTCTATAGCTTCCGCGTTAGAAAACTCAATATTAGCTCTAGTTGTATCAAAATGGGTGTTGCTTATAAAAGTTTTTCCCTTTCCGCCCATACGTCCATATAATATTCTTTCTGCAGCTCTTCCTTGATGTGTTGGCAATACATGCCTGTATCCTGTCAAATCCTTTATAGTGGCTTCCATTTTTTTCCAGCTTTTTGCTCCCGCATAAGATTCGTCCCCAATCATCATACCTGCCCATTGTTTTGAACTCATAGCTGCTATTCCACTATCAGTAAGTAAATCAATAATAACATCTTCTGCTTTTAATAAAAAAAGATTGTGTTTAGCTTCTTTAAGGAATTTTTGTCTTTCCTTTTCAGTAGTCATTCTAATAGACTCTACCATTTTTACTCTAAAAGGCTCAATTATAGTTTTATATTTCATCTTCTTATAATATAAGTGGGGTTATTCTTAATACTACATTCCCCTTCAGTTGTATGCAAAATGGTAAGAAAAAAATTAATTAAAATTTAAAAAGCTATGTGCTCTTATTATTGCTTTTCTTCTGATTTGTACAAGATCTCCTCTTGGACCTCCTCCTGTTCTAAATTGATCCTCTACATCTTTTTGTTTTAAATAAAGCCCAAGAGATCTCTCATTAAATACAATTTTAAATTCATCAGAATAGTCATTAGTATAATATACATCGCCTTTAATTTTTGAAAATTCAACAATATATTTTCCGCCTCTTTGAACACCTTTGTTAACTATTTTGCTAATAGCTACGTCATTAATGGAGATGTCCTTTTTGGATGCAGTTCTAATATATGCCTGCATTAATTTATTCCATTCATCTTTTGTAAATAATTTCCACTTAATCTTATTAAAATCTACTCCAAATTGATTTGACCAGCCACCGCTAAGAAACGCAAATAAAACGTATTTGTACTGAGTATTAAGGTCTTTTATTTCAAAGGTAACTACTCCAACACTTGATAAGTCTTTAAATTTTGTTCCCTTTAATGATCCTGTCTTTAGCTCAAAGTCAACTAAGTGCGGATATGCTGATAAAACATTCTCTACAGCTTTTTGTTCTAGTTGCTCCTTTAGCTGTTCTATTGCTGCAATTCCTGCTCCAATTGCAAGAAGTCCTCCAGCAATAGCAGCACCCTTATCCTTTTGTGCTTTTAAATTTGAAGGAATTAAAAAGGCTGCAATTAATGCCAGTGTAAAAAACTTTTTCATATTCTAAATTTTTAGTTTGTTATTGTTTATAAAGTTATGTAAAAAAGTGTAAATATTTTTCGCAATTGCCTGTCTAGATCATAATGAAGGCTAACTCATTTTATTCTTGGTAAATAATTTTCTCATTGTTTTTCAATTGATTTATAGTGGAGAAGATGGGGAGGTTTTCTTAAAATCTGCTCTCATCAGTACCCACGAATTAGGATCAAGTATGATATTTTCTGGCTCATCCTCTACTTTTATTTTAAAAACTGTTGATTTTTCCTTTACTTGAAGTAGTTCAATTTGCTGATGCTGATCTCCTTTAAAATTGATTCCAAGCTCTATTGGCATTTCAAACAAACTACCATCAGTTTGCACTTGGTTAAGTGTAATTAAAACTTGCTGCTCCTTATGGTCATATTTCCAATTCCCAGAAAGCTCTAAGGCACCAGGCTTATATAGCCATTGTTGAAAAAAGACAGTTAGATTCTGACCTGATACTTCTTCCATTATCTTTTTAAAATCATTGGTTGTGGCATTGGATTCCTGATATTCCTTATAATATATTTGAATTCCCTTCCAGAAATTTTCAGTCCCGACAAACCCTCGTAGCATGTGCAAAATCCAGCTTCCTTTTTGATACGTTTGTGAACTGGTGACATTTTTCATGTTCTTCAAATTGTCATGAACAATGCGGTAATTAGGATTTTTTTTATAAAAAGCATTTACACTTTCTTGGCTCGATTTAAGCCCTTCTAAAAAAACATCATGTCCATATTCGTGTTCAATAAAAAGTAAAGTAAAATAGGTAGCAAACCCTTCGCTTAACCAAACATCATCCCAGTCATATTCAGTTACAGCATTACCAAACCATTGATGTGCAATTTCATGAATAACTACATTCCTCCATCTAATACTTCTATTCCCAGTAACTGAGTTATCTCCATATAAAATTGCGGATGCAGCTTCCATTCCTCCTCCCACACTGTTAGATTGTATGTTGGCTAATTTCTCATACGAAAAAGGTCCAACATAATTGCTGTAAAATTCTAAAACCTTCTTTGTAGGCTCAGCAAAATCATAAAAACCAGCATCTTTATCTTGACGATATACCCAAGTTTCAATTGATTTTCCATCAAATGTATCTACATATTGAACAGCAAAATCTGCAGCGCCAAGCACAAATAGCCATGAAGCAATTGGAACAGATTGTTTCCAATGCGTGAGTCGTCTTCCATTAGAAAGATTAGTTTCTTCAACTTTTAATCCGTTAGAAACTACTTGATAATGATTTGGAGCAGTTACTATAAATTCGCACATGGCCTTATCGTAAGGGTGATCGATAGTAGCAAGCCAGCTCCGTGCTTTATTTGGCCAATTGTCACTAAAAAAAGTGCGATCTCCATATTTATTCTTGCCAATTTTAAGTCCGCTAGAGGGAATTCCTTTATATACTATACTAAATTCGCTTCGTTGGTTAAGCGAAGAAGGAGAGGGAAGTTTTATATTCAAAACATCATTTTCATGATTATAACTCAATGCTCTTCCTTTTGATGAAACACGACTCACAACCATGCCTTTATTATTTAGTTCTTGAGAAGCATTTACTAAATCCAATCTTAAATTTTTAACTCCAGCACCAAGAAAACGAACATCAATAGTTAAATCACAGGCAATTTCATCAGTTTCATCGGATAGTTCAATTTTAAACGCATAGTTAATGGCGTCAATCTTTGGGTTCTTAGGATAATCATCTGTAAAAGTAAATACTGTCGCGTAGTTGCTTGTAGTCATTAATAAACAAATCAGTACTAGTATTCTATTTTTTAATGTTCTCATAATATTTAGATTGTGAATAATATAATTACAAATTAATCTTTAAGAGGTAGGGATTTTACGGAACGAAATTCGGTCAGCCCTTTTTCTTTGATGGTTCGTTCTACATCTTCTATTTTTGATGGAACAAAATCACTCAGATTTTCAACACCAGTTTTTGTTACAACGGCAACATCTTCTATACGAATATAGTGTCTCTCCTCTGGAATCCATATCATTGGGTCAATTGTAAAGACCATGCCTTCTTGTAATGTAACACCATGAACTCTACCCACATCATGTACTGCCATGCCCACTGGGTGTTGAAAATGCCCTCGAAATGTAAGTCCATTTTGTACAGCTTTTAAATGTGCTGGCTTCACAAAAGATTTGCCAATTAGATATTCTTTCATATCGACAGCAGCATTATTAAGTACTTCATTTGAAGTAATCCCCGGCTTGATATAACGGAATAAAGCATCTCTATAAGCCACAATAAATTTGTACAATGCGGCCTGTTTTTTATTAAATTTTCCGTTTACAGGCCAGATTCGCGTGACATCGCTAGTGTAATAATGATAATCTGGTGCATAATCCATAAGTACTAAATCCCCGTCTTTCAATACATCTCTTTTATGGAAATAATGCCCCATATAAGCGTTTGTGCCTCCTCCAATAATGGAAGGGTAGCCATCACCTTGTGCTCCATGTAGATAAAAAATATACTTTGCGGCTGCATCTAGTTGGTATTCATAAACTCCAGGACTAGTAGATCTCATGGCTTCCATAATTGCCAAACCAGCTATTTCAGTTGCATTACGAATTATTTCAATTTCTTTTGAGCTTTTTATCAATCGCATAGCATCTAAAATTGGAGAGAGATCTCGAATTTCAAATTGTGGAAATCGTTCCATTATCAATTTTTTGAATCGAGCCTCTCTGGTGGACTGCGAATCCCATGGATCAGAAGCTGCTCGAGCTTGTCCATGTAAAATTTCGTCTCGACTATCGTTTCCTGTTTCTGCAGGACTCAGAGGAGTATATAAGTAAGGGGCTCCTCTATTTATCAATCCCGTACCTACTAAATCATTCGCTAAAGACCCATATCCTCGAACACGTTCTACTCCAGTAAGTTTCTTAACCAAATCAACGTCTTCAGCAGATAGTATTTTGCCTTGACTACGTTCTCTTTCTTTATCTCTATTTGGTAAATAAATAGTACTTGTTTTGGTCTTCCCGTTTAGTAATAAATAGGCATGTTCTGCTTCTAATCCACACAAATAGTAAAATGTATTAGTCTGTCGAAACACTTTAAAGCCTGCTATGCTTGCAGCACCCTGAATCAAGGCAATAGAATTATCCCCTATAACTTCAAATATTTGTGATCTTCTCTCTTGAAAATCGACAATTGAAAAGTCGGTTTGATGATAATGTTTTTCCTGCGCAAAACTTGTTAGCTGTATTACAAATAATAAACATGCAGTGAAAAATGATGCCTTTTTAAGTATCATAATGCAAAATTTGATTGGTTAATTTTAGTTCTTTCTTGGTAAACCCAAGATTTATAACAATTTAAGGATAAATTTTAATTTATAGCTGCCAACCGTGAACCCCTATTCAATTTCTATTATTTAAGGCTGATTTAAACATTACTAAAGAAGTGTAAATTATAACCACAATTACCACCCATCTAAGTGTATTGAGCGGTAATGATTTTACCAGAAATGCAGCAATTAAAACAGCAATAATTCCCGGGATCGCCATAGATACAGAAGCTTTTCTGTTATAAGCGCCTTCTTTAATGAATTTTGCCGATGCTGGCGGCATTAAAAAAGCACAGGAACCCATCATGATTGGGAATGCGACTAAAGGGGACATTCCTAAAGCATAGACTAAAGCCATACAGGGAGCATATAAACCAATTCCTACGGTCATAAAAGCACCAAGAATGAAGTTGGTTCCAATTGCTAAGGCTAATTTCCATCCAGTTAAGCCAATGGCTTCCCCTCCGCTTTGTATCCAATGCATTTGTCCAGATAGCATAAAAAAAGCAGTAACTAGTAAGGCAAATCCCATGGTTAACTGAATTTTCCTTACAGATAGTTTTGCAACTATTCCAGCGCCAAGAATAGCACCTGCTGCTGCTGATAGTAACATGGATATTAGAGTAATGGGCTCTACTTCAACAATTTGAATAAAAATCAAGGCTTGGATTAAAACTGGAATTGTGTTTGACACATTCAATGTCCCAGGTAAAATCCTGTCTTCTGTTTGTTTTGTGAATTTCAACAATGCCGTTTGTGGGGCAAAAGCGCCGATACCAAGAACATCAAAAAAATTAACAACAAACCCTATTAAAGCTGTTTTCACAACGCTAACGTTTTCCAGAACTTTTCGATGTTTAATAACGTCTTTGCTTAGAACGTATATGAAAAATATTGATAATATAATAAGGGCAATCCAAATAGCTATAGTCATAATTCGGAGGATTCTAATAAAATTAATTCATAAATCTATATCTGATTTAGGCAGTAACTATGATGTTTTTTAGTGTCAGTTTTTCTTTTATAGCGCAAGCAGTTTTTGTCATCGCAAGTCCACCCTTTCCTGTGCATTTAACACAAGTAGGCATTTGTTTGCTAACTGAAGAAACCGTTTCGATAACCTCATTTAAAGGAATAAGAGCATTATACCCAGCACAAGACATTGTTGCTGATGAAAGTGCATTTACAGCTGCACTTACATTTTTTCCCAAACAAGGCGCTTCAACACGATCTGCTATAGGGTCGCAAACCAATCCAATCATATTTTGAATTGCCATAGAGGCTGCATCAACAGCCTGTCTCGCTGTTCCTCCAAATAATTGAACTATGCCGGCAGCGGCCATGCCTGCTGATGCTCCACATTCAACTTGACAGCCATGTTCCTCAGCAGAGAACCCTGGACCCATTGCAAAATACACACCAATAATTCCCGTAGCAAAATACGCTTTAATCAATTCGTCTTGAGTCGCATTTATGTCGTCTGCTACCGCTCTCAATACTCCCCCTACAACACCACAAGAACCAGCTGTCGGATTTGCAACAACAACTTCCATAGCACTTTTCGATTCCATAATTGCCGACACATTTGCTATAATTTGATTAATAATAGAATTTTGTAAAATTTTATTACGCTTTTTTGCACTATTGATTAAATGGGATTGTTGCGGCAAAATTCGATCTTCATAGGTCGTCCCTTCTAAACCTGTTTTAATACTATTCTCTATGATGCTAACAAGGTTTTTCATTCTATCGATGACAGCAGAATCTTCTAATCCACTCTGGCATTGTTCATAAATTAATCCCAGGGCCCCCAAATCGAGATCTTCTTTTTCGGCAAATTCTAAAAGTGATGCAACCGAAGTAAATGGCAGCTCCGATTCGTTACCTGCAACAATTGGCAATACCGGTTTTGTAATAATCAATTCATCAAAGCTTACTATACCTTTCAGTTTTTCAATTGTTTCGTCAGAAACTTCTTTTGAGAACTTCATGTTTATCAGTCGTCTATCACTGTTAAATGATTCAACAATAGATTTGCTTTGTGGGAACATAGATTTAAGTTCTTCTAAAGCTGTTTCTTTTGAACTATTAAAAAGATATACCTCATAAAAATCTCCGCAAATTTTAACTTCAAAGCCATCAACATCTTGAATTTCGAAGGATCCTCCACCTATTGATATAGCCACTACTTGAATATTTTTTCCATTAATGCCTTCCAACAATAAGCGAAACGTATTTACATGATTTGTTTTAAATGAATTTATTTCATAATGTATTGAAATACCCAGCTCATTGGCAACTAGTTCGGTATTTTTCATTCGGTCATCAGTCATTTCTAAACCTAACAACCCTCCCTCTATTCCAAGCGATGTCCCTTGTCCTTTATAGTTAGACGCCCACGCACCATCCTTGTCAAAGTCAATAATCGCTTTTTTAAGAGGTTCATTTAAAATGTCCATACAAATTTTAGCAGCACGCCATGACGCAGCTGTATGTGAGCTTGATGGGCCTCGCATGATTGGTCCAATGACGTCATTAAAAATTCCCGGTCTTTTTTCCATCATCTATGCTTTTAAATTAGCGATACTGCTACTACTCCTCAATCACTGAAAGTTTCTTTTTTAAAATTCCTTCAGAACTTTCAAGTAATAAATTGTACTCTCCTTTGTCTAAATATTTTTTGTAATGAATATAATAAGGCAAGTTACTGATTTCTTCCCTTATAGTAAGATTCCATCTATATTGATTAAGTCCTCTTCTACCCCTTATTGACTTCGTCCAAATAAGTGAATCAGCTGTATTTGTTATTCTTAAAATAATATTTTCTGTCTTATTTAACCAAAAGGTAATTGGAAGCTTTTGTACTGATTTTTCATCTACATCTTTGTGTGTGTCTCTTAAATCCGGATGTTTTGCTGATTCAACTTCATAAAGATAATTTAATGTGTCCTTTGTTGTAATCTGATGATAAAATGGCTTAAGATTTGTTTTATAAATACCGCGCCCATGAGTTGCAATAATCATGTCTTTTGATTTTGTTTCAATAGCTATATCTGCGATACTAATATCAGGCAATGCTGCTCCAAAATAAGACCAATTTTCACCTCTGTTCGTCGAAACATACACCCCTCGATAAGTACCAGCATATAATATATTTTCAAAATCTGGGTCTTCAACAATTGTTTTTATAGGGTGATTCGGTAAATTATTGGTTATCGATTTCCAATGCGCTCCATAATCTTCCGACACATATAAATATGCTCCAAAATCGTCATAATTTAATCCCGTCATTTGAATATACAGCCTTTCTTTTTTGTGTTGGGAAGGGTAAATACTTCTGATATATTGGTCCGACAGGCCTTGAGAAATATTTTTCCAGTTTTCACCCCCATTTTTAGTGTACCACATGGTTCCTCTGTCTGTTCCCATATACATAGTTCCTTCTTCAAAATAAGACTCTGCTAGTGCCCCCGCAGCCGTTTCTGTTTTTGAATGATCCCGTTCTTTAATAAGATCTGGGCTTATAACTGTCCAGTTATCTCCTCGATCTTTACTTCTCATAACATAATTTCCGGCCATATAAACCGTATTAGAATCAAAACGAGATAACATATAGGGCGTGATAAAATTATATTGGACTTTGATGTTGTCTTCTTTTTGAAATTTTGGTCTTATACCTACAGATTTACCCGTATTAATGTTTCTACGAAGTGCCCCTCCGTTTTGCATGCTGAAATAAACGGTGTTTTCATCATTTGGATCCACAAGTGTAATACAGCCATCACCTCCGCTCCAAGCATCAATCCATAAATATTCCCAGGGATCATCAAACTCTGAATTATATTCTTGAGCGAAACCATAAACCGTAGCATCATCTTGAGTTCCACCATAAATATGGTAAGGCTCTTGGTTATCTATCTCAATGTCGTAAAACTCTCCAGCAGGAATGTTATTTAAATGTAGCCATGATTTACCACCATCATAGCTATGATAAACACCGCCATCATTTCCAAGAAGTAGTTCCTTTGGATTAGACGGATTTATCCACATCTCACAATGATCTAGGTGAAGTGTTTGTGCCGGACTAGGTGTTAAGTGGGTGATTTTACCTCCAATATTCTTGAATGTTTTACCGCCATCTATACTATGAATTAATCGCACTCCCAAACCATAAATTTCTTCATCGTTTTTAGGGTTAACATACATATCCATAAAATACCATCCGATTACAGATAATGATTTAATGTTTTCTTTATGTGTTTTTTTCCAATTTTTTCCTCCATTTATTGTTTTGTACACTTCGCCGGCTCCTTGTCCATTCCTTTGATTGCGCTGATCGATAAATATATATGCCTTATCTTTATCTTGATATGAAGCTGCAATTCCTATACGCCCTGTATTTTTGTTAATAGTTACTCCATTTATTATTTTATTCCAGATAAGGCCTGCATCTTCACTTTTATAAACTGCACTTTTTTTGCCGTTTACATTTGGGTAGTTTTCCCAAGTTGTAGCATACACAATTTTAGGATTTGCCCGAGAAAAAACAATGTCATTCGCTCCAGTATTTTCATCAATGAATAAAACATGATTCCATGATTTACCGCCATCATCTGTTCTGAAAATTCCTCGATTCTCGTTAGAAGACCAAAAATGTCCTTGTGCTGCCACCAGAACGATATCTGGATTATTAGGATGAACCACAATTTCGCCAATATGCCATGTATCGTTAAGACCTATATGCGCCCAAGTATCTCCGCCATTATTGGAACGGTACACCCCTGTTCCTGGCATAGTAAAATTTCTAGCTTTTTTAAGGTTTTCTCCTGTTGCTACATAAATAATCTCAGTATTTGATGGTGCTAAGGCTATGTCTCCAATCCCTAACGAAGGCATGTTTTCGAATATGGGGTTCCAATTTAATCCATTATTAATAGTTTTCCATAAACCTCCTGAACCAAAAGCCGCATAGATTGTTCCGGGGTTATTGGGGTCCGATTGAATTGCCTCTACTCGAGCTCCGTTTAGAGTTGGTCCTAGATGTATCCATTCAAGACCATAGGGTGATGTCGATTTCAAGGCTGTATGCTCTTGATAAGAGTACATTAAAGGAGATATTGGTTGATTTTGTGATATTAACAAATTATTAAGCACACTAGAAAAAATAATTATAAAAATTATATTAGGATGTTTAAATGCAAAGAAGGGAAGTATATTCATTTTAGCCTTTGTTGTAGCTTGTTTTTATTCTGATTTCAGTAATTCTATTTGTTGTATCAATTGCTCTTTAAAAATACATATCAATAGAAATTTCCATAGATGTAAGTTAAAAACATCAAAGCGAAATTCAAAAGGAGAGTTTAATTAATAGATGGTTTGTATTTCATTAAACCTATAACAATCTGTAGTATGATCATTTATCATTCCCATAGCTTGCATATGAGAATAAATAATAGTTGGTCCTACGAATTTAAATCCTCTTTTTTTTAAATCTAAACTTATTTTATTAGATAAAACTGTTTTAGTTGGTATTTCTTTTATTGATTTAAAATTATTTATTACAGGTTTTTCATTCACAAAGCGCCATAAATATTTGCTAAATGTGCCAAATTCTTTTTGTGTACTTATAAATGCTTGTGCATTTATAACCGCGGCTTTTATTTTAAGTTTATTTCTAATTATTTTTTTGTCTTGAGATAATTGATTTATTTTTTTGGCTGAATAATTAGCAATTTTATTGTAATTAAAATTGTCAAAAGCTAATCTGAAGTTTTCTCTTTTTTTTAATATTATAATCCAACTAAGGCCTGCTTGAAAAGTTTCCAATATTAAGAACTCAAATATTGTTTGATCATCATAAACAGGAACACCCCATTCTGTATCATGATATTTTATATAAATGGAATTATTACCTACCCAGGAACACCTTTTCATTTTAGTTTAATTTATTATAAATTTAAATCCTATCCCAAAGTAATTAGCCCTTAATTTTGAGCTCCTTTTGTAATTATTGTATCTAAAGTCTATGCTTTTCAGCCCTAATTTCCAGACTTGAAGTTTAGTAAAAATATCTGTATAACTCAGTCCGAATCCATATTGATTTACACTAAATTTAGACAAATCATAGTCTGAGGTATAGTAAGTGCTAGTTGACAAATTTTGCTCATATTGAGCAAAATAATCTGCTTTAGTTTGATCATAATATCTATATGAAGTATAGATTGTAAATTTGTCCGAAACTTTTATTGGAATTTCTAAGTTAAATGTGTTTGATTTAATTCCCCAGTCATCAAAATAATAACGATAATAAGTTCTTAATGAAAAAATTTCATTTATATAATAATTAAGACGAAATCCTATAGGAATCTTTAATCTTTTTGATGGTAACCGTTCTATATCATCTGCTAATTGAAACACATCTGTATTGCTTGTTAATGTATAATTTGGAATACTTGACGCATTCCCAATATAATAATTATTAACATCTCCAAAATAAACACGCTGCAAAGGGTTTGCTAACCACCCTTGCTGTTTAACTATGTCTAGAAATATTGAAAACTGAGCATTTTTATTTATAATTTGAGCAAAACTTAAAGATACGGAGTAAGAGTTTCTGCCTTTATCATTTATTAAATCAAATCCTTCTATAGGGCTCCAATTAGTAGAAGCGTTTCCGTTTTGGTCCAAAATTGTTATACCATTAAAAAATCCTTGATCTTGATTCCCATTTACATCCATATAGGCCTTTAATTCAGTAGGATAAATTGGCTTCCAAGTATCTAAATATATTTTAGTACTAAGTCCAACAGTAGTATTTTTTTTATTAAAAAGCTTGGTTAATCCGCCCCCAAAACCAACAGAGCTATAATCATATTCGGTAGCAAAAGATATGTTTGCATTCCAAATGGTGTTTCTGTCATCAGAACTATGGGAATAGTCAGCATTTACATTTACCCACTCATCGGAGCGTGACGCTCCTGTAGAAGAAACCCATGGGCTTCCAATAATGTTATCAGGATTTTGATACCCTATATCATCGTCATCATCATCGTCGTCATCATCATCATCGTCATCATCATCGTCGTCATCATCATCGCCTGAAGCTCCGGAAATATCAAAAGGATTTCCATTACTTGAAGAAGCAGAAGTATATGCCGAAAGTCCGGCGTCAATTGTTAGTACATCATCATCATTAATTGGGATGGTAACTACTATAGTTGAAGTAAAATCTGTTAAGTCTTCAATTCCTATGCCGCCAGTTACTGAAGCGTTTTTTCCATTTTGCATATAGTAACTACTTAAAAAATCGATTTCTGTTGTTTCTAAAACTCTTTTTTTATATACTAAAGTAGAATCTTGCTGAGCAAAAATGTTTCCAAAACAAAACAAAAAAATAATAATTAGGTGTTTCATTTAATTCTTAAATATTTAGTTACATCCACAGCCTCCTCCAGATTTTCCGCCATTAGCCCCAGACGCACCTTCTCGATACACATGAAAAGATGTTTCAAAACGACAAATCTTTTTCTGAGTTAATGCCATATCAGGATCACTAAGATTTACCTTTTCATATTCTTTTACAGCTACACAAGATGTAAAAGAGCTGATTAATGCTATTAATATCATTATACTTTTAATTATTATTTTAATCATTATTTAATGAGTTTAATTCTATATTTTTAGAAGTTATTACGCTATTATTTTCATCAACAATAATACATTCTACTCCTTTTAATTGATTTACAAAATCCAATCCTGTTTCTTTTCCCATTACAAATATTGAAGTTGCTAATGCATCCGCTAATTCTGCTGTTTTTGCAAAAATAGAAACGCTTAAAATACCTGTAGCTGGATAACCAGTCCTTGGATCAATAATATGTGTGTACAGAATATTGTTAAATTTTACATATTTTTCATAATTACCTGAAGTAACTACAGCATTATTGTTTAAAGGAGTCCAAGAAAATACCTTTTTATTATTTAATGGATTTACAATAGCAACCATCCAGGGTTTTCCATTTGGTTGTGACCCCCAAGTGTTAAGGTCTCCAGATGCATTAATAATTCCTGCCATAACTCCTTTTTCTATAAGTAATGATTTAGCTTTGTCTGCTGCATATCCTTTTCCAATACCACCAAATCCAATTTTCATGTTTTTTAACTTTAAAAAAACAGAATTATTGTCATCATTTAGAATAATATTTTGATAATTAATTTTTTCAACGGATTTTCTTATTTCAACTTCAGAGGGCATCTCTTTCATTTTTCCATCAAAATGCCAAATTTTATCCATTGACGCATAACTAATATCAAAGGCCCCATTAGTTAATTTTGAAATTTTAACTGTTCTTTTTATAAGCTGGAATAATTCTTCATCAACAATTACAGGCTTTATCCCTGCATTTCTATTAATTTCAGAAGTTTGTGATTTTTTGTCCCAAGAAGAAATTAATTTTTCAATTCTGGCAATTTCATTTATTGCAAGGCTAATATAATGATTGCCTTGATCTGAGTTATTAGTGACAACAGTTATATCAAAGCTGCTTCCCATTAGATTAATATTCTTTTTATAAGCTTGTTGGCTAAATGTAAAAACTGTAATAAAGAATATTATGATGAATATATTATTTTTCAAAAGCTTTCAATTTTTTAAAATATAATTGTGGTGTTGTTTTTTCGTACCCCAACCTTCCTAAAATGTCACCTTTTGGATTCAAAACCACTACATAAGGGAAAAACCCGTTTGGATTATATTTTTCAGCTAGTTTGTTATTTTGTTCTTGTTTTTCTTTTGTCAAAGCATTTGTTCTCTTACGAGGAAAATTTGCTGAAATCATTACAAAATGATTTTTTGATAGTTCTTTAAACTCTGGTGTACTCCAAATTTCTTTATCTAACTTAATGCATGGGGCACACCAATCGGACCCTTGAAAAACTAATACGATAGATTTATTTTCATTTGAAGCTATTTCTTTTGCTTTTGTAAAATCCGTAAGCCATTCTTGTCCGATTACTCCAGTGAAAGTAAATAGTATTACAAGTAGTGTTAAAAAATATTTTCTCATTTTTGATAATATATAATTCTTAAAATTTTAAATTCTTCAAATATAGTGCCAATTTTTAAAAAATATTGATAATATCTTTTAAAAATTGTTTTGCTAATGATGAGGTTTTCTGAAACTATAATGATTAAGAATGAAATTCTTCATAGCGAATAGAGTGATTATACTAAAAGGCTAAAGAACAAGAATGATTGACGATATAATATGATATATATCATTTTTTCACCCTAAGTGAGCAGGAAATTAAAAAATCTATGTCAAAAATGGTGTAGTTGTGGATATAACTCCCCTGAAGAAATGATAGAAAATTTAAAAGAAGAAGATATGCTTATGATTTAAGTTTTGGAATTAAATATTCTAAAATAAAAGCAACTAAACAACATATTCCAATAGTTAATAGATATCCTTCTTCATCGCTAATTCCCATATAATTATCTCCCAAATGAGATGTTGAAAGAATAATGCCTGTAAACAATAAAAAATAAAAAAACAATTTTTTAATTATTCTAATAATAAAATTTACATTCATTTTAATTAAAGTTAAAAATAATTGGGAATAAGAAAACAACAACAGACGTCCAGATAACATAAATTGGCAAATAGCTTACAATGCTATTTAATACACTCTTTGTATTGCACTTCTTAAGAATTAACAAAAATAATTGCCTAGATATGATTATAAGATGAAAAGAAACCAATAGGTTTAATCCAGTCAAAGCAAGCCTGTTGGGTGTTATTCCAAATTCAAAAAGACGAGAACTTATAGCAAAAAGAACAATTAAATTATCTATAATTGAAACAAGGGAAAGAGAAAATAGTAAAATAACTTGAAATTTGTTACTGCTCCTTATATGGCTTAAAGAAAATAATATCAATGCCAGCACTGCAATAATAATAATATTAAACATCAGCAATAGCTCTCTGTCAACTAAAATGTTTTTATCTGAAAAAATTATAGCAAATGAAAAAATAAACAAGATTAAAAAAACAAAAGGAGTGAAAATTTTTGCTATTATTGGTGATATTTTACTGACTAAATCCTCATTATTATAAATCAAATAAGAAGCAATCAAAGGAATAGCTGGAAGTCCCCAGACCACAAGGTTTTCTAAATAAAAATCCTCTATGTTAAATCCAATTAATTCAAATAGGTCAATAGTAATTGCGGTAAATAATCCCCCCGAAATAAGCAATAACCCACTCATAATTATTAAGTCTCCGCAGTAATGAAGGAAATCTACTCTTTTATTGTTATTACTCCTAATTCCTCCTATGTATACTAGTCCACAAATAGAAAGTAAAAAGAATAATGAATGCGTTGATGAAAGAAAAAATGTATCGCTATCGTCGCCTCCTGGAATTAAATTCAGGAAAATTATTGGAATAAATGATATTCCTAAATATGTCAACCAAGTATATAGATTAAATTTATGTCGCAATGATAAATAAGTGATTAAAGTTGGGAAAACAATAGTTCCTATGTTACGAGGATAAAATAACTCAGGGTCAATATTAAATAAAAAAGGAACTTTGGCTATAGCTCCAGAAATAAAAACTAACAGCATTAAAACAATTAATTCCTGCTTTCTGTTTTCAGTAAAGTGCATCTAAATAATCTTTCTATTAAAACAATTTACAAATTAATTTATTGTTTATTATCTTATTAAAGAATGAAAAAAATTGTATCAGCAATATTAATAATCATTTTATTAATTTATTTAAATTATTGGATAAAACATGGGGAATCCTCAAATACTGTTGAATACATTATTGCGCTTATCTCTATATTCATATTAATAGCATTTATATTTTACTATTTAATAAAATTTATTAAGGGTAAAAATTAAAAGAAGAAAATATGCCTATGGTTTAGTTATTCTCCTCTAAGCATTTTTTTGAATGCCTCTAAATCAAATTCATTCCCGTAGAATAGTGTACTCATTTTCATAATATCAGCAGCAATAAGCACTGCAGTTTTTATTTCATCTTCTGATGCACCTAATCTCTTTAATTCTGCAATATGAAAAGGGATACAGTATTGGCATTTAATAGCTGCGGAAGTAGCAAGTGCTAATAAATGAGCTTCTTTTTCAGCTATTACGCCTTCTTTATATAAACCCATTTGAGCTTTAAAATAAGTGTCAGAACTTTTTAGAATCGAAGTAGGATACACAGAATTAAAAGGGCTCGCTGCCAAAAGTTCTTGTTTCTCTTCTAGTGTTAGTGCAGCATCCTGTGAAAATGCAGTTGAATACATTCCTACAAATAGTAAAATAAATAGTAATTTTTTCATAATTATATGATTTAAGATTAATAATATATGACTAGAGAATCAAGTTAAGGAATAATAATAAAACATATAAAAATATTAGCAAAAAATTATATGTCTGAAATAATTTTAAAAGAAGAAGATATGCCTATGGTTATATACTAAATGATACACCGCTAACTGGAAAACAGCTGCCTGGAAATCAACAACAAAATAATATAAATAGTATTAATCTTAATACTATAAGTAATATTTACATTTTTATCGTTCGAATTCAGTTATAAAACCGTCTGCAAATCTGTCATCTATTTTTAAGTTGTCGTTTAATAAAATTAAAACTCCTCTTTCTGTATTATTTATAAATAGAGTTTGTATTTCTCCGCTTTGGGTAATTTCTATATTATACGTTCCGCTTTCAAGTCCTGCATATATGTCTTCAGGGCCTGTAGTTATAATGTTGTTTTCAACAATCAAAGTATTGTTTTCCAAATTAAAACTCCATTTAACATCTCCTTGGTTATAATCAATATTTATCCCTGCCAATCCACCACTAACATTTTTTAAATTCCAAATTCCGTTTAAAGTTTCAGTTTGATTCGATTCATCATCACTACAACCAAACATTAAACTTAATCCTAAAAATATATACAGTAGTTTTTTCATCCCTACAATTTACAATCTTTATTTTTCTTCCTTAACTTATTCGATATTAAAACTTATTATTGTGGATAGAAACTGTTTTTATGAAAAAAAATTTTATTAAAATAATTAGATTTGGACTAAGAATTCATTCAATTTTTCATTTTGTAGAATTTATTACTGCAATTTATGAAGAAGCTTATATTACTTCATCAATAGCATTTATTGCAATGGTAATTGAATTAAGTGCGAGTTTTTTAATCCCAAAAGAACATATACATATAAAACCAATTATATCAGAAGTTCACGAAGAATGTGAGAAATAATTTTAGAAGAAGATATGCCAGTTATTAATTTTTAACCTTTTTTAATAAACTAAATAATTCCATAAGCTATTTCTTTTCTTTAGATATGACTTCTTCATCTTTACGTAAAATTTTTTTCATTTTTCGTCCTTTTGCTAGTTCATCTACTAATTTGTCTAAAAACCTTACTTGTTGAGTTAATGAATTATCTATTTCCTCAATTCGATAACCACATATTACTCCTTTAATTAGATGAGCATTAGGATTCAGTTCAGCATTTTGAAAGAATATTTCAAATGTTCCCTTTTTATCAATAAAATCTTGCAATCTCAATTCATCATAACCAGTTAGCCATTCTATGACTTGATGTAATTCTTCCTTTGTTCTTCCTTTCTTTTCTACCTTATTAACGTAATGAGGATAAACAGAGGCAAATGTCATTTTTGCTATTCGTTCGTTATGTTTAGCCGTAACTTTCATTATTTAATTACTATAGTTTAAAAAAGAAGATATGTCTATGGTTTAGAGTTGCTTTTAAGTTTTCTTTGAGTGATTTCAAGTACAGCACCTATAACTAATCCAAGGGGAAACCAAAGTGCTATATTATCAATTAAAAGTCCAACGACAGAGCCAACCATAAAACCTATACCTAGCCAAAATCCTTTTTGTTGTTTTCCCATTTTTCTCATACCTACAATTTACAATAATTTATATTATTTAACAGCAGATGTATGGTCGCTAATAATAAGCCATTTATTATTTATTTTTTTCCAAAATAAAGTAAAATGTCCATAGCTATCTTCTGTGGATCTTGTTAAATAATATTCCCCTATTAAAAAGGCAACATCCGAAGAAACTGATCGTATTTTGTTTACAGTAAATTTTAGCTTACCCATCGTTTGGGTATCTGGATACGCCTTGAAATATCTTTCTCTAGTGTCATTCCAGCCATAAACAGGACCAGATTTTCCTGAAAAAACTAATTCATCAGATTTTATGTAGCCTTGCATAAAAGAATTAATATCTCCACTATTCCAAGCATTTTCTTGAAACCTCATCACTTTCATTATATCTAAAGAATCTGTTAAAGAAATAGAGTTTATAGACATAATATCATCATAGGATGCTTGACTAAAAGAAAGAAGCGGAACAAATAATAAAAGAAATAGAAGCTTTCTCATACCTACAATTTACAATAATTTTAAAAGAAGAAGATATGCCTATGGTTTAGTGCATTTTTACGATGCTTCATAATTACTTTTTTGAATATATTTAATTTTATTTGTTTAATAATTTATGATTCATATCTTTACTTAAATGAATTTCAATACATTAAATATGTGGTGGTGGATAAACGAGAGTAATACTTCGTGATGCTACTGCTTTGAAATTAATTTAAAAGATAAGGCTTATCATTCGCGATAAGTCTTTTTTTTGTTTTATAATTTAATTAGTTAGTTTATTTTTTTCATAGTTCAATTTCAAAAGAGCCCTGTATTAACGGGGCTCTTTTATTGTTTTAAAAGGAGAAGATATGCCTATGATTTAGGGATTCCATCTTTCTTTTTCTTCCTTTCTTTTCTTTTATGAATTTCAAAAGTCATAATTCTCTCAACATTCTGAGCTCTTAGAGTGTCAATTAAAACCTCTATTTTTTCTGCATCATAATCTGCAGGGACTGTAATGTCAACGTCAATGTTAACGTTTTCAGGCATTCTAACTACGACGCAAGCACTAATCGAAAAAGATGCCAATAAAGCTATAATTATTTTTTTCATACCTACAATTTACAATAATTTTAAAAGAAAAAGATTGCCTATGGTTTGGGTGATTTTTGGTTTTCCTTCAAAAATTCTTAATCTAATAAAATATAACACTCTTAAGAGTTCTTATCATTTTAGATTTAAAATATTCTTGTTTTATTTAAATAATTTAATCCAGTCAGCTTCTCCAGCAATGTAGGCGAATGAATATGGATTTCCTGTACCAAGTAAATTTTGATAATATTGTTTTGCTTTTACAGTATCATTTTTTTCATATACATACCAGTTGGCCAAGCTATATAAAGCGACTTCATCGATTACGATTTCAGATTCTTTAAGTAATCCTTTGTAAAATAAACACGATTGATGATAACTCATGTTTTCAATTATGTTCATGTTTTGGTGAACTTCATTAATAACAGTATTGGATTCTTCAATTTTATTTAGTCTTCTGTTGATCATATATAACCAATGACCCCCTGAAACAATATTATCATCGTATTTATGAGTAACACTTCTATTGTTGAATGCTTTGAGTGCATTATTCATATCGTTTTTAAGATAATATGCTAGACCAAGATGATACCATATATTACCGTGGAGTGTACTTAGAGGAATATTTTTTGCATTTGGTAAACCATCAGGTTCTATTTGATCTGTTTTCCCATTAATCAATTGTACTGCTTTTTCAAAATCACTTATTGCATTATCATATTGACGGGTAGAAATGTATCTATGACCACGGTGACGATAAAAACGAGCATCATTAGGATGGTTTTTTATTCCTAAGGTAAAGAGCTTAATAGCTTCTTTGTAGTACCCCATATAGGCTGTTCTACGTCCATACCAAATTAGAGCTTCAGCATCATTTTGATTATCAAAATAGGTGATTTGTGCTGATTTAAATTGATCAAATGATTTTCCTTTCTTTATTTCAGGACTGCTTAGTGTATCTCCTAATAGTGTTATTGTTTCTATGGTTTGAGTAGGATTAATATGATTTTTTGAATTTTGATAAGAATCACAAGAAAATAAAGCAAAAACAAGAAATAAATAAAACAGTTTTTTCATGCCTACAATTTACAATAATTTTAAAAGAAGAGGATTGCCTTTCGTATTTGTAACTTCTTCTTTACTCCTCTCAGTTCTTGAATTAGCTTTCGTCAACTGGATACTTAAACCTTTTGTAGTCAAAGATTAATTTATTCTAGAACATTTTTTATAACTTTAATTATTATGTGGTCTAAAATTTTACCTTATTTAAAACATTTAGCTTTTGTAGGTGCTATTGGACTAATACCTGCTGGGTTTGATTAATTAAAAATTGATATATTAAATTTAGAACACTATGAATTACTTCAAACTCATACCTATTTTTATTTTTACTTCATTATGTTATTCGCAAAGCGAAGTTAATTACTACAATATTATAGATTCGGTTTCCGAACTTAGAATTGAAAATGACATCAAAAAGCTAGTTTCATTTGGAACAAGGCACACACTAAGTGACACTTTATCTAATAGTAATGGAATTGGTGCAGCCAGAAGATGGATAAAAAAAAGTTTTACAGAAATTTCTAAAAATTGCGATAATTGTTTAGAAGTATCCTATCAAAAAAATTATTTTAAAAAAAATAAAAAAAGACTTGTAAAAGATGTCTGGATAAATAACGTGATTGCTATTCAAAGAGGTAAAACTAATCCAAACAGATTTATAATAATGAGCGGAGATATTGACAGTCGTGTTAGCGACTCGAATGACTTCAAATCTCTATCTCCAGGCGCAAATGATAATGCATCAGGGATGGCAGGAGTAATTGAGGCAGCAAGAGTTTTAAGTAAGTATAAATTTGATAATAGTATAATATATGTTGGTTTATCTGGTGAGGAGCAAGGATTATACGGCGGAGCAGGACTAGCTAAATATGCAAAAGAACAGAGCTGGGAAATTATTGGTGTTTTAAATAATGATATGATCGGAAATATTGAGGGAGTTGACGGAATAATTGACAATGTTAGTTTTAGAATATTCTCTGAACCCACCCCAGCCAATGAATCTGAAATTTCTAGAAAAAAAAGAAGATTTTACGGAGGAGAAGTTGATGGTAATTCAAGACAACTAGCAAGATACATACATAAAACAGTCACTAAATATATGCCAGAAATGAATCCAATGATGATATACAGATTGGATAGATTTGGAAGAGGAGGTCATCACAGACCATTTAATGATTTAGGATATGCTGGAGTAAGAATAATGGAAGCTCATGAAAATTACAATAGACAACATCAAGACATTAGAATTGAAGATGGTATTGAATATGGTGATGTTATATCAGGAGTTAATTTTAAATATGCAAAAAAATTAACAGCGGTGAATGCTATAAATTTAGCTAGTTTAGGCTGGAGTCCAAAAGAGCCTATGAACGTAAAAATTGGAGGAGCAGTAAAACCTTCTACTAAACTCAAGTGGGAAAAGCCAAAGAGCTCTAAAATATTAGGTTATAAAATTTATTGGAGAGAAACTACTTCTGCTTTCTGGGAAAATAGCAGATTTGTAGGAGACACTAATGAATTTACTTTAAAAGGAATAGTTATAGACAATTATTTATTTGGAGTTTCTAGCGTTGGGAAAAACAATCAAGAAAGCATTATTGTATTCCCAAAAGATGTATTTAATTAAATTCTGAAATAATTTTATCAAAATTTGAACAGAAAGTAAAATAACTGCCAAATAACTGCCAAAATTTTATAGCTTTATAGTGTAACTGCTAGGGTAATTATAATTGTTACAGAGGGAATTACTAGTGGAGAAGATGGGACTCGAACCCACGACCTCTTGACTGCCAGTCAAGTGCTCTAGCCAGCTGAGCTACATCCCCATTTATTTTCTTAATGTAGTAGGATTTGCAAAATCTGTTGTAACATAAGCGTCTGGGTTAACAGATTTTATTATTGACAAAACCTCCCTTACTTTTCTCCTTGGTACAATACACCAGCAAATATTAACAGTGCCGTCTCTTCCTTCTCCATTAATTACCGTAACCATAAAATTTTTGTCTCTTAAGGCTTTTGCTACACTAGGAGAATTTGCAGAAGAAAAAACTCTTACAACCGTGCTACCAATTCCAATAACCCTCTCAATATATGATCCTAATACAGTGCCTGCTGCAAAACCTAGCGCATACCCAAAAATTAAAACGGGTTCATCAACGTCTTTTATTACTTGAGAAACAACAACTATCCATATGGCTGACTCTGCTAAACCTATAAATGCTCCCAAAAAAGGTTTTTTGCCTACCACAAGCCCTCTAATTGTTGTTAAAGCCTGGTCAACTAGTCTTAATACAAAAATCATTAATGCTGAAAGGAATAAATTCATAATTCAAAAATAATCTATTTGGAAATTGAATTAATCTTAAATTTGTTTTTTTATTAACCATGTTTCTATGACTATTCGAAAAGCAAAGACAGAAGATATTGAGGCAGTTTTGTCTATCACTAAAGCATGCGCAATAGATCTGATATCCAAAGACATATATCAATGGAGTGAGCATTATCCAAACAAAAAAGATTTTAAAAATGATATAGAAAACTGTTGGTTATATGTAGTTGAAAATGACAATGAAATAATTGGCTGTATAAGTATTAGTACTCATATGGATCAAGAATATCAATCAGTAAAATGGCTGTCAAAAAGCAATAAAAATATTTATATTCATAGGCTTGCTGTTGATCCTAAAAGCCAGTCTAAAGGATATGCTTTGCAATTAATGGATTTTGCTGAAAATTATGGTAAACAAAATAATTATGAGTCAATACGGTTAGATACTTTTTCTCAAAATTTAAGAAACCAAAGATTCTATGAACGAAGAGGCTACATTAGGCTAGAAAATGTGTATTTCCTTAACCAAAGCCAAGATCCATTCTATTGTTATGAATTAATCCTTTGAAAAAATGTAAATTTGATGTGTTAAAATGAGCAAAATAAGAATAACTAAGAAGTTTACTTTTGAAGCAGGCCATGCTTTATATGGCTATGATGGTAAATGCAAAAATGTGCATGGCCATAGCTATAAATTGTATGTGACTGTTATTGGCGAACCTATTAAAGACAAAGGTAATGTTAAGCATGGAATGGTCATTGATTTTTCTGATTTGAAATCAATTGTTAAAAAGGAAGTGGTTGAGAGTTTTGATCATTCAATAATATTTAACCAAAATACTCCACATGTTGACCTTGCCAAAATATTAAAGGGTCAGGGGCATAAAGTTATTCTAGTAAACTACCAGCCAACGAGCGAAGGCATGATTATTGATATAGCTAATAAAATTAATAATGCGTTGCCAGAAAATATACAGCTCCACTCTCTCAAGCTTCAAGAGACTGACACCTCTTATTCTGAGTGGTTTGCCGCAGATAATTAATCTTTAAGTATATTTAAAAGAATATAGTATGAAACTTACACAAGGCAAGAAAATCTATTTTGCATCAGACAATCATCTTGGTGCTCCTAATTTGGAAGAAAGTTTAGTTCGTGAAAAAAAATTTGTTTCTTGGCTAGACACAATCAAAAAAGACGCAGAAGCTGTTTTTTTAGTTGGTGATATTTTTGATTTCTGGTTCGAATACAACGAAGTGGTGCCAAAAGGTTTTACCAGAACATTGGGAAAACTTGCTGAAATATCTGACGCAGGTATTCCAATACATTACTTTACTGGTAATCACGATATGTGGCTTGTAGATTACTTTCAAAAAGAATTAAATCTAACTGTACACAATAAGTCAAAAATATTTACTATAAATGACAAAAAGTTTTTTGTGGGCCATGGTGATGGGTTAGGTCCTGGGGATAAATCATTTAAAATAATGAAAAAGATTTTTAAAAACTCTTTTTTTAATTGGTGCTTTAGATGTGTGCATCCTGATCTAGGAATAAAGCTTGGGAAATATCTGTCCAATAAAAACAGATTGAAATCATCCTTAGAGGATCTCAAGTTTAATGGCAATGAAAATGAATGGCTAACAAAATATTGTAAAGAGAAGCTAAAAAACGAGCATTATGATTATTTTATTTTTGGCCACAGACATATTCCTTTAGAAATTGAATTAAGCCCTAATTCAACATATATAAATCTTGGTGATTGGATTACCCATTTTAGTTATGCTGTTTTTGATGGTCATCAGGTTTTGCTTGATAAAGATTAAGCCTCATTCATGTCTTTTGTTAAATCTAATTTTCTAAAATCTGGAAATTTAATTACAGTAAATCCAACAGTTAATATTGTCATTAGCCCTCCAAATACAACTGCCTGAACGGTCCCCATTAGCTTGGCTGTAAGACCGCTTTCAAAGGCTCCAAGTTCATTAGATGATCCCACAAAAATGGAGTTTACCGAAGCCACTCTTCCTCTAACTTCATCTGGAGTTTTTAGCTGTAATATAGTTTGTCTAATAATCATGGATACTCCATCCGTCACGCCATATAAAAATAAGGCAATTACTGATACCCAAAAAACAGAAGATACTCCAAAAGCAATTATTGAAAGTCCAAAACCAAAAATTGCCAGTAGTAATTTCTTGCCTGCGTTTTTGGTAAGCGGAATATATGCCGAGATAAACATCATCAATACAGAACCAACTGCGGGTGCTGCTCTTAAAATTCCAAAGCCTTCTGATCCAACCTCTAATATATCCTGTGCATAAATAGGCAGTAATGCTATAGCTCCTCCAAACAATACAGCCACCATGTCCAAAGTAATGGCTGCTAAAATTGCTTTTGTCCTGTAAACAAAAGTAAGCCCTGCCTTCAAGCTCTGTAAAATGGGCTCTCCAATTTTTGGATTAAGTATTGGTTTCTTCTTAATAAATATTGTCAATAGCAAGCCTGCCAAAATAGCGACAAGCACAAACCCCATTGAATCATGAACGCCAATCCATGCAATTGAAAATCCTGCAAGTGCAGGGCCTACGACAATGGCTAACTGCCATGTTGAACTACTCCATGTTGCAGCGTTCGGATATATATTTTTTGGAACAATTAGAGCAACTAAAGAAAAAATTATAGGCCCAAAAAACGATCTAATGAACCCTCCTAAAAACACAAGGAGATATATTCCAAGTACAATTTCTTTAGATTCATATGTTGAGTAAACATATGGGCTTGTAATAAAATAATAGCCTAATGCAATAAGGAAAAAAGCGAATATAGCATATACAAACAGTTGTTTCTTCTCGTTCTGATCTACAATGTGTCCAGCAAACAAAGCCATTGAAACCGCAGGAATAACTTCAGCTAAACCAATTAATCCTAAAGAAAGTGGGTCTTTGGTTAAATTATAAACCTCCCATTCTACAATAATAAATTGCATGGACCAGCCAATAACTAAAATAAATCGAATAAGAAGGAATATATTAAATTCCTTGTATCTAAGTGCTGCGTATGGATCTAGCTTGTTTTTCAAAAATTAGTTTTTTATGTCTATTACTTTTAGTTGAATATTTTCCTTTCCCTTCCAATAATTCTCGTCAACAGTAAATGCTGCATTGAAAATTTTTTTATTCAAAATGTTTGGATATTTCCCGGCAAGACCAAAGCCTATTGCGTTGTATATTTTTGAGCTATTTTGCTGCGTTAAATTAAATTTTAAATGTGTATTGTCCTTCCCTACGACCTTTGCATAACCCGTGTCACGTAAATTCTTAGCACTAAATATAGGAGTTTTATTCCCAGGACCAAAAGGAGCAAACTGTTTTAGTATCCTATAAAACTTTGGGGTTATTTCCTCTAATACTATTTCACCTTCAACAGCAACTTTTTTGCTTGTCATGCTTTTGTCGATTGTACTGCTTACCACTTCTTCGAATTTAGCTTTAAAGTCTTTATATTGGGTTTTTTTAATTTTGATTCCTGCCGCATATTTATGCCCTCCAAACTCTACAACAAACTCCTTACATTTCTCAATTGCTGTATATACATTATATCCATTTACTGACCTTGCTGATCCCACGAAAAGGTTATTGCTTGAAGTAAATACTATAGTTGGCCTATAGTAAGTCTCTATTAATTTTGATGCTGCTATCCCTATAACTCCTTTGTGCCAATCGGGATTACAAACTACAGTGGTACTGGATTCTTCATTCTTATGTTTCTTAATTTCACTAATTGCCTCTTGAGTTGTTTCTTTGTCTAATATTCTTCTCTCGATATTTAATTGATTTAATTTCTCTGCCAGCCCTATGGCCTTCTCTAAATTTTCCTCTACTAATAATTCAACTGCTAAATTTCCTGACTCCATTCTCCCTGCAGCATTAATTCTAGGGCCAAGATAAAACCCCAATTCATTAATTGTTATAATATCTTTTTCAAGAGTGTCAATGATTGCTTTTAATCCAACTCTTGGTGATTCATTTATCTGCTCTAGCCCATAGTAACATAAGATGCGATTCTCTCCAGTCAATGCAACAATGTCAGCGACAATTGCAAGTCCAACTAAATCTAAATATTCTTTTATGTCTTCTATAGTGTTTTCCATAACAAGATTAAGTCCTTGAATTAGCTTAAAGCCAATTCCACAGCCACATAGTTCCTTAAAAGGATACTTGCAGTCTTCTCTAAGGGGGTTTAGAACGGCTATGGCTTTTGGAATTTCTTTAGAGGGGGTGTGATGATCACAAATAATAAAATCAATGTTTTTTTCTCTAGCATATTCAACTTGATCTAGCGCCTGTATGCCGCAGTCTAATGCAATAATTAATTTAACATTATTTGATGCAGCAAAGTCAATTGATTTCAGCGAAATTCCATAACCCTCACTGTATCTGTCAGGGATATATGTTAAAACCGTGTCGCTTGTCTGTTTGTTTAAAAAAGAGCTTACTAGGGCGACTGAAGAAGTCCCGTCAACATCATAGTCTCCAAAAACTAGAATTTTTTGCTTTTCTTTAATAGCCTGCTGAATTCTATCAACTGCTTTTTGCATGTCTTGCATCAAAAAAGGATCATGTAGATCGTTCAAAGAAGGTCTAAAAAAAAATTTTGCTTTATCAAAAGTGTCTATGTCTCTATTTAATAATAGCGTTGACACTAGCTTGCTTACATTAAGTTGATCTTGCAGTGCTTTTATTTTAGACTCGTCTTGCGCTTTTTCTAATTCCCAAATCATTAATGCTATGAATTATAATAAATTTCTGTTGTAATTTCTGCAAAGGATCTAAACATTTCCATTACCCCGCAATATTTTGTAATAGATAAATTAACTGCTTTATTAATTTTTTCCTTGTCCAATTGATCGCCATAAAAATGATATTCCATCGAAACCTTGTTATAATATTTTGGATGTTCCTGTGTCAAGCTACCAACAGTATTTATTTTAAAATCTTTTAGCTCTATTTTCATTTTTTCTAATATTGAAACTACGTCTATTCCTGAACATACAGCCAAAGAAGAAAGCATTAATGCTTTTGGACTAGCAATCTTCTCGCTGTCTCCTTCTAATGAAGATCCTAATCTTAATGATATTCCGTTTGGACTAATAGTTTCAAAGCTCATTCCTTCACTCCATTTTGTAATTACTTTGTTTGTCATATATTAATTGTTAGATGCGATCACTATAACAATTTCGCCTTTTGGCTTTTTTTTATTGTAATGATCCTTAATTGATGCTAATGTTCCATGAATTGTCTCATCATAGATTTTAGTTAATTCTCTTGAAAGGCTTGCTGTTGTTTCTCCTCCAAAATATTCACATAGATCCTCTAAAGTTTTTATCAGCCTATGTGGAGACTCGTACAGAATGATGGTTTTATTTTCTTTTGAAAGTTGAGATAATCTCTTTTTTCTTCCTTTTTTGTGCGGAAGAAATCCTTCAAAAAGAAATCTATCACTTGGGATTCCAGACTGCAAAAGCGCTGGAACAAATGCTGTGGCTCCTGGCAAGCATTCAACAGGAATTTTATTTTCAATACATGCTCTTATTAATAAAAACCCTGGGTCAGAAATTCCTGGGGTCCCTGCATCACTAATAATTGCTATAGTAGTTCCTTTTTCTAATTTTTCAATGACACCTTTTGTAATTCTATGCTCATTATGCATATGATATGAAATCATCTTAGTAGATATATCATAGTGTTTTAGGAGGGTCTGTGAAACCCTTGTGTCTTCTGCTAATATTAAGTCTACCTCAGATAATATTTTAACTGCTCTATAAGTTATGTCTTGTAAATTTCCTATGGGTGTTGGTACAATATATAGCTTACTCATTGCTTCTTAAAAAGAATTTATTTTAATTTGGGTAAATAGGTGTTTGATTTTTATTAAATTTATTTCTTTTAAAATCTAATTTATTTAAATCAACCTGTAATTTTAAAAATACAAAATGTTTCTTGAAAATACTTTGAAATACGGCAAACAATTTGGGTGGATTGAAGTGGTCTGTGGATCTATGTTCTCAGGAAAGACCGAAGAATTAATTCGACGTCTAAAAAGAGCAGAATTTGCTAAGCTAAAAGTGGCTATTTTCAAGCCAATTATTGATACAAGACACAGGGAAGGAGACATTGTTTCTCACAATAAAAATAAAATTAAATGTAAACCTGTTTCAAATGCTAGCGAAATATATAATATCGCAAAAAAATGTGATGTCGTTGGAATTGATGAAGCTCAATTTTTTGATGATGAAATAATCGAGGTTTGTAATGCATTAGCAAATAATGGTGTTCGGGTTATAATTGCAGGACTAGATATGGACTATACGGGAAAACCTTTTGGGCCAATGGCAGGCCTAATGGCAACAGCAGAGTATGTGACTAAAGTTCACGCAATTTGTTCAAAAACAGGAGGGCTTGCGCAATACAGCTACAGAAAAACTAAAAATGATGACTTAATTATGTTAGGCAAGGAAGAAGAGTATCAGCCTCTGTGTAGAGCCACATTTTTTAAGCGAATGACCAAAAGGACAAAAAAAATTAAAGTCTCTGATGCTAAAAGCCTCGACCCAAAAAAGAACAAAAAATGAACAAGGATCAACAGTCTGTTCTTGAAATTAATTTAAAATCATTAGAGAAGAATTTTTTTCATATTAAATCTCTGCTTTCAAAAAAAACCACAAAATTAATGGCTGTTGTAAAAGCCAATGGCTATGGCGGCGACGCTTTGATTATATCAAAGAAACTTCAAGAATTAGATATAGATTATTTTGCTGTTGCCTATGCTTCTGAGGGGGTGATTTTAAGAAAAGCAGGGATAAAAACCCCTATTCTTGTATTATTGCCCCAGGTTGGTTCAATAAAACAAATTGTGAAATTTAATCTAGAACCAAGTTTGTATTCCTTTAGTATTTTAAAAGAATTTCTGGAATTTTTTAAAAAAAATGATTTAAAAAAATATCCTGTACACGTAAAGTTAAATACGGGATTAAACAGGGTTGGTTTTAGTTTAGATAATTTATCTGTTGTTATTTCCCAAATCCTAAAATCTAGCAATATTGTAGTTAGAAGTATTTATTCGCACCTGGCAGCGAGTGAAGAGGTTTCTGAAACGTCATTCTCAAAAAAACAAATTGAATTGTTTAACGCCCTGAGCTCGAATATTATTTCCAGATTAGAATATACTCCTATGCTGCATATCTGTAATACCTCTGGACTAATAAATTTTCCTGAAGCTCATTATGATATGGTTAGATCAGGAATAGGTTTGTATGGTTTTAGTGGGAATCCAAAAATTAAGTTATCCCCTGTTCATCGACTAAAATCTGTTATTTCACAAATCCACACTATAAATAAGAACGAAAGTATTGGCTACAATCGCTCACACTTTAGCCAAAAAAATGAGAAAATTGCAACAATACCAATTGGTCACGCTGATGGTATTACTAGAATCTTTGGAAATAAAAAAGGGTTTGTTTTTATAAATGAACAAAAAGCATTTATTGTGGGGAATGTCTGTATGGACGTCATAATGGTCGATGTCTCAAATATTAAATGTAAAGAAGGCGATCAGGTAATTATATTTGATGAAGTTCATACTGCTGAAGATTTGTGCTGTTCAGCTGGCACAATATCTTATGAACTAATCAGTAGCATTTCAACAAACAGAATAACTCGATCAATCATTGAGTAGTGCGGTGTGTTGGATTCTTTGTCTCGGTTCTTTTGAATATATAAAACACAAAATTAGTTTTTGTATTTTTAGGCCACATTAGTAGTAGTGAGAACAAAAATTTATAATAAAATATTGTCATTTTTTTTGTTGTTTGTTGCAACAGGATTTTTGAATTGTTCAATGGACGAAGAATATGTGCATATTGCTTATTCTCCGGTGAATTTTAATCTTCAGGCAATGCCTTATGCAAATTTATCAACATATAATTTTTTTCAAGGAGAGATGAAAGCTCTCACTCCTGTATATGGAGTTCTTCCTTATGAATTAATTAATCCTCTTTTTACAGACTATGCAAAAAAAACTCGTTTTGTATGGATGCCGCAAGAGGAAAACGCTTATTACTTAGGTGATTCTGAAATATTAAATTTCCCGGCAGGAACAATTTTAATCAAAAACTTTGCATATAACGGAGTTCTTCCTTCAAATGAAAGAAAAAATATTGAAACAAGGCTAATGATCAAAAAAGATGAGGGCTGGATTTTTGCAAATTATATTTGGAATGACGAACAAACTGAGGCTGTTTATAATTTGGACGGGAGCACCGTTGAAATAGAATGGACTGAAAATAATATAACCAGCACAGTTAATTACAGAATCCCTAGTAGTTCTGAATGCTCCACGTGTCACAAAATTTCTGACATTCACACCCCCATTGGAGTCAAACCAATGAATTTAAACAAGATAATAAGCTATCAGAATTACTCTATGAATCAGGTTGAAAAATGGATAGACTATGGGTACCTAGATAATGCTCCTGAAAATATAGAAACAATGGCTAGCTGGACAGACCCCTCAAATTCATTGGAATTAAGAGTTAGGTCCTATTTAGATATAAATTGTGCTCATTGTCACTCGGATAATACCCATTGTGAATATCGTCCTATAAGACTTGATTTTGATTCAACTGAAGATTTAACTAATTTAGGTCTCTGTCTTGCTCCTGATACAGACCTAGGAAATGGAGCAGATTTAATCGTTGCTCCTGGCAATTTCATTAGATCAGTTCTCCATTTTAGAATGGCATCTGTTGAGGAAGAATATAGAATGCCTTTGCTAGGCAGAACGCTTGTACATCAAGAGGCTGTAGATTTGATTGAAGAATGGATAACGTCATTAGATATAGATTGTAATTAGCTCCTTTTTATGAAAAAATTAGAACAAAAAATACACATATGAAAAAATTAATATTGATTATAGCTGCTTTTTTAATTTTTTCGTCTGTTTTTTCACAAAGTGGGGACGGAGATTCTTGTTCTAACCCTATCACAATAGGCCCTGGAACTCATTATGTAGATAATATAGATGGTGAACATTTTTCGTTAAACTGCAGCGAATATGATGCGTCCAATGGAAATCTCGAATGGTATGTGTACTCCCCTAATGATGATTATTTAACAACTATTACTACAGACCTTGAAGCTAATGACAATCTTGACACAAGATTTCATGTATATCAAGGAGCTTGTGATGATCTTAGCTGTGTCGCTGGAGATGATGATAGTGGATCAGGATATTTGTCTGTTGAGTCCTTTTATGTATATGCTGGAGAGAGTTATTATATCGCGTGGGATGATAGGTGGGAAAATCAAAGTTTTGAATTTCAGCTTATAGAGTCTGATCCACCTCCACCTCCGCCATTTGATTTTACCATGGAGGCTGTTTCTACTGTTGGCTCTGAAAGAGCTCTTGTAGACATGAATAATGACAAGCTAGATGACTTGGTTTCAATTCAACAAACAAACATAAATATTTTTTACCAACTAGAAGGCGGCGGCTTCAATCCTGTAAATATTGAGACTTCTCATGCTAACAACACTCCAAGTTGGAGTTTAGCAGCAGGGGATTTTGATGGAAATGGTTATAATGATTTGCTTTATGGCGGCGGTAGTGGAGTTACTTTTATGCAGGCCAATTCAGATGGAACCTCCTATACAGAAATCTCTGGCTCAGAATACGTTTTTTCTCAACGATCAAATTTTGTTGACATTAATAATGATGGCCATCTAGATGCCTTTGTATGCCATGATGTAGAGGCTACGGTTTATTATATTAATGATGGCAATGGTGTGTTAGAGTTTTTTCAAGGACCAAATGAAAATGGAATCACTTCTGGTGTGGGTGGAGTAGCATATGAGCTAGCTTCATGGGACACCTCTGCTCAAGAAGGCGGGAATTATGGCTCTGTATGGATTGACTATGATAATGATAGAGATATAGATATGTTTATTGCTAAATGTAGAGGAGGTAATGTGCAGTGGAAAAATAATGAATTATGGAGAAATAATGGAGACGGCACCTTTTCAAATGTAGCAGATGTAACCGGATGGTATAATTCATTTTATCCTGATGGAGGGCATGATAATAGTTCTAATTTAGGTGATCCTATTCAAACCTGGTCTTCTGCTTGGGGAGATTTTGACAATGATGGGTATATGGATGTATATGTTGGAGCCAGTTCTTCTGGAGATGGAGGGCATAAATTAATGAAAAACAATGGGGATGGCACATTCACAGACATCACTGCTGGATCGGAAGTTGAAGGTGCGGCTTATGGAATAGAAAACAATTCTGCAGATGTTGACAATGATGGGTATATTGACATTTTCACTAACGGAAATATTTTGTTAAACAATGGAGATTTCACCTTTTCATTATATACGGCTGGAACTCCTGGGGTTGGGGCTATTGGAGATGCAAATAATGATGGGTTTGTTGATGTGTTTAATGGGACTAATTTATACCTAAATGATGGTAACAATAACAATTGGCTAAAAGTTACAACCACCGGTATAACCAGTAATACAAATGGAATTGGTGCTAGGGTTGAAATTAATTCTCCTGGTATTGGAACACAAATTAGAGATGTTGTTAGCGGGTCTGGTTTTAGATATATGAGCTCACTTAATACTCATTTTGGAATTGGTTCAGACTCGTCAGTTAGCTCCATCACAGTATATTGGCCTTCAGGGACTGTTGACGTTATAAACAGCCCTGCTATTAATACAACAATTAATATAACTGAAGGAGAAACATTGTCTCTAGAGAATTCATTTGTAGAAGACCTTGTTCTATATCCAAACCCTGTGAAAAGCAACTTAACCATAAGCTCTTCATTAGATTTGGATCAATCTGTTATTAGCGTATTTGACATTGCTGGAAGAAGAGTGCTTAATTTCAAGTTAACCAATAATATTAACTCAATAGATGTCTCTGAACTAAGTGCTGGAGAATATATCTTAAGAGTTATTACAAAAGAAAGGCGCATAAGTTCTCAAAAGTTTATCAAACAATAAATTAATGGCATAGTTTTTGGCACTAATAATAAAAACTAAAAAAATGCAATTCAAACTTATATGTTTTCTAGCATTATTATTGGGGTTTTCTGGTTGTAGTAATGATTCAAACAATGATAGCGATTCTTCAGATAATAATAATGAAGAGGCTTCTTCATTAATTCCACTATCTATTTATGAAAGAGTTTATGGAACTACTTCTGATATATATATTGAAGGAGACTGGATTCATATAAACACCAATGGTGTTCCAGACCATCAAAGCCCATATTTTATTAATACTCAATGGGAAGACGCTATGTACGTTGCTTATGATGGGTCTAATCCTTTTGTTACAAATTTTAATTTAAATCCCAATAGGATTTCAGAACTTGCGCTTTCCTTTAAAATCCCGGCCTTCCCAGAGCAATCTTCTGCTAATAACCCTACTCCAATGGGGCCAATTGGAGTTGCATTAAATGGCATTCCTTTCTATAATCAATATGCAGGGCCTAACAATCCACTAACTAATGAAATTAATTCTTTTGATCAGTATAATGGACATCCTGCGCCTCTTGGCCCTGGTCAAGAAAATGAGACAAGCGGAAAATATCATTATCACCTTGAGCCTTTTTGGCTTACCACAAATGAGGGAAAAGAAGCATTAATTGGGTTTTTGCTTGATGGATTCCCAGTTTACGGCCCAGAAGAAAATGGCCAAACAATTGTGAGCTCAGATTTAGATGAATATCATGGGCATTTTACAGAAACTGCTGATTTCCCAGACGGAATGTATCACTATCATGTAACAGCAGGTGATCCTTATATTAATGGAAGTGGTTATTATGGAAGCCCTGGAACGGTCAGTGAATAAATTTCTTTTTCTATTTTTTGTGGTTAGCTCTTGTAGCAGCCCAGAATATCAATGGGTTTCTCATAATGAAAAAGGATTAGATCTTACCAAGCGTTATGTTCAGTTTAATAGAGAGGTTTATACAGGGCATGTGGTTAAACTAAGTGCTAATCAAAAAGACACTCTCTCAATATCTTTCTATAACAAAGGTCTTAAAGATGGGATTTGGAAAAAATTTTATAATAATGGACCCCTTAAGGAGGTTAGAGTGTTTGAAAATGGTAAAAAAACAGGACAATATTTGGGCTACTACATGAGTGGAGAAACAGCTTTCGAATATAATTTTAAGAATGGCGAATATCATGGAAAAAGGTATGAATGGAAAAAAGATGGTAGTCTTTTGCGAGAATCAAATTATAAAAATGGATATGAAAAAGGGTTTCAAAAAATTTGGTGGGCTGATGGGAGAATCAAATCAAATTATGTAATTAAAAACAATCGCCGGTATGGTTTGCTGGGGATAAAAAACTGTGTCAATGTCTCGGATAGTATTTTTACTAATTAATATATTCCTTCTTGTTTTTGTTGCTGCATGTAGTACCAATAATGCATCTATTCCTTATTATAATTCCCCAGATTTTACACCCTATTTTCTGACAAATGAAAAAAAAATTGAAGAAATAATCTCTCACAAAATATCCGATTTCTCCTTTATAAACCAAAATGAAAAGACAATTAGCAACAAGGAAATAGAAGGCAAAATTCACGTTGCTAATTTTATGTTTACCTCCTGTACAAGTATCTGTCCAGATATGACTGGAAATATGAAGCTTGTAGAAGAAGCTTTTTCTAATGATCCTAGGATTGCAATTTTATCATATAGTGTTACGCCTTGGATTGACACTCCTGGTAAGCTTGCAGACTATGTTGAGCTTAACGACATCAAAACAAATAATTGGCACTTTTTAACAGGCAACAAAAGTGAGATTTATTCCCTTGCAAGAGAGTCTTATTTTGCAGAAGAAACCATAGGGTTTTCTAAAGATAGTACTGATTTTCTACACACAGAATATTTTATTTTAGTAGACAAAACTAAAAGAATTAGAGGGATTTATAATGGTACTTTAATGCTTGAGGCCCAGCAAGTTGTTAAAGATATAAATGCTCTTTTAGAAGAGTAGTTTGTTATACAAATTGTTTTTGTGCGGTATAAATTACGTTTCTATCTCCCAAATATTTATTAATCTCCTCGAAGTGATTCCCTAAAAACTCCGGAGGAGATATTCCTTTTGTATCATATTTTTTCCCTATAATTAAATTTGCAACAGCAGTACACGTATATCCAGTTGTTCTTGCCATTGAAATTGTCTTCTCCTGATATTTATCCAACAAATTATAGGTATAGCAAACTTTTTTTCCACCCTCATCCCCAATAATTTTAATTCTCATTACCGTATAGTCCTCGTCACCCTCTTTCATTTCCCACATTGGAAACAAAAGCTTTGAAGTTAAATCAATTGGCCTAATTTTATTTCCATTTATCTCTATAGGCTCATAAGAAAAGTACCCGCACTCTCTTAATACTCTTAAATGCTCTACACATCCAGGGTATCGTAATGTCTTTTCGATCATGTTTGGAACATGTTTCATTGTTTTAATCAACGTTCGCAATCCATCAGAGTTCCAACTTTCTAGTGTTCCTATTTTCTCAAAATCAACAAGCTCAGTATCTGATAATGCTTCTCTTATTACAAGCTGATTGTTTTTCACATATCTTGCCGGTCGTATGTATTCTTCTATTACGTCTATGGGAGAAAAAACTGCTTGATATTCAAACGGCCATTCTCTTTTTTTTGGTAATCCGCCAACCAAACACTCATAGTCAGTAATTTTCATTGTTTTGTTGTGATGTCCAAAAATAATATTTCCCATTCCTGGCGCTACCCCGCAATCCATTACAGCAACAACATTATTATCCTTGGCTATTTTGTCTAAGCTAAAAGGATCTTCAGGGTAAAAAGAAATATCTACAATGTTTTTTTTTGCTTCAATAACTCTCTTCATTATGTTATATCCCATAAATCCTGGAAGAGCCCCTACAACCAAATCAAAATCCTTAATTAAATTCTCTAAAACTTCTTTTTCTGATACATCTGCACAGATTTTGTTTATTTTATCTGAATGTGTTTTTTCTAAATTCTTGTTTGAAATGTCTACAGATGTAACCTTGTAATTTTCTGCAAGATCATTGGCCATAACACTGCCTACAAGCCCTGATCCTAAAACTATAATTTTTTTCATTTATTTATTTCTCTTGTTCCATTGAAAAATCCTCCATAAACTTTGTTGTGTAGTTCCCTGAATTGTAGGAAGGATCATCCATTAGCTTTCTGTGAAAAGGAATTGTTGTCTTCACTCCTTCTATTATAAATTCATCTAATGCTCTTTTCATTTTATTTATTGCTTCTTCTCTAGTCTGAGCGGTTGATATAATTTTTGCAATCAGTGAGTCATAGTTTGGAGGAATAGTATAGCCTGCATAAACATGTGTGTCTAGTCTAATTCCATGGCCTCCCGGCATATGTAAGGTTGTTATTTTCCCAGGAGAAGGCCTAAAATTATTATATGGATCCTCTGCGTTTATTCTACATTCAATAGAGTGTAGTTGGGGCGTATAGTTTTTTCCAGAAATCGGTTTTCCTGCAGCAACTAAAATCTGTTCTCGAACCAAATCATAATTAATTACCTGTTCAGTAATTGGATGCTCTACCTGAATTCTTGTGTTCATTTCCATAAAATAAAACTCTTTATCCTTGTCAACTAAAAATTCAACTGTGCCAACCCCTTCATAACCAATAAACTCAGCTGCCTTAACTGCTGCTCTTCCCATTTTTCTTCTTAATTCTGGAGTAATAAAGGGTGAGGGGACCTCTTCTGTTAATTTTTGATGTCTTCTTTGAATGGAGCAATCTCTTTCTGAAAGATGACACGCCTTTCCTCTTGAGTCTCCCACAATTTGTATTTCTATGTGTCTTGGTTCTTCAATTAATTTTTCCATGTACATGTCGTCATTGCCAAAAGCCGCTTTTGATTCTTGCTTGGCTGAATTCCATGCTTCTTCAAGCTGTTTCTTATTCCAAGCCGCTCTCATTCCCTTTCCTCCTCCTCCTGCAGAAGCTTTTAGCATTACGGGGTAACCTACTGACTTTGCTATTGTTTCACATTCCTTTAAATCTGAGATAATTCCCTCACTCCCTGGTACACAAGGGACTCCAGCCTGTAACATTGTGGCCTTAGCATTAGCTTTGTCTCCCATTTTTAATATCATTTTTGCAGATGCCCCAATAAATTTTATATTATGTTCGTCACATATTTTTGAGAATTTTGCATTTTCTGAAAGAAAGCCGTATCCGGGGTGTATAGCATCAGTATTTGTAATTTCTGCAGCAGACATAATATTTGCAATTCTTAAATATGATTCACTGCTTGGTGCAGGGCCTATACAAACGGCTTCGTCTGCAAATTTTACATGAATACTCTCCGCATCAGCAACAGAATACACGGCAACTGTTTTGATTCCCATTTCCTTACACGTTCGAATTACTCTAAGGGCTATTTCGCCTCTATTAGCAACTAATATCTTTTTAAACATATTCTTTGGTTTATGATGGCTTAAGAAGGGTCAATTAAAAATAGCGGTTGGTCAAATTCAACAGGCATTGAATCCTCAACTAAAACCTTTACAATTTTTCCAGAAACCTCTGATTCTATTTCATTAAATAGCTTCATCGCTTCAATTACACAAAGAACACTTCCTTCAGAAATAGAATCTCCAATTTCTACAAAAACAGGTTTGTCTGGGGAGGGTTTTCTGTAAAATGTTCCAATAATTGGCGACTTTATTGTAAAGTACTTAGATTCTGCCTCTGGAGCAGATTCTTGTTGTTTTTCTGATGGCAGTGTTGTTGGCTTTTGAAGCTCAGCTATAACTGGCGTCTGCACAACAGGTGCTGCTTGTTGAACAACTGATTGTGTTGCAGAAGATCCGGTTTTTATAGTAAGCTTCAACTTTTCCATTTCTAGCTTGACTTCGCTTACTCCAGACTTAGCAACAAACTTGATTAGGTTTTGAATTTCTTTAATCCTCATAGTTAGATTTTTTATTTCCTATAATATAAAATTTATGTAAAAATGAGCAAAAATGAGCAAAAAACAATGAAAAATGGACGAAAATGGACGAAAAATGAGCAAAAATGGACGAAAATGAACAAAAATGAGCAAAAATGATTAAAATTAGAAAAACTAAAAATTAATAGATAGACGCTCTATAGTAGCATCTCCCTTTATTTCTTTTATAATAAACAAGCTGGAATTGTCATTGTCTTTCATTTTGTTAAATTTTTCAAAACCTAATATAGCATTTACAAATTCGGGTGTTGTGTTGCTATGACCAACTATAAGGACTAATTTTCCATGATTTTTCTTCTTAAAGCTCTTTATATCCACCTCTTTTGGGCTGTAAATTATAATAGGAAGGTTTTTATCTCCTGCTACTGGCTCAGCTGTAGTAATTGTTCTTGTATAATTTGTAGAATATATTGCAACTAGAGGGATTTCTCTAAAAAAATATGCCCAGTTTAATGCTCTTAATTGTCCTTTCTTGCTTAATTTTGGATTTCTGTTTTTAGGGCTAGACCTGTCCTTTTCCGCATGCCTTATAAAATAGTATATGGTTTCCTCTGCCTTAATTTCTTTGTTTTGTGATTGTGAAAAAGACACTTGAAAACAAATAAGAAGCAATAATATATGTCTTGCTCTCATACAGTAATATTTTTAAATTCTAAACCAGCAAACAAGCTAAGTAGCTTGCAAAATCTGTAAAGTTTTATTCTTCTGTAATAGTTTCGTCTAAGAGAATTTTTCCGCGATAATATAGCTTTCCTTCATGCCAGTAAGCCCTATGATATAAATGAGGCTCTCCGGTAATAGAACAAGTTGCTAATTGTCTTTCCTTAGCTTTATAGTGCGTTCTTCGCTTGTCTCTTCTCGTTGTTGATATTTTTCTTTTAGGATGAGCCATTATAAACTTTCTTTGTTAGTTATTAATTTTTTTAACTTCTCCCACCTAGGGTCAGCGTTTTTTCTGTTTTCTTTTGGTTTAAGGTCCTCTAATATATTTAAAATTTCTGGTTTTAGCGATCCATCTAAAACTCTAGGATGAATTCTTTTTGCTGGCACTGATAAAACAATCAGCTCGTAAACATATTGGGCTAAGTTTATCTTGTGCTCTCCATGAGGTATTATTAATATCTCGTCATCTTCATTGTTAAGCTCGCTTCCAAATTTTACAACCAGATCAATATTGTTGTTAATTGGTTGGTCATAAGGCTCATTTGTTAGGTCACATTTTAACCTAACATGTCCTTTTGCTACAATATTTAATTCCATAATTGTAGTTTTTTTTATCAACGCTACATCAATATTAATATTGGTGTGGCTAAAATCAAAATAGTTGTAATCATTAAAGAACGTGTCACTTACTTCAAAATCAAAATTGTGATGTCCCGGTTTTAATCCTACAAATTCAATATTAAAATCATTTTGAGGCCTCATGGTTTCTGATTTTAAAGCGAGCAAATATAAAACTTTTATTTTGTTTTAGTTGAGTTTTCCTCTTTTATTGCTCCTTTGATTAATTCTTGATGTTCTGTTCTGTTTCTATGCATTAAAATTGCTAAAAAAATAGCCTCTTTAAATGACGTTTCATCTGCTATTCCTTTTCCGGCAATTGAATATGCTGTTCCATGATCAGGAGAAGTCCTGATTTTTTCTAGACCTGCCGTATAATTAACTCCTTGTCCAAACGATAAGGTTTTAAAAGGAATAAGTCCTTGATCATGATATGCAGCAATAACTGCATCAAAAGACTCTTGCTGGCCTGAGCCAAAAAAACTGTCTGCAGAATAAGGGCCAAACACCAACATGTTGTTTTCACGCATTTGTTGTATTGTAGGGCTTAAAACTGTTTTTTCTTCTGATCCTATTACTCCATCATCTCCTGAATGAGGATTAATCCCAAGTATTGCGATTTTTGGTTTAGAAATTTTAAAATCCTCTACTAGTGTTTTGTGTATTGTGTTTACTTTATTCTCTATCACTTCCTTTGTTATGCTTTCTGCTATTTTGCTTATTGGAATATGATCTGTTAGTAAGCCTATTCTTAAGTTTCCTGAAACCATTAGCATTACGGCGCTTCCTTTTATTTCACTGTCTAAATAATCTGTATGCCCTGGAAAATTAAACTCATCTGACTGAACGCAATCTTTGTTAATCGGGGAGGTGACAATGGCGTCTATCTGATCTTCTTTAAGGTCTGAGGTTGCAGCCTTTAAAGAAATTACAGCATACTTCCCTATATTCTTGTCCTTAGTCCCAAAATTAATCTGTGGTGTTTCGTTCCAACAATTTACTATGTTAACCTGGTTTTCTTCTGCTTGAGCAGAAGACTTAATGCTGTTAAAATCAATATTGTATTTAAAATGTTTTTTAATAGCCTCAAGACTTTTGGCTGATGAATATATGATTGGCGTGCAAAACTCTAACATTCTTTTATCTGTAAAAGTTTTTAGAATAATTTCTGGACCAACACCATTCATGTCGCCAATGGTAATTCCTATTTTAAGCTTTTTGTTTTCTTGCATTTCCTTGTCTAGTGTTGTAATAATATTCTGTAAATTTAGTCAAATATTAAAAACCTTATTATGTTTAGCGGAATAGTTGAGGCTATAGGAGTTGTTGAGCAAATAGCAAAAGTAAAAGACAACATAGAATTAAAGATTCGCAGTCGGATTAGCTGCGAACTAGCAGTTGACCAAAGCGTTTCTCATAACGGTGTTTGTTTAACTGTAACTCGGGTTTCAGATAATGCTCATTTTGTGACAGCAATAAAAGAAACATTAAGCAAATCAAACCTCTCTAAAGTCGTTGAAGGTGATTCTATAAATCTGGAAAGAAGTCTTAAGCTAGGCGACAGAATTGACGGGCACCTTGTCCAGGGACATGTAGATCAAATGGCTAAATGTATTAATATATTAGATGAAAATGGAAGCTGGGTTTTTTCTTTTCAATATCAAAATCCTGAGATTGGGGCAATTATCCAAAAGGGGTCAATTGCAATAAATGGCGTTAGTCTTACTGTCTCTGACTCAAAAGCTAATGAGCTCAGTGTTGCTGTTATTCCTTATACATATGAAACCACTACGTTTGGAAAAATGATATGTGGAGATGTGGTGAATCTAGAGTTCGATGTTTTGGGAAAATACATGTCAGAATTTAAAAATGAGCCAAAATGAGCCAAAAATGAGCCAAAATGAGCCAAAAATGGGCAAAAATGGACAAAAATGGGCAAAAAATGAGTAAAAATGAGTAAAAATGAGTAAAAATGACAAAAACTTCAACGCCAATATTAATCCTGTTTTTTATTTTTGCTATAATTAGCGTCATATCAATAGGCAAAGACCTAATTCCAAATAAAATTGTTCTTATGGGTGATTCCATAACCGAATCATGGAGCAATTATAGTCCTGAATTTTTTTCTGAACATGGGTTTTTAATTAACAAAGGCATAAGCGGCGAAACTACTCCTCAAATGCTTGACAGGTTTGAAACTGATGTTCTCAGTCTAAAACCTGAAGGCGTAATCATTCTCGCAGGAATAAATGATATTGCGCAAAACACCGGCTATATTAGTGTTTCAGAAATCTTTGACAATGTGGTTTTTATGACTACTTTGGCTAAAAAAAATAGCATAAGACCTGTTCTGTGTTCTGTCCTTCCTGCTAATGAGCTAACTTGGAGGCCAGAAATAAAACCTGCAGTCCTTGTTATTGAGCTTAATCAAAAAATTAAAAATTATTGTAAAGAAAGTAATATTGTTTACTTAGATTATTTTTCTTCAATGGTTGGGGAGAAAAACGAGCTTAGGTCAGAACTAACATCTGATGGAGTTCATCCAAACAAAGAGGGCTACATAATTATGGAAGGGTTGTTAGAAACAGTGTTAAAAAAGTTTTAAATTTGCCTTCTATCTAAATTAAAAAAATGAAATATCTTAAAATTATTATTCTAATCGTCGCGTTAATTATAGGCGCCGTATTTGTCTATGTGTCAATGTCTCCTCCAAAAAGTCCTTTAGACTCCGCCTCATTTAAAAATGAATTACATGATTTAGAGGTTGTATATAGTAGGCCTTATAAAAAGGGGAGATTGATTTTTGGCGATGCAGAAAATGAAGCTCTTGTTCCCTACGGAAAATATTGGAGAACGGGGGCAAACGCTGCAACAACATTTATGACTAGCTCTGATATTACATTCGGTGAAAAAGAAGTCTCTGCAGGGAAATATCGTCTTTATTCTATTCCTGGTCCTGAATCTTGGTCAATATTTTTAAACACTGAGTCTGACAAATATTTTGCAATAATGGAGCCAGACAAAACTAAAGATCTTATAGAATTGGTTGTTAATTCTTTTTCAACAGATGATCTAATAGAGCAGTTCACAATTGATTTTGCTAATGACTCAACAGGTGTGAGCTTAAATCTAAAATGGGACACCACATTAATTTCAATTCCTATTAAATAATGTTAAAGCTCACAATTAAAAACGTTTTTAAAGTTCTTGCTTCAATAGCAATACTGGCAGTTGTTATATATATTTCGATTGATTTAATTCAGAAAAAAGACAACATAATGAGTTTTGAAGACTACAATCCGCCTTCTTCACTTATTGTTGAATCAAATAAAACACATAAAGCAAAATATCCTTTTATTGATGTCCATAATCATCAGTGGAGTGTTCCTGGCAAAGATCTCTCTGGTCTTGTAGAAGAAATGGATAGTTTAAATATGGCATATATGATTAATTTAAGTGGTTCTGGTTGGGGCCCCCAAGCTGTTAAAGATATTTATTTTACAAATACGATGAAAACCATTAACGACAGCTATCCCGACAGATTTGGGGTGTTTGTAAATATAGATTTTGAATCAATTGATGGTTTAGATTATGCTAAAACCCAAGTTGACATAATTAAAGATGCTGTTGATCAAGGAGCGATAGGTTTAAAAGTTTACAAGTCATTAGGATTAAATAATACAGATAAATTTGGAAATAGAATTGCTGTTAATGACTCTAGGCTAGATCCTATATGGGCAATTTGTGGAGAACTAAATATCCCTGTGCTAATTCATTCTGCAGAGCCTGCTCTTTTTTGGGAACCTAAAGACAAAAACAATGAAAGATGGCTTGAATTAAAACAAAAACCAGGAAGATATAGAGGAGATTCTGATTTTGTCCCATCATTTGAAGAATTGTTAAAAGAGCAGCACGATGTGTTTAAAAAGCACCCCCAAACCATATTTATTAATGCTCATATGGGGTGGATGGCGAACGATCTAGATAGAATGAGCTCTCATTTAGATAAATACCCTAATGTGATGACTGAAATTGGTGCTGTTTTAGCAGAATTAGGCAGGCAGCCAAGAAGGGCTCGTAAATTTATGGTTGATTATCAAGACAGGGTAATGTTTGGAAAAGACTCTTATAAAAAAGAAGAATATTATGTGTATTTCCGTGTTCTTGAAACCAAGGACGAGTATTTTAGCTATTACAGGAAGAGACATGCTTTTTGGAAAATGTATGGAATGAATCTTCCTGACTCTGTTCTAAAAAAACTATACTACGAAAACGCTCTGAAAATTTTTCCTAAAATATCAAAAGACTTATTTAAATAGTTGTCGCTTTTTGATTTCTTTTTTTAGTTCTTTTTAATATTTCAGAAATTAGCAGAGCTGCGGGGTTGTTAGACATCACTGCTCTTGTGTCTCTTTTAATGGCTTTCATAATTAGGCTTTAAGTAATTGTTTTTCTATAAAGTGTCTCTAAGTATTCCTTTTCTTCTTTTTGGAGCTGTTTTTCTTCTTTCTCTCCACCTTTTTCCGTCAGCTACAATTTTATCCCATTTCTTCTTAGAATATATTTTTACAACCTTAACATTTTTACATTTATCGTGTGTAATAACTTTAACTCTAAGTTTGTCAATGCGAGTCACCTTTGTAGTAATGCATTCTTTTTCCAGTACTGCTTGTTGAGCATTTGCTGAAAAAATTGACGCCACTAATAAAATTAATAATAAGTTTTTCATAAAGTTTAAAGTTTAAAGTTTAATGTTATATAAAGGTTGTTGTTTTATTAGATTTAAAATATGACATATGTCATGCTTTAATTCTTTTTTAGGTTCAAACAATAGCAAATCTTGTGCCAAACCCTTGTAAAAGCACATATTTTAAATTATAGTTTGCTATGTTCAAATATTTTTTAACTTTATGTTATAGAGGACTAACAAATTAACTTAATATTATTATGAAAAATCTGAAACTATATATGGTTTCTATTGTGCTGCTTGTCTCATATTTTATGAGTCTAGCTCAAGGGCCAAGAGGCGCAATGGACAAAAAACAAGAAAAATCAGGAATTGCTTCTGCATTGAGCGGATTCCAATTTAGAAGTATTGGGCCAGCATTTATGTCTGGAAGAATTTCTGATATTGCTATTGATCCAAATAATGAAAACGTTTGGTATGTAGCGGTTGCTTCTGGTGGGACGTGGAAAACTGAAAATGCTGGGACAACTTGGCGCCCATTAACTGATAGTCAGCCTTTCTTTGCTACAGGTTGTGTTACAATTGATCCGAACAATTCTGCTTCCATTTGGCTTGGAACCGGAGAAAATGTCGCAGGAAGACATATCGGTATTGGTCATGGAATTTATCACAGTATGGATGGCGGTAAATCTTGGAAAGATATGGGTCTGAAAAAATCAGAACATATTTCAAAAATAATAGTACATCCTGATAACTCAAGCGTTATCTGGGTTGCTTCACAAGGTCCTCAATGGAGCTCTGGAGGCGAACGAGGGTTATATAAAAGTGTTAACGGAGGTAAAACTTGGAAAAACACGTTAGAGATTAATGAATGGACAGGTGTTACTGATCTGGTTATTGATCCAACAAACCCTGATGTTTTATACGCTGCTAGCTGGCAAAAACACAGAAATGTAGCCGCTCTAATAGATGGAGGTCCAGGAACAGGACTATATAAAAGTGTTGACGGGGGAGAGACTTGGTCAAAAATGAATAAAGGGCTTCCAAGATCTAATATGGGAAAAATTGGGCTTGCTATTTCTCCTATGGATCCAGCAGTCTTATATGCTGCTATTGAATTAGATCGTAGAAAAGGCGCTGTTTATCGCACATCTAACAGCGGAGGCAGTTGGTCAAAAATGTCAGATACTGTTTCTGGTGGAACGGGGCCTCATTACTATCAGGAATTGGTTGCTTCACCGCACAAATTTGATATGATATATTTAATGAATGTTCGTGTTTTAGTTTCTGAAGATGGCGGAAAAACGTTTTATACTATGACCGAATCAAGTAAACACTCAGACAACCACTCCTTAACATTTAAAGCAGATGATCCTAACTATCTTTTAATGGGAACTGATGGTGGAATTTATGAATCTTTTGACAACTCTAAAAACTGGAAATATGTTGCAAATCTTCCTCTAACACAATTTTACAAGCTTGCAGTTGATGATGCTGAGCCTTTTTATAACATTTATGGAGGAACACAAGACAATAATACTCAAGGAGGGCCTTCTAGAACTTTTAAAAGAAATGGTATAACTAACAGTGATTGGTATGTTGTTTTGGGCGGTGACGGGCATCAGCCAGCAACCGAACCAGGGAACCCAGACATAGTCTATGCTCAGTCACAACAAGGCTATATTAATCGAGTTGACAGAACTAATGGTGAGGCTGTAAGCATAAGGCCACAAGAAGGAATCGATGAGCCTTATGAAAGGTTTAATTGGGACGCTCCTATTCTTGTAAGCCAGCATGATCCTAAGCGTCTTTATTTCGGAACACAAAGAGTTTGGCGTTCTGAAAATAGAGGAGATAGTTGGTCTACGATTTCTACAGATTTAACCAAAAACGAGGAGAGGCTTAGCTTGCCAATTATGGGCAGGGTTCAAAGTTTTGACAATGCTTTGGACGTCTCTGCAATGTCTACTTACAACACAATAACCTCTCTTGCTGAGTCTAATGTTGATGAAAATGTTTTATATGCAGGAACGGACGATGGAATAATTCAATACACAAAAGACGGGGGGGGAACTCCATGGACAAAAATGACCGTTGATCAGCTTCCTGGCTGTCCAGCTTCTGGTTTTGTAAATGACATAAAAGCAGATCTGTATGATGTTAATACAGCATATGTTGCTCTAGATAATCATAAGTTCGGCGATTACAGCCCATACCTATATAAAACTACTAATGGTGGAAAAAAATGGACTGCCATAGTAAATGGTCTCCCAGATGGAACTTTAGTCTGGCGTTTAGTGCAAGACCATGTTAATCCTAATCTTTTGTTTTTAGGCACTGAATATGGTGTGTATGTTAGTTTGAATCAAGGAGAAAAATGGCATAAATTCTCAAATGGTTTGCCAACAATCTCTATAAGAGATCTTGCTATTCAAAAGCGTGAAAATGATTTAGTTTTGGCAACTTTTGGTAGAAGTTTTTATGTAATGGACGACTATAGTCCGCTTAGAAATATTTCTCCTCAAACTTTACAAAAACAAGCTCACTTATTTGCTCCAAGAAAAGCTCTTCAATATAGTCCTATAATGGGAGGCACTGGAAGCTCTGGAGCTGCGTCTTTTTCAGCACAAAATCCTAAATACGGAGCAACGATCACATATTATTTGTCTGAAAGCCACAGCAGTATGAAGTCTAAGCGTCAAAAAAGTGAAAAAAAGCTTAAAAAAGAAGACGTTCCCTTTCCTGGATGGGATGCCTTAGACAAAGAAATGACTGAGGCTGGGGCTGAGGCAGTACTAATGATAAGAAATAGTGCTGGAGATTTAGTAGACGTAGTTTCTAGCCCTCTTAGAAAAGGGCTTCACAGGGTAAACTGGGGCTTACGTTCTTCTGTTTCAACAACAACTACAGTTACTTCTTCGGTGCCAAGCAGAGGTAGATGGGGTGGTTATGGTCGTGGAGGAGGAGGAATGTCTGCCAATGTTGATCCTGGAACATATCAGGTTTCTTTGTATAGAAGAGTTGGCGGGGACTTAACCGAGCTCGCTGGTCCTGTTAGTTTAGAGGTTGAGCGTATTCGTGAAAATGTCTTAACTAATCCTCTTGCGGACAAACACAAAGAATACTCCCAAGCTCTTGCTGAGCTTACTACTGCTGTTGGTGTTTATCAGCATAAGTTTAAAAAAGCTACTGCCAGAGTCTCTACATATGAAAGAAGTTTAAAAACCTTGAAATCAGATCGCGCGGTGCTTACAAAGGCCGTGTATGCCCTTCGCTCAGAAATGCATTCTTTACAAAAAGAATTTGGCGGAAGTGCAGCTAAAGCAGAAGTTGGTGAGAAAGACAGGCTTACCTTAATGGACCGTCTTTCAAATGCTAGGGGCGGATATTTTGGTAACTCTTATGGTCCAACAGCGCTTCATATGGCAAGTTTTGACATGGCAAAAGAAATGTTTGACAGAGCTAAGCCTAAAATGAATTCTTTTATTTCTAGGGTTGATTCTTTAGGAAACGATCTGGAAGAGGCTGGAGCGCCAGTGTTTCTAGATTAAATGTTTTTGCTTAAACCCTTTTAAAGGCCTAGGGCTTATAGAGTGTTTTTATTGCTCTATATATCCTGGGCCTTTTATATATCTTCCTGTAAACTTGTTTGTGTGTTTGCTGTTTAGTAGCACGGGGGTCCCATTTACAACAACATGGGCTACCCCAGTTGAAAACTGAAGTGGTTCGTCAAAGGTTGCGCTGTCATCAACCTTGTTTGCATCAAACATCACTACATCAGCAAAATACCCCTCTTTAAGCAGGCCTCTGTTTTTAATTTTAAGGTTTTTTGCTGGAAATCCGCTAAGCTTCCTTATAGCTTCTGCTAAAGAAATCAGCTCTTCATCTCTCGAGTATTTTCCTAAAACTCTTATAAAGCTTCCAAAGGCTCTAGGGTGAGTTCTGAAGCTTTTTGAAATATCAGAATACGAGCCTGCATCTGAGCAAAAAGAAACCCATGGTAGTTGAATTTTTTTTCTGATATTCTCTTCAGACATGCTGAAATATATGCATTGTATTCTGCTATCGTCTTCAATAACCATGTCAACTATTGCTTCTTCTGGGCTTTGCCCTCTCGTTTTGGCTGCTTCCGCTATCGTTTTTGCTAAGTATTTTTTTGACATTTCTGGATTGTTAAATCCAACCATTAGAATACCTTCTGGGGGTTGTTCTGCAAGCTGTTTTCTAATGTCATTTAATAGCCGTGGACGAATTTTTGGGTCTTTCATTCTGTTTATCCATGCCCTATGGCCCCCTTCTTGAACCCACGTTGGGATAACTCCTGTAAGGCCTGTCGAGCTTGCGTTATAAGTATAGATGTCCGCTGTGATTTCTAGCCCTTCCTCTCTCACCTGCTCAACTCTTTTTATAAGAGAATCAAGCATGTGCCAGTTTACTTCTCTTGATGCTTTTAGGTGGTAGATTTCTGCGGGAATATCTGCCTCTCTAGAGATGGTGATCAGCTCTTCTAAAGCTTCCATAAGTAAATTGTCCTCGTTTCTCATGTGAGAAATATACATTCCGCCTTTCTCGGCCGCAACCCGGCAAAGCTCAACCAGTTCTTCTGTTGGTGCATAGTCTGCTGGAGCATAAATTAGTGATGAACCAATACCCATTGCCCCCTCCTCCATAGACTGCTTAACCATTTCCCTCATTTTTTGCATTTCATTGTCTGTTGCAGGCCTGTTTTCAAAGCCAACCTCCATCATTCGTGCTGTAGTAGCTCCAAGAAACGAAGCTATGTTCGTTGAAACACCACTGTTTTCTAGAGCCTCCATTGCCTCTTTAAAGGAATGGCGTTCTTCGTCCTTTACATATGGTCCAGGAGAAGTTCCTTCTCCAAAAACTTCAAGGGTTACCCCTTGTTTTAAGTCGCTTAAAGACCTTCCGTCTTGCATCAAAGAGGAATAAGCCCAGCTTAGCATATTTATAAAGCCTGGGGAGACAGAAAGAGCTGTTGCATCAATAATTGTGTCTGCCTCAAATCTTGTGTTTTTTCCAACATATATAATTTTGTCATCTGTAATGCCTACTGAGCCAATATATGGGTCACTTCCTGACCCGTCATAGATTGTTCCGTTGTATATTAAAAGGTCGCACACAACAGGCTCGTTCTGGCAGGTAAAAAAAAGAAAAGAAATTATTGCCAGCAGTTTATGGTTTGAAAAAATTTTCATAATGTCTTAGGATTTAGTGTCTTACGGCTAAAGTAGCTAAAAAATTTATTATGTTTTTGATTAATATTTTTTGTTGTTATTCTGCCTGAATATTGAATATATTTGTTTAATATGAAAATTTCTGGCAAAGCTGTTGTTTTAACTGACGGATTGTTTGATACAAAATCTGCAAAGACTGCTCACGGCTTAATTCGTGCGTCTAAGCGGTTTTCGATCGTTGCTGTTATAGACAAAAAGTTTTCAGGAAAATTTATTTCTCTAGACGCTCATGAAAAAATTATTTTAGACGAAAACTCTTCTGGAATTCCAATCTATAAAGATTTAAATTCATTTATAAGCAGTTCTATAGAGGCTAGCTATTGTATTGTTGGTGTTGCCTCTGCAGGCGGATTATTGCCAGACAAAATGAAATCTGATATCCTGTTAGCCCTAAATCATAAAATGTCAATAATTAACGGCCTACATTCAATGCTAAACTCTGATAACGAGCTCAGCTCGTGCGCTAAAAAAAATTCTGTAATAATTCATGATATAAGAAAAATAAAATCAAGAAAAGAACTAAGCTTCTGGTCTGGAGAAATAGCTTCTGTTAAATGCCCTAAAGTTGTTGTTATGGGAACTGACTGCGGTCTAGGCAAGCGTACTACTGCAAAGATGGTGGTTGACGCGCTAGTTAGAAAAGGCTATTCGGCTGAAATGATTTATACTGGGCAAACTGGCTGGATGCAAGGCTGGGATTATGGATTTATCTTTGATTCTACGCTAAATGACTTTGTGTCTGGAGAACTTGAAAAAGCTGTTGTTGGCTGTTACAAAGAAAAAGCTCCTGATTTTATACTAATTGAAGGACAGGCTGCATTGCGAAATCCTTCAGGGCCCTGCGGGGGAGAGTTTTTAGTTTCTTGCAGTGTTGACGGTGTTATTCTTCAGCACTCTCCTGAAAGAAAATACTTTGATGGGTGGGAACATGTTGAAGCGATTATCCCCAGTATTGAATCTGAAATTAACTTGATTTCTGCTTATGAAAAGGATGTGCTTGCCATTGCTTTAAGTTCTTCAAAAATGACTACTGAAGAATTGGTTGCATGTAAAAACTCGATTTCTAAAAGTCTAGACAAACCTGTGTTCATGCCTTTAGAAGAAGGTGTTGATGAAATAGCAGATATTCTTATAACACTAAAAAAATGACTATTGATTTCATAGAGGTTTCGTTAGTAGATATTGCCCTAACACGTCCGTATTCAATTTCGTATAAAACAACCTCAGCTATTCAAAACTTAATTGTTAAAATAGTTTTAAACAATGGCCTCTACGGATTAGGCGCGGCAAGTGTTTCTAAGCATGTTGTTGGAATAGACACTTCTGAGTCTTATAAAAATGCTGTTCTTTTTAAAAATGAGCTGACTGGCAAAAATCTTTCTACTCTTTTTCAAAACATCAATCTAATTGACCAGCAGCTTGCTAGTGATCCTGGCTCTAGGGCAGCTTTTAATATTGCTCTTCATGATGTTTTTTGTAAAGCCTCTAATATTTCTTTAGGCAAGTTTCTTGGCAATAAAATATCATCACTGCCTACTTCAATTACCGTTGGAATAAAAGGAATAAAAGAAACCATAAGTGAGGTTGAAGAATATTGTGATTCTGGATTTACACATATAAAAGTAAAACTTGGCCAGCAAATAGACATAGATATTGAGCGTATTATAAAGCTCCAAGAAAGATTTAAAGATTCTGTTGTTATACGAGTTGACGCAAACCAGGGATGGTCTTTTGATGAAACCCTAAAGTTTTTTAATTCTATCAAAAATATTGAATTAATTGAACAGCCTTTAAGGGTTGAAAGCCCAGAAGAAAACTTGTCTTTTCCAAAAGAATTAAAAAAAATTATAGCCCTTGATGAGTCTATTGTAACCCCTGCTGATGCCGTCAAATATTCTACACAGAATTACGCTGGAATTTATAACATTAAGCTAATGAAGTGCGGAGGAATTTCTGCTGCTCGCGAAATTGCCTCTACAGCTCTTACTAAAGGAATTGATCTAATGTGGGGGTGTAACGATGAAAGCATTATTAGTATTTCTGCCGCTCTTAACACAGCGCTCTCTTATCCTAACACAAAATATTTAGATTTAGACGGAAGCCTTGATCTTGCTAAAGACATTGTAAAAGGGGGGTTTATAATTAAAAAAGGCGTTATGAATCCTGTTTCGAGGCCTGGACTTGGCGTTACTCTTATATAAAACAAAAAAGCCCTTCTTTTCAGAAAGGCTTAATTTATTTTTTAGTTAATATTGCGGCCTTCGAATATACGGTTTTTATAGCAGTCAATACCTTTTATGTTTTTGTTTTGAAAATTTCCACTATATTCACTTGCTGTAACAATAAACAATATATAAATGAGAGCCTCTTTTTACTTTTTCTTTGCTTTTTTTGTTAGTTTATTTTTTGTTAATGCTACCCTGTCTCAAGAACGAAGAGGGCCAAGGCTTGCAATGCAGAAAAAACAAGAAAACCCAGACACCCTAAAGTCTACATATAAATACACTGAAGTTTTTGCCAACGGTTTTTATTCCAATGCGGGGAGCCCTACTCGCTCTGCTAGCGGAAAGCCAGGATACGACTATTGGCAAAACCAAGCAGACTATAAAATTGCTGTTACGCTAGACCCTTCACAAAATAAAATTTTTGGTAATGAAACAATCACTTACACAAACAACAGCCATGATTCCCTTGAGTTCTTATGGCTTCAGCTAGACCAAAACCTTTTTGAAGATAGCTCCAGAGGAAATGCTGTTATCCCGGTAGGGGGAAGCAGAAATGGAGCAAGAGGCCAAGGCTTTGATGGAGGGTATAAAATCTCTTCTGTTTCGGCTGCTTATGGTAAAGGAGGGAAGAAAAAAACAAAAGCGCTGAAGTATAAAATATATGAAACACGGATGAAGATTTCTCTGCCAAAACCCTTAAAAGCTGAGGGCGGAAAAATCAAACTAAATATTGGGTTTTCTTTTACCTCTCCAGACTATGGGTCTGATAGAATGGGTGTGTTAGAAACGAAAAACGGCAAGCTCTTTACTGTTGCTCAGTGGTATCCAAGAATGTGTGTATACGATGATTTAAATGGCTGGAATACGCTTCCTTATTTGGGGGCAGGTGAATTTTATCTAGAGTATGGAGATTTTAATGTTGATATTACAACCCCTTCTGACCATATTGTTGTTTGTTCTGGCGAGCTGTTAAACCCTGATGATGTTTATACTCCTGAACAAGAAAAAAGATGGAATGCTGCAGAAAAAAGTGACGAAACTGTTTTTATTCGAAGTGCAGACGAAGTTAATAGCCCTGACAGTAGGCCAAGCAGCAGTACGCTCACTTGGAAGTTTAGAATTGAAAACGCAAGAGATGTTGCCTGGGCCTCGTCTTCTGCATTTATTCTTGATGCTGCAAGAATAACTCTCCCTAGCGGAGAAAAATCTATGGCCATATCTGCTTATCCTGTAGAAAGCATGGGGGACAAGGCTTGGGGAAGATCTACAGAATACACAAAATCTTCTATTGAGCATTATTCAAAAAAATGGCTTGAATACCCGTATCCTGCTGCAACAAATGTTGCAGGCATTGTTGGTGGAATGGAGTATCCTGGAATAGTCTTCTGTAGCTATAAAGCAACTGAAGCTGGCTTGTGGGGCGTAACAGATCATGAGTTTGGGCATATTTGGTTTCCTATGATTGTTGGCTCAAATGAAAGGCTTTATGCCTGGATGGATGAAGGGTTTAATACGTTTATTAATGTTTTAAGTACGGCGGAGTTTAACAATGGAGAATATTATGGGGGCAAAAGAGACATGCAAAAGCAAGGCCAGCGCCTTGCCAAATTTGAAGAACTTTTTGGACCAATGGAGCCTATGATTAGTGCCCCTGGCAATCTAAAAGAGAGGAACTTGGGAATGTTGGGGTATCAAAAGCCTGCAGCAGTTCTTTTGTTATTGCGAAATAGTGTTTTGGGAGAGGAGCGGTTTGATGAAGCGTTTAAGGAATATGTTCGTCGCTGGGCCTACAAACATCCTGGGCCTGATGATTTTTTTAGAACTATGGAAAATGTTTCAGGAGAAGATCTAGGTTGGTTCTGGAGGTCTTGGATTCTAAACAACTGGAAGTTAGACCAGGCTGTTACAAATGTTTCTTATAAAAAGAATTTTAACAAGATCTCCAAAGCAATAATTACCATCAAGAATCTGGAAAAAATTCCCATGCCTGTAGAAATTGAAATAACTACAGCGAGCGGCAGGAAGATCTTAAAAGCCTTGCCTGTTGAGATTTGGAAAAGAAATGTGGAATGGTCTTTTATGGTTGATGTTTCAGAAGAAATAACCTCTGTAGTTATAGATCCTGATAAAAAATATCCTGACATAAATAGCGAAAACAATATTTGGTCAGCAAAACAATTATAAAATAAAAAAACCCCTAATAAATAGGGGTTTTTTAGTGGTCCCACCTGGACTCGAACCAGGGACCAAATGATTATGAGTCATCTACTCTAACCAACTGAGCTATAGGACCAAATAGTTTGCAATATTAATGAATGTTTTTATAATGTCAAAGGTTATTTTATGTCTTGACAAAGCTCTACAAGAACCCCGTTAGTGCTTTTTGGATGCAAAAAAACCATTATTTTGTTGTCTGCTCCATTTGTTGGCTTTTTTGAAACAAAAGAAAACCCTTCATCCTCAAGTCTTTTTATTTCTGCTTCAATATCATCAACATGCAAGGCAAGATGATGCATGCCTTCGCTTCTTTTGTTAATAAACCTTGATATAGGGCTGTTTTTAGATGTTGCTTCTAGCAGTTCAATCTTTTGGCTTCCAAGTTTAAAAAAAGACGTTGTTACTCCTTCTGCTTCAACTGTTTCTGTTTTATAGCTTCCCTCTCCCAAAAGTTTTTCAAAAAGAAGGTTTGATTTATTTAAGTCTTTTACCGCTATTCCAACGTGTTCTATTTTCTTTATCACAAGGCAAAGTTAGTTTAAAAAATTTTTCTTTTATTTAAACTTTCAAATATCCTATTTTTACTAAATGGAAACCGCTCGCCAAAAAAAGATTTCTAAAATTCTACAAAAAGATCTCGTTGAAATTATACAAGAAAGAATGAAAAAACAGGGAACCAAGGGAATTCTTGTTTCTGTTACAAAGGTTAGTGTTTCTGTTGATTTTTCTTCTGCTAAAGTTTTTTTAAGCGTATTTCCTTCGGCCATGTCACAACAAATATTAAAAGAAGTCTCTGCTGCTGCTGCAAGCATAAAACATTGCGTTTCTCAAAAAGCAAAAAACCAGCTAAGAAGAGTTCCTGGATTTATTTTTTACATAGATGATTCTTTAGATTATATTGATCGAATTGAAACTTCTTTAAAAAGCTTAGATAATCCTATAAAAAAACAATCTCAGTGAACACTCCTTTTTATATAGCTCGTCGTTACCTTGTTTCTAAAAGCTCTAATAATGCTATTAATTTTATGTCATTTCTTGCTGCTTTTGGCGTTTTTGTAAGCGCTGCCTCTCTTTTTGTTGTGCTTTCTGGTTTTAGTGGGTTAAAAGATTTTAGTCTTGGGTTTATTTCATACACCTCTCCAGATTTAAAAGCTTCTGCAAATAGTGGAAAAACCTTCCTTCTTGATGAAAAAGACTATAGAAGCTTGTCTGATCTGTCTTCTTTTTCTAGTGTTTCTAGGGCTGTTGAAGAAAGGGTTTTGGTTAGTACTAACAAAAACAGTCAAATTGTTCAGCTCAAAGGTGTTGATGAATTTTTCCCTTCAAGTATTATTGATTCTATTTTAGTTGAAGGAAGCTGGGTTAGTCAAGGAGAGAAAGAGCTTGTTGCGGGTTGGGGAGTTGCAAATAATTTGGGCTTAGAGCTGCTAGATAATATAAACGCCCCCGTTGTTTATGCTCCTAAGCCTGGTTCTGGGCAGGTGCTTTCTGTTGAAGACGCCTTTGCAAGCTCTGTGTTTCTAACCTTAGGGGTTTTTGAAATTAATGAGGAAACAAACAATAGTGTTGTTTATACTTCTTTGAGCACTGCGCAAGAACTGCTAGGATATGACAGCTCTCAAGTAAGCTCTGTTAATTTTTATCTGCACAATTCTGTAAATGAAGCATTGGCTATAGAAGAAATCAAAGAGGTTCTGGGGGGCTCCTTTGTTGTTAAAACCAGTCTTGCACAAAACGACACTCTTTATAAAATGTTAAACACTGAGCAGGCTGCAGTATATTTAATCTTCACGCTTGTTGTAATTATTGCTCTTTTTAATGTAGTCGGTGCATTAATTATGATGATTTTAGAAAAGCGAAATGACCTTCGGGTTCTCCTCAGCTTTGGACTTGTAAAAAAAGAAATTAGTCGAGTGTTTTTCTATCAAGGCGTCTTAATCTCTGTTGCTGGATCATTGTCTGGTGTTTTTGTTGGTTTTTGTTTGGTCTTGCTCCAACAAAACTTTTCCTTGTTTATGATAACCCCCTCGCTTGCATATCCTGTGTCTGTGTCTGCAATGACTTTTGTTGTTGTCTTTTTTACTGTTGTTGTTTTGGGTAGTTTGGCTTCAAAAATTGCTTCTTCACAGGCGTTAAAAACTCTTAAAAAATAACATTAAAACTCCTCTAAAACCTTGCGAAGTGTTGAATAAACGTCTTTTGGCTCGTCGCTTGTTACTAGTTTTTGTCTATAAGGCTTAAAGTCTGGTATTCCTTTAAAATAGTTGGCGTAATGTCTTCTTGTTTCATAAATCCCTAGCCTTTCTCCCTTCCAGCCTATTGCCATTTCTAAATGTCTTTTTGCCATTGCCACTCGCTCAGAAATAGTTGCTGGAGGAAGATGGTTTTTTGTTTTTAGAAAGTACTTAACTTCATTAAAAAACCAAGGATTTCCTATGCTTGCCCTTCCTATCATTGCTCCGTCAAGCCCTAGGTTTTTAATTTGTTGTGCCTTTTCTGGAGTGTTTATGTCTCCATTTGCGAAAACAGGAATGTGCATTCTGGGGTTGTTCTTAACTTTTTCAATATAAGTCCAGTCAGCATCTCCTTTATACATTTGAGTCCTAGTTCTTCCATGAATTGCTATTGCCTTACAGCCCGCGTCTTGCAGTCTTTCTGCAATCTCAACAATTTTAATAGAGTTCTGATCCCAGCCTAAGCGCGTCTTAACTGTTACTGGAACTTTTGTTCTTTTAACAATTGCTTCAGTAAGTTTTTCCATTAAATCGAGGTCTTTTAAGATGCCCGCACCAGCTCCTTTTGAGACAACCTTCTTAACAGGACATCCAAAATTAATGTCTATTATGTCCGGTTTTGTTTTTTCTACTATGTCTACTGCCTTAAGCATCGAATCAAGATTTGCTCCAAATATTTGTATTCCAACCGGCCTTTCCTTTTCATAAATATCTAATTTAATCTTGCTTTTTGCCGCGTCCCTTATAAGCCCCTCGCTTGAAACAAACTCTGTGTAGACTACGTCGGCGCCATTCTCTTTGCAGAGAGCTCTAAAAGGCGGGTCGCTAACATCTTCCATGGGGGCCAAAAGCAACGGAAAAGCTCCAATCTCTATGTCTGCAATTTTTACCACTTGTTTGTTTTTACTATTGAATAGCGCAAAGATAGAAAACTCGTTCTTTATCGTATTATCTCTTTTAATTATTAGGTCTGTGTTGCTTTATTTTTACTTACTTTTGTACACTGTTATTTTTCTGAGATGAAGGCTATTCGAAATTTTTGCATTATTGCACATATAGACCACGGCAAAAGCACGTTGGCTGACAGACTTTTGGAGTATACGGGTTCTGTTTCCGATCGTGAAAAGAAAGACCAGCTTCTTGACAACATGGATCTTGAAAGAGAAAGAGGTATTACTATTAAGTCTCATGCAGTCCAAATGACGTTTTCTTATAACGGTAATAATTTTATTCTCAACCTTATTGACACTCCTGGTCATGTTGATTTTTCTTATGAGGTCTCTAGGTCAATTGCTGCTTGTGAAGGGGCTCTGCTGGTTGTGGATGCTGCACAAAACATTCAGGCCCAAACTATTTCAAATCTTTATTTGGCTCTTGAAAACAACCTAGAAATTGTTCCGGTTTTAAACAAAATTGATTTGCCCAGCGCAAGCCCTCAAGAAGTTACAGATGATATTGTTGATTTGTTGGGTTGTCAAGCAGGCGAAGTAATTCCTGTCAGCGCAAAAACAGGAGAAGGAATTGAAAAAATATTAGAAGCAATTGTGGAAAGAATTCCTTCTCCCTCTGGAGACAAAAACAAACCTCTTCAGGCTTTAGTTTTTGATTCGGTTTACAATCCTTTTAGAGGGATTGAGACATATTTTAGGATTATTAATGGTTCTATAAAAAAGCATCAAAAAATCAAGTTTGTCGCAACAAACAAAACATATATTGCCGATGAAGTAGGAACCCTTAATTTAAAGCAGACTCAAAAGCCAGAAATTTTTGCTGGCGATGTTGGCTACTTAATTACAGGAATCAAAGAGGCCACAGAAGTAAAGGTTGGCGATACAATTGCTGACGCCCATGATGCTACGGCTGTTGCAATTGAGGGGTTTGAAGACGTAAAACCAATGGTCTTTGCGGGAATTTATCCTGTAGACACCGAAGATTATGAAGAGCTAAGAAGTGCTATGGAAAAACTTCAGCTTAACGATGCTTCGCTTGTTTTTATTCCTGAAAGCTCTGCTGCACTTGGTTTCGGATTTCGTTGTGGTTTTTTAGGAATGCTACATATGGAAATTGTTCAGGAAAGGCTGGAAAGAGAGTTTGGAATGACCGTAATAACAACTGTTCCAAATGTTTCATACTTCGCTTTCACAAAAAAAGAGCCCGAAAAAAAACTTCTTGTTAACAACCCTTCTGACCTGCCTGAACCTTCTAAATTAGAGAAGGTTGAGGAGCCCTACATAACCGCGTCAATTATTACAAAAGCTGATTTCGTGGGGAATGTTATGTCTTTGTGTATTGAAAAGAGGGGGCTGGTAAAAAACCAGACCTATCTAACAACATCCCGGGTTGAGCTTGTTTTTGAGATGCCTCTGGCAGAAATTGTTTTTGATTTTTATGATCGACTTAAGACTGTTTCTAAAGGCTATGCTTCTTTTGATTATTCTCCTGTTGGAATGAGGCCTTCAAGGCTGGTTCGGGTTGACATCCTTCTTAATTCTCGTCCTGTAGATGCTCTCTCGGCTCTTATCCATGCCGATAACGCATATTCTATTGGAAAAAAAATGTGTGAAAAACTAAAGGAGCTTATTCCTAGGCAGCAGTTTGATGTTCCGATTCAGGCGGCTATAGGTGCTAAAATTATTTCACGTGAAACCATCAAAGCTCTTAGAAAAGATGTTACTGCAAAGTGTTATGGCGGTGATATTACAAGAAAAAGAAAGCTTCTAGAAAAGCAGAAAAAAGGAAAGAAAAGAATGCGTCAGGTTGGAAACGTTGAAATTCCTCAAGAAGCTTTTATGGCTGTTTTAAAACTTAACGACTAGCCTTTTACCGTAAGCCTGAGCACAGAACATGCTGATTTTTCTGTAAACTTGTCTTTTCCTCCTCCAAACAATACGTTTATCCAGTTGTCTTTTTCTGGTGTTCCTAGGATCAACAAATCATAGCCTGCAGAGATTCCTGAAATTGTTCCTACGGGGTCATCACTTTTTACAATTACTACTTCTGCTTTGGATTGCTCCAGTTTAGAAGAAGATTTTTCTTCCATTGCAAAAATGTTTTTGTTTGTTGTTTTTTCTGGAACAACATGCAAAAGCGTTAGCGATGCGTCATAAAACGAACAAACTCTCTGAGCAATCTCAATAAAGTTTCTGTCCTTTCTTCCCGGCCTTAAAGCAAGGAGCACTTTTCCTATGTGCCTTACGCCGTTGTCTTTAAATAGCGCAAGATTTGAGTTGATATTGGCAAGCAGCCATCCTATAGGGTTGCTAACCAATATTCCGCTATGTGATCTTCCGTCCCATCCCATAACCAACCACTCACAACTACTTTGAGAGCTTAGCTCATTGATTGTGTTAGACAGCTCGTGCGTTACAACAGACTCAAAAGCAACTGTTATTCCTTTTGATTTTGACAAGCTTGAAAGCCTTCTTTTTAAAGAAACCGCTTCCGAAGAGTCTTCTAAGACTGCGTCAAGATCTGTTTGATTTGGTATTTCCGTGATTTTTAGCGCTTGTATTTTTTTCTTGCTGTTAATTGCTGCGGCAATGTCAACTAGAGTCTCCGGAGAGTTTTCGTTCCCTAGCAGTGGAACTATCGCTCCAGCGTCTGATGCAATTTTAGGGTCAAGACTTGAAGAAGATTTTTCTTCTTGTAGTTGATCCATTGTTTGGTCTTTGTTTTTTTTGTTAAACAAATATAGGGCCGGCCTATGTCCGTAGTTTCTTAAAACCCCTGTTCTCATAACGTCTTTCCCAATTAAAAAATAAAGAAAAGTGCCTAGGGCAGAAATAGCCAGAATTGCCAAAAACGGCATCCATCCAAGAAAAACAAGAAGAATAAGTCCGCTAAGAATACCAAAAATTTGAAGGAAAGGGTATAGGGGTGATTTGTAAGAAGGTCTGTACCATTGTGCTGAGGTTTCCCTTAAAATAATGACACAGAAATTAACTGAGATAAACATCAGGACCTTAAAAGCACTTGCGAGCTTGGCTATTTTTACAACATCTAAAAAAACAATTACAAAAGCCATCGTTACACAGGTTATTACAATAGCGCCAACGGGTGTTACGTATTTAGAATTAAGCCTTTTTAAAAAAGAAGGTAGCAGCCGGTCTCTAGCCATCGCAAAAGGAAAGCGAGAAGAGGCTAAAACTCCCGAGTTGGCCATAGACATAAGAGTTATTGTCCCAACAGCTGCGGCAATATATCCAAAATACTTGCCTCCTATAATTTTTGCAACGGTGTAAACAGGGCGAATATCACTGGCAAGGTCATTAATAGGAATGTTTCCAACCAACACAAAAGTAATAAAAACATAGACGGCGGCTATAGCTAAGAGTGAAAGAATCATCGCTAAAGGCAGGTTCCTGTCCGGGTTTTTTATCTCTCCGGCAATTGCCGCAACCTTAGTAACCCCGGCATAAGAGATGTAAACAAAAGCTACTGTTGAAATTAGTCCTGTGTTTCCGTTCGAAAGAAAAGGAGTTAAAAATTCTGGGTTTACCAAAGGAAATCCAACTAAAAAAATTGATATAAGACAGGTCAAGCTTATGCTAACAACAATGATTTGCACTTTGCCTACTTTTTTTATTCCAAAAACGTTTAAAAACATGATAAAACACAAAAAGCCTAAGGCAACAAGCTTTGTTAGACTGTCGTCAATATTAATTAAAACAGCAAGATATGCTCCTAGTCCAATTAAGGCAAAAGAGCTTTTTAATAATAGCGATAGCCAGAGCCCAATTCCTGAAATAGTTCCAAATAAAGGGCCAAAAGCTCGTTCTATATAAACATAGGCTCCTCCTGAGCTTGGCATCGCCGTTGCAAGCTCTGATTTTGATAGCGCCGCCGGCAATATACATATGGCTGCTATTAGATATGCCAGCCATACTGACGGTCCTGTTTTAGCTGCAGCCAGTCCTGGCAAAACAAAAATTCCACTTCCCAGCATTCCTCCAATACTTATTGCAATTACTGCAGGCAAAGCCAAACTTCTTTCTAATTTCTTCAAAATATTGTTTTATATTTATAAAAATACTAAATATTAATTTCTCGTGAATTTATATCCCATTATTGCTGGAAATTTTATGCTTGATGGCGGCGCAATGTTTGGCGTTGTTCCAAAATCCATTTGGCAAAAAACAAATCCTGCGAACTCAAACAACATGATTCAAATGTCCGCCAGGTGTTTGTTAATTGAAGACGGGGAAAGGCTTGTTTTGATTGACACAGGAATGGGCGAGAAACAAAGCGATAAGTTCTTTAGCTATTATTATAGGTGGGGCGAAGACACTCTTGTTTCCTCACTAAAAAAGCATGGATTTCATCCTGATGACGTTACAGATGTTTTTCTTACTCATTTGCATTTTGATCACTGTGGAGGCAGCGTTATAACGACTGCTGAAAGCTCTTATGAAACCACTTTTAAAAACGCTAAATACTGGAGCAACAAAAAGCATTGGGCCTGGGCCTCTAGCCCCAACAAAAGAGAAGGAGCTTCGTTTTTAAAAGAAAACTTTTCTCCTATTCTTGAGTCTGGACAACTAGACTATATTGAAAAGGACGCCAACAATTATTTGACAAAGTCATCGCTTGGGTTTGAGGTGTTGTTTGTGGATGGCCACACCGAAAAACAAATGATTCCTATTATAGATTATAGGGGTCAAAAAATTGCTTTTGCCGCTGACCTTGTTCCAACCCACGGGCACATTCCTGTTCCCTATTTAATGGGTTACGATGTCAGGCCATTAATATCATTGGAGGAAAAAGAAAAATTTCTTAATTATTGCCATGAAAATAGTGTATTTTTATTTTTTGAGCATGATGCTTTTGTAGAGGTTGGAACACTTCAAAAAACAGCGCGTGGAGTTCGTTTAAACAATAAATTTAAATTATCTGATTTATGAAAAAACTTATCCTATTAATTGCCTTATTATTTCCTTTAATGCTAATCTCTCAAGTTCAAAATGGCTATTGGCAACAACAAGCAGACTATACAATGTCTATTGATGTGGATGTCGAAAACTTTACCTATTCTGGAGAGCAGTCCTTAATATATACAAACAATTCTCCGGACACGCTTCAAAGAGTTTTTTATCACCTGTATTATAATGCTTTTAAGCCCGGCTCTGGGCTTGAGGCTGCCTCGCGCAACGCATATAACGACAAAAGAAACATGTCTAAAAGCCTTCTTTCGTTGGAAGAGGACGACTGGGGAGACGTTAATGTTCTTTCCCTAAAACAAGATGGCGTTTTAATAAAGCACGTAACAAAAGAAACTATTTTAGAGGTTGCCCTGGCGTCCCCTTTGCTTCCTGGAAAAAGCACTACACTTGATATGTCTTTTTTTGTAAAGGTTCCTGCTATGGTGCGTAGGGCTGGAAAAAACAATAGAGACGGTGTTGCCTTTTCTATGGCTCAGTGGTACCCCAAGCTTTGTCAATATGACGATCAAGGCTGGCACGCAAATCCTTATCTAGGAAGAGAATTTTATGGGGTGTGGGGAGATTTTGATGTGACCATTAACATTGACAAAGACTATACGGTTGCAGCCTCTGGTTATTTACAAAGCCCTGAAAAGATTGGGCACGGCTATGCGCCTCTTGATCCTGAGATGGTCCATGGAGAAAAAATTTCTTGGAATTTTATTGCTCCTGATGTTCATGACTTTACCTGGGCTGCTGACCCTGAATACATCCATGATGTTGTTCCTATCAAAAATGGGCCCAACATGCATTTCTTTTATAAAAACGAAACTCCTTATTTAAAAAGCTGGAAAGATCTTCAGCCTTTTGCTGTTAAATTTTTAGAGTTTTTTAGCAAGAATATTGGGAAATACCCCTACAAGCAGTACTCTGTTATTATGGCTGGCGACGGCGGAATGGAGTATGCAATGTGTACTTTTATTACAGGCTCTGGCTATAGCGACTACCGAAAGCTTTTGGGCGTAACTTCTCACGAAATTGCTCACACCTGGTTTCAGTTTTTGTTGGCAACAAACGAGTCTAAGCATGCCTGGATGGACGAAGGTTTTACTAGCTATATAGACGACGCTGCTCTGAATGAAACCCTCGGTCTTAACAATGTGGTGCCCAACAAGGGGGCCTATAGGGCGTATTTTAGATGGGTCGCAACTGGGCTGGAAGAGCCTCTTACAACACATGCTGATCGATACAAGTTTAGTCGTGGCTATGGGGCCTCGTCTTATAGCAAGGGCTCTGTTTTCTTGTCTCAGCTTGGCTATATTATTGGTGAAAAAAACCTTTACAAAACATTGAAACGTTATTTTAATGAGTGGTCCTTTAAGCACCCTCGGCCTTATGATTTTATTAGGAGTGCGGAGCGTGTTTCGGGCCTTGAGCTTGACTGGTATTTAATGGATTGGGCTCAAACAACAAAGCAGCTTGATTATCAAGTAAATTCAATTATTGGTGAAGGCTCTAAGACAAAAATTGTTCTTAAAAGAGAAAAGCAAATGCCGATGCCCATAGACCTTCTTGTGGTATTAAAAGACGGGTCGTCTCTGCTGTTTAATATTCCTCTTACAATGATGAGAGGAAACAAGCCTCTCGAAAACACCACCCTGCTTGATTCATGGTCTTGGGCTCAGCCTTATTATGTTTTTGAGCTTAGTGTTGCAAAAGAAAACATTCAAGAGGTTGTAATAGACCCTTTGGGTTTTACGGCAGATGTTAACAGAAAAAACAACCGCCTATAATGTCTGTGCTCCTTTCTTCCAACAACAGACTAAAGTCTGCCAAGACAATTGATTTGCTTTTTTCAAAAGGCAACTATTTAAAGGTTCCTGGATTTAGTTTGGTCTACTTAAAGCAGCAAAAGAAAAACCCTTGCGGGCTTTGTGTTGGCTTTTCTGTAGGCAAAAAGAACCAGGCGCTGGCTGTTGACAGAAACAAAACCAAACGATTAATGCGAGAATCTTTTCGTCTTTGTTCTGGTGCTGTTTTAAATTCAAAGAAAACTTATTATAACCTAATGTTTCTGTGTCTTGAAAGCAGTCCTTCTTCTTTTTCTGTTGTTTCTGATAAAATAAAATCCTTACTTTTGTCTTTCGCCGAAGCCATTAAAAATGACTAGACCCTTTTTTCTTTTTTTTGTTTTTTTGCCTTTTTTTTGTTCTTCTCAATTTAATGTTGAGCACACTATTTATTTTGATACTGACGAGTACTTTATGGTACAAACAGAAAAGGCGCGCCTTTTTAGTTTTGTTAAAGCCCTTCCCAAGAGAGGCTTGTTAAAAATAGAAATTTCTGGTTTTTGTGATGATATTGGTGCAGAAAACTATAATCTAGTTTTATCTCAAAACCGGGCTAATGCTATAAGAGAGGTTTTTTCTTCTCTTTCTTTTTTTCCTGATAAAATTATTTCCGTTGACGGAAAAGGAGAGGTCTTGCTAAATGTTTATCCTTCTGACGACCCAGAAATTGTCAGATCTCTTAACAGGCGTGTCGATGTTGTTGTTAGCTATCTTGATCCCGCCACTGTCTCTGAAACAAACCTAAAAGACTCTTCTGGGCCTATTGTTCTTAATAATGTTCATTTTATATCGGGCTATAGCTATTTGACTCGCGGGTCTAAAGAAGTCCTAAGTGCTCTGGCAAAAACCCTTACAAAAGAAAGCTTCTCTTTTGTAATTCAGGGGCATGTTTGTTGTACTGAGGGAAAAATAGACGCTATCGATAAAAGAACGAAAGAAAGAAATCTTTCTGTTGCTCGTGCTAAATATGTTTATGATTATTTTTTGGAAAAAGGCATAGAAAAATCTCGAATGTCTTATGAGGGTTTTGGTCACCGTTTTCCTTTAGGTGGTTCTGCTGATAAAGACAGAAGAGTTGAAATAGTCGTCTTTTCTGACTAGGGTTTTAGCTTCATTTTTTGATGAGGGATTCCGTCCTCTAAATATTCTTCCCCCTCAACTATAAACCCCAGTTCTTTATAAAACTTGTCTAAATATTTTTGTGCTGCTAACACTATCGTTTTTTCTTGTAAGTTTTCTTTAATGTACTTTATAGATTCCTTCATTATTTCTTTTCCTCTTTCTTCCCCTCGTGTTTTCTTTTTTACCACCACTCTTGCTATGCTTGGTAATTCATAGCAGTCTCCGCTGTCCAATATTCTCGTATATGCAACTATCTCATTGTCTTTTTTTCCCATCAAGTGCATGGCTTTTTTGTCTTTTCCGTCTATGTCTTGATATGCGCACTCTTGTTCAACCACAAACACCTCAGACCTTAGCTTTAATATCTCATATATTTCATCAACAGAAAGATCTTTAAATTTTTTAACCTCTATTTTCATTTGACATTTATTTTGTCTGTTCTTCGTTTGTGTCTTCCTCCTTCAAATCCTGTGTTTAAAAAAACTTCTACTATTTCCTTTGCTTCATTTATTGAAACAACTCTTGCCGGAATACTTATAATATTTGCATCGTTATGCTCTCTTGCTAGTTTTGCCATTTCCTTATTCCAACATATTGCCGCTCTTATGTTGTTGTGTTTGTTTGCAGTCATAGCTACTCCGTTTCCGCTTCCACATATTACTATTCCCAGGTCTGTCCTTTTGTTTTTAACATCTTCCGCTACAGGATGTGCTAAATCAGGATAATCAACACTTTCTTCGCTG
>Ga0206681_10000045_pt1 | contig 79811 bp, 69 predicted proteins | sample M150012015metaG_FD_161048 | JGI IMG/M metagenome (GOLD analysis project Ga0206681, IMG submission 161048) | Ammonia-oxidizing marine archaeal communities from Monterey Bay, California, United States - M1 500m 12015 | ecosystem: Environmental > Aquatic > Marine > Intertidal zone | place: USA... | reverse complement strand
GAATAATTCGATCTTTCAGCGTTGTCGATAAATGTTTGGGAATCTCCCAGCGTAATTTTGGCCGGTAAATGCCAATGCTGACAATGTTTTGGTTAACAATAAGCGGCTTTAAGCCTCGAGCGGTTGTTTCTACCTCGGGTAATTCTGGCATGATATTTTCTTTATTCTATGTGCGCTAGGGCAATTTTTTTAGTCGCACCGAAGTCAATTTTACCACTACCAAGTTTAGGAATTTCTTTAACAGAGTAGACCTTAGCTGGGTGATACAGAGGATTAACTTTTGCATCAATAAGTGCTTTTTGCAATACCTCTTTGGTTACCCCTTCGGTTGCAAGTAGCACGATTCGCTCGCCTTTGCGTTGATCCGGCAGGCATGTTGCGGCAACCTCAACGTTGGCATTCTTTAGGGCTTCCAGTATTTGCTCTTCAACCGTCGTTAGACTGACCATTTCTCCACCAATTTTGGCAAAGCGAGAGTAGCGATCAACAATGGTTAAATAACCATCTTCATCTAAGTGACCCTTGTCGCCACTGCGATACCACCGATAACCATCGATTATCTCAATCGATTCGGCCGTTTTTTCGGGCATATTTAAATAGCCCTTCATGAGTTGTGGTCCGCCAATCAAAATCAAGCCATCTTCGCCTATTGCTAGCTCGTCTAGAGAGTCGGGATCAACAATCTTAAACTCAGTACCTTCCAGTGTGCGCCCAACAGTGCCAATCTTGGCTCTTGGACCGCTAGTGTTTGGCGGTAGGTTGATAGAGACTGCGGGCGATGTTTCGGTGGTGCCGTAGCCCTCACAAATTTCTTTATTAAATTTTGCCTCGAAGGTGTTTCGCACTTCATTTCGCAGTTTTTCAGCACCGGCAAAAATAAGCCTAAGTGATTGCATGGATTCAGAACTCACTTTTTTATTAATGCTATACAATCTGAGAAAAGTGGGTGTGCCAACTAAGATGGTGCCGTGATACTTTTCAATACCGCCGGCGATGGTGGCCACATCGGTAGGGTCTGGGTGGCATACGATAGGCACACCTTCGGTGAGGGGCATCAGTGTGGTAACTGCAAAACCAAAGGCATGAAAGGTGGGTAGTGTCGACATTACAACATCGGTACTGATGGCCTCCATGGCAATCGCAGCCTGTTTTGCATTGGCAGAAATATTGCAGTGCGTAAGCTCCACGCCCTTTGGCGCACCTTCACTGCCGCTTGAGAAGAGAATCGCCGCCGTGTCGTTTGGCGCCACTTCTTTGAAGAACAGTTTGCGGATCATGCTCACTGGCATAAGCTTGGCGCTTAACAAGCACCCTATTTTGCTTAAAGCGGAAATCTCTTCTTTAATGTCTTCCAAGAACAACACTTCGACGCCAGGAAAGAACGATGCCAAGTCCACGCCTTTTTCATGCATTTTGTCGAAAAATTTACTCGAGCTATATATATGTTTAATCTTAGCTTGTTCGACCGCCGATTGCAGGGCCTTTTTGCCTGCGGTAAAGTTAAGGTTAACAATGGTTTTACCAAGTGCAAGAACCGCCATTGTTGCGATTGCACCACCGGCACTGCTTGGTAGTAATAGACCAATATTTTGTTCGGGGCTAATGGCTTTAATTTTTTTGGAAAATAAAAGAACGCCCGTTAAGAATCTATCGTGTGGTATTTCCACGCCAACAATATCGGCAACAGCAAATTTTGTTTTTGGGGTTTTGCTTGCTTAAGCCACGATACATGTACAGGGTCAAGTGTTTGCGCATAGCTTTGCCATTCTGAAAATGATTTTGTTACAGTGGTCATAATTATTCTCCCATTAATTTATACATATAGATATGTATAACAGATTTGAATGTCGCAATCTGGCGACGTCAAGAAGGCAAATTAACGGCTGACTAATGCCATAGGCTGTATTGCTAAATTCCAGTATAACCCAAAATACAAATATAAGACAAAAAAGAGCCATAAAGTCGCAATTATTCAATTGCCCGAAATATATGTATATAATGATGGCGATTAAATAACTATAGGAGATCCTATGAACCCATTAACTTCCATAAAAGGCACAATTGCCTTAGGTTTTGTACTTGCCATTCTTGCAGCTTTCTTTATTTTTCCAAACACTGGTTTTAACTCTGCTGAGTTAGTCGTTTGGTTGCACGTTATTTTTGGTATTACTTGGATTGGTCTTCTTTACTACTTTAACTTTGTTCAAGTGCCAGCAATGGGCGAGGCGTTAGCTGACGAAGGCGGCCCTGGTCCTGCAGCGATTGGTAAGTATGTTGCACCACGCGCTCTTCTTTGGTTCCGTATGTCAGCAGCAATGACTTGGCTAACAGGTGCAGCTGCTCTTGAGAATACTGTTGGCTTGGTTAGTGCCTTTACTTTCTCTGCTGGTTCAGAAGTGATTGGTCTTGGTGCTTGGTTAGGTACGATTATGCTGTTTAACGTATGGGCAATCATCTGGCCTTGTCAGAAAAAGATTTTAGGTATCGTTAAAGCGAGCGCTGAAGAAATCGCCAAAGCGAAATTTACAGCAGCAATGGCTTCACGCACAAATGTTGCCTTGTCAGTGCCGATGCTTTTAGCAATGACAGCCTTTGGTCACGGTGGCAATCTGTTTTAAATAGAAAACAACCGATAGCAATAAAAAACCGGGCTCATCCCGGTTTTTTATTGCTTGATGGTAAGTAAAATGAAATTATCCAAAGAAAAAGCAAAACAACAATTACGGTAGTGACTGCAAGGGTGTAGTTCAAAAATATCCACAAATTGAAAAAAAACAACAATAATCCATTAGAAAGACGGATAAATGGGATAAATAAGGCCCAAATAGGGTGTGTATTGTATTTTAAATAAAAATGACACACATCATCAAGGGTTACTGTACCGAGGTTAATTAGGTAGTTTTCGGGTGATTGTTGAAAAAAAACAACGAATTGTATTATTTTTGCAAAATAGTTTGCAGAGTGGAATTCTATGCGGTATGATGTGTCCATTGTTGATCGAAAGAGAGACAAAAAGGGTGTCAGAAATGATTCTGGCAAATAAAAAACTATTCTTAAAAGGAGAATAACATGAAAAAACTAATCGCTCTAACTGCTGCGTCAGTAATGGCTTCTTCAGCTGCTGTAGCTGCTGTATCTCTATCTGGTTCAGCTTCTGTAGCTTACGACGAGTCTGATAACAGCGTAACTACTGCTGCTTCACTAACAATTGCTGGTTCTAACGGCGGTACTTCTGCAAGTGCAACTATGAATCTAGTATCTGGTGCTATGACTGACGTTTCTATGGCTACTTCTATTGGTCCTGTATCAATTGACGTTGACATTGATGCTGGTACAGTATCTCTAGGTCTTGACGTTCTAGCTGGTGATGTAAGCATCGCTCTAGACGATTCTGGTACAGCTACAATCTCAACTACAGTTGCTGGCGTTGCGATCACTCACGAACTAGGTGGTGACACTTCTGCTGCAGCTTCTCTAGCTGGTATGGACGTTAACGTTTCATCTGCTGGCACTTGGGATGTTTCTACTACGCTTAACGGTGTAACTCTTACAGTAGACAGCGATGGTGCGGTAACTGCATCTATGGGTCTTGCTGGTAACACAGTTGAAATCACTAACGACGGCGACACTACTGTTACTGTTTCTCGTGACCTAACTTCTGGTGCATCTCTAGAAGCTGCTTACGATACAGCTGACAGTTCACTTACACTTACAGCTTCTGTTACTTTCTAAGACCTCTTAGAAAAACAGTTGACTTAAGTTTAAGTTAAACGTTATGAAAACCTCGGAGCTTGCTCCGGGGTTTTTTTATGTGCGATTCAAAATTGATTAAAATAGTACCATTCAACTTAACAATATTGTTTATATATGACTTGTAATTTAATTGATCGTTCATTATTAAAGCTCAGTGGTTCTGATGCTGAGAGCTTCCTTCAAGCGCAACTGAGTAACGATATTACTAAACTAGATGACAACAGTGTGCAGCTGAGTGCCTATTGTCAACATCAGGGCAAAATACTGGCTTTATTTTGGGTGATGCGAAATGGCAATGACTTTCTATTGTCGTTTCCATCCGACCTTGTTGAGTCACTTTTGCCACGCCTTAGGATGTTCGTTTTAATGTCTGATGTTGCCATCGAAGATATTAGTAGTAAGTATATCCAGATTGGCTATATTGACGAAAACATTGATAATGCTCACCATATCAACCAACACCTCTCCGTAGGGCTTATAGAGTCAGAAGCTGCTTCCAATATTGAATTTTCTGATTATAGTGAGTGGATGAAGGCATGTAATGATGCATCATTGCCTGAAGTCTATTCAGCTACGGCTGAACTTTTTGTTCCACAGATGTTAAATTTAGATATTGATGAAGTCGGTGTGAATTTTTCCAAGGGCTGCTATCCTGGGCAAGAAGTGGTTGCAAGGCTTCATTATTTGGGCAAAGCAAAACGACGCATGTTTGGATTTAAATCAAACGAGTCTTTGAGCGTTGGCGATAATTTATATTGTGAAAGCTCTAAGTCCGTAAAAACAAGTGGCATTGTGGTTTCTCAAGTAAAATATGAAGCTGAATTTTACTGTCTGGCAACACTTGAGGTGGTGCATAAAGACGATCTTATAACCCTGAATGGTGTCGATGGCGCCACTCTTACTCGTATTGAAAAATGAATAAATTATTTGCATTATTACTATCTTTTTTACCTGTGACAGCGCTTGCATCGGTTGGTGGCGAAACTCTTGACTTAACAGGTCACTGGGCAGGTTACCTTGCCCTCACATTGTTTGTTATCGCCTATATTCTGGTGATGGTTGAAGAGTTCACTCATTTTAGAAAATCAAAGCCAGTCATTCTTGTTGCTGGTGTGATCTGGGCGGTAATTGCTTGGGTTTATGTGGAAGAAGGCCTACCTCATGCGGCTGAAGTGGCGTTAAGACACAACATTCTTGAGTATGCCGAGTTGTTCTTGTTCCTTCTTGTGGCGATGACTTATATTGAGGCAATGCGCGAAAGATTGGTCTTTGAGCGTTTGAAAGTTTGGCTTATTAATAAGGGCTTTAGCTTTAGACAGCTTTTTTGGTTAACTGGTATTTTGGCGTTTTTCATCTCTCCAATTGCAGATAATTTAACCACAGCCCTAATTATGGGTGCCGTTGTGATGGCGGTTGGCCAAGGAAATAATCGCTTTATATCCATTGCTTTTGTGAATATCGTTGTTGCGGCGAATGCCGGCGGCGCCTTTAGTCCGTTTGGCGATATTACGACTTTAATGGTCTGGCAAAAAGGCATTGTGAGTTTTCAGCAATTCTTTAGTTTATTTGTCCCTTCGGTGGTTAATTTTATTGTGCCGGCAGCAATCATGCATTTTTTCATCAAGAACGAAACGCCAGAAGCACTCGAGCAAAGCGTCACCATTAGAGATGGCGGAATCGTAATTACATTTATGTTTTTACTAACGATAGCAACTGCGGTTAGCTTCCATAACTTCCTTCATCTACCACCAGCAATGGGCATGATGACTGGCCTAGGCTACCTTATGGTGGTGAGTTATTTTGTTAAAAGACGTCATAGCTCTAGTGAGCCGACCTCTGATAAATTTGATGTTTTTCGCAAGATCGCTAATGCAGAGTGGGATACATTGCTATTCTTTTTTGGTGTGATTGTTAGTGTTGGCGGCCTTGGATTTATGGGTTATTTGGCGCTTGTTTCGGAAGCAATGTACGTCCAACTTGGCGCTACATACGCCAATGTTTTGGTGGGCATTCTCTCGGCGATCGTTGATAATATCCCGGTCATGTTTGCTGTTTTGACTATGCAGCCAGACATGTCGCTGGGTCAATGGTTGTTGGTAACATTGACTGCTGGTGTTGGTGGTAGTCTACTGTCGATCGGCTCTGCTGCAGGTGTCGCACTGATGGGGCAATCAAAAGGGCATTATACTTTTGTCTCACATCTGAAATGGATCTGGGCGATTGCACTGGGCTATGGTGCCAGTATTCTTACACACTTGTGGATTAATGAGGCCTTGATGGATGGACCATTCCTCTGATTTATTTGTAGATATTGGCCATAGTGCCATTAAGTGGCGACTGACTGATTCGTCTGTCGCCACTCTATCAATAGAGGACTTCTCTCCCGATTCACTGCCCCAGTGCTCCGCTGTTTGGCTGAGCCATGTTGCGCATCATGAAATCGTTGAAGCTATTAAGCAAAAGTTTCCTTCTTTAGTTATTATCAGGACGCCTGCAGAATACAAAACACTCAGTATTTCATATCCGATTCCCAATGAGTTGGGAGTAGATCGTTTTTTAGCGATGTTGGGTGCACAGAGGCATCAGCCAAATCAAAACTTACTTATTATTGATATTGGTAGCGCGCTAACGGTTGACGTTGTAGCCGATACTGGCAAACATCAGGGTGGGTTGATTATGCCCGGGCTTACTGCACTTCGATCCAGCTTTGAGAAGTTTGCTACATCTAGCAACTTAAAGGGTTTTTCCGGCCTACAAAACGCCACAAAAGCTGCTTGGCTTGGTGGCACTGAAAGTATGCTTGTTGCAAGCATTAAAACTCAAATTGATGATTTTTTGGATCGCTATACAAATTCAAAAGTCATACTCACTGGTGGCGGCGCAAAAGATACAGCCTCAGCACTAAATGTTGATGTTGAGGTTTATGATAATTTGGTTTTGGATGGTATTGAACACTACGCTCAAACGTCTTCGTAAAACCATCACTAACGGCATTTCTGAGACCACGAGCAAACCACCCTTTGGGTATAATTCCCACTATTAAATCGAACACTAAAAATTCTTGAAATGAAAGATCATCGCGTACTATCGGGCATGCGGCCAACCGGTCGTCTACACTTGGGGCATTACCACGGCGTACTGAAAAATTGGATTGAATTACAGAATGAGTACGACTCTTACTTTTTTGTGGCTGATTGGCACGCTTTTACTACGCACTATTCAGACAAAATTGATCTTGAAAAGAACGTTTGTGAAATGGTGGTGGATTGGTTAGCTGCGGGTATTAACCCTAACACTTCAACGATTTTTGTTCAATCTAAAGTGCCCGAGCACGCAGAGTTGCACCTATTACTATCCATGTCAACGCCGTTGAGTTGGCTGGAGAGGGTGCCGTCTTACAAAGACCAGCAATTGCAACTCAAAACCAAGGATTTGGCAACTTACGGCTTTCTTGGCTACCCGCTGCTACAGAGTGCCGATATTCTCATATATAAGGCTGGTTTAGTGCCTGTCGGTGAAGACCAAGTGGCCCATGTGGAGTTGACTCGAGAAGTTGCACGTCGCTTTAATTACGTTTATGGCCGTGAAGCCGATTTTGAAGAAAAAGCTGAAACTGCCGCCAGTAAAATGGGAAAAAAACAAGCCAAGTTGTACCGAAGTCTACGAAAAAGCTACCAAGAAACGGGTGATGATGAGGCCCTAATTAAAGCAAAGGCGTTGTTGGGTGAGCAGCAAAATATCACTCTAGGTGATCGAGAAAGGTTGCTGGGTTATATTGAAGGCGTGGGTAAAATTATTTTGCCAGAGCCAGAGTCACTGTTGACAAAAGCGTCGAAAATGCCAGGATTGGATGGTCAAAAGATGTCAAAATCTTATAACAATACAATATCACTTAGGGACGATCCGGCTGAAGTTGAGCAAAAAATTAAAAGAATGCCCACAGATCCTGCAAGGGTTAAGTTAACCGATCCTGGTGACCCTTCCAAGTGCCCTGTTTGGCAGCTGCACGAAGTTTATTCGGTGCAAGACACTCTTGACTGGGTGGTTGAAGGTTGCACTAAGGCGAAGATAGGCTGTATTGAATGCAAAACACCCTTGATTAAGTCTGTTGTTGATGAATTGGGCCCAATGCAAGAACGCATTGCAAAATATCAATCGGATCCAAACCTGATTCAAGAGATAATTTTTGAGGGCTCTGAGCGCGCTCGAGTTGTCGCCAAAGAAACTATGGAAGATGTGCGCGATGCCATGGGCCTCACTTACTAACTAATATTATTTGAATAATGTCTGAAAGAATACAAAAATTAATCGCCAACGCGGGTTACGGCTCAAGGCGTTGGGCTGAACGCCTTATTGACCAGGGTAGGGTGACTCTTAATAATAAAGAGGCAAAGCTTGGCGACAAAGGAACGATTACGGACCAAGTCGCTATTGATGGGCGCCTAATCGACCTTAAGCGCTACCATGAAGATGAAACCAAGGTTATTATTCTCAACAAGCAGGCGGGTTATGTTTGCAGTGCAAAAGACGAGGAAGGGCGCAAATCTGTGTTTGATCTCTTGCCGGAAAACACGCGCTGGGTTATGGTTGGAAGATTAGACATTAACACTGCAGGCTTGTTGTTGTTTACCAATAATGGCGATCTAGCCAATAAATTAATGCACCCTAGCTCTGAAGTTGATAGAGAGTATGCTGTGCGTGTTTTAGGCAAAGTTGAGAATGAACATATTGAACAACTTACCAAGGGCATCGAGCTAGAAGACGGCTTTGCCAAATTTCACCGAGTCACCCAAGGCGGTGGCGAAGGGGCTAATCGCTGGTATAAGGTGGTTTTACGTGAAGGTAGAAAACGTGAGGTCAGACGCTTATGGGAGGCTTTGGATTTCAAAGTATCACGACTCATTCGTGTGCGTTTTGGCGACATTCGTTTGCCTGATGATTTGCGTGCAAATAGAGTAGAGCATCTCAAGCCAAAACAAGTAGAAGCATTGCTTAAATTGGTTAATTTATCGAGCTAATTAGTCAAGCCCAACTGGCTCTAAAATAGCGCAATTTCAGCAGTATTTTCAACAGCAATATTCCTTACAGGTGAAGTATAATAGCGCTTTTGTGCCTTATTATTTCCAAGCTTCATGTCAGATTATAAATCCACCTTAAATTTACCTGCTACGGGCTTTCCGATGAAAGCAAATTTGGCCAATCGTGAGAGCGGTTTTTTATCGGATTGGGAGCAAGGTGATTTGTATCAACAAATCCGTGATAAATTCAAAGGAAAACCCAAGTTTATTTTGCACGACGGACCCCCATATGCCAACGGTGATATTCACATCGGCCATGCGGTTAACAAAGTCCTAAAAGACATTATTGTCAAAAGCAAAACGCTTTCTGGCTTTGATGCTCCGTACGTCCCAGGTTGGGATTGTCACGGCCTTCCAATAGAGCATAATGTAGAAAAAAAGAAAGGAAAAGTTGGTCACAAAATTAATGCCGATGACTTTCGAACAGCTTGCCGTGATTATGCTGATAAACAAATTGACAAGCAGAAGGTGGACTTTAAGCGTTTGGGCGTTTTGGGCGAGTGGGACAATCCATATTTAACAAAGAGCTTTAACTACGAAGCGAACATTGTTCGCGCATTAGGGAAAATCGTCGAAAACGGCCATTTGTCTAAAGGCTACAAGCCAGTTCATTGGTGTACAGAGTGTTCATCTGCTCTTGCTGAGGCTGAGGTTGAGTACAAAGATAAAACGTCTGAAGCAATTGACGTTGCTTTTAGGATTGTTAAAAGTGATGTTATTGATCTTGACAAACCAACGTCGGTTGTTATTTGGACAACTACGCCGTGGACATTACCCGCTAATGAAGCCGTTGCATTGCACCCTGAGCTTGATTATGTTGTTGTTGATACCCCCAATCACTCATACCTTCTGGCTTCAGATCTACAAGAGGCGGCTATTGAGCGCTTTGGGTTTGATGGCACGACAGTGCAAGCCACTCAATACAAAGGCAGCGAACTTGAGGGTATGCAGCTTCAACATCCTTTCTTAGAAAAGCAAGTGCCTGTTATTTTGGGTGACCACGTTACTACTGAAGCGGGTACTGGCGCTGTACATACTGCACCTGCTCACGGTCAAGAAGACTACGCAGTTGGCCTCCAGTACAACTTACCGGTTGATTGTCCAGTTGATGGGCGGGGTGTTTTTTTTAGTGATGTTGAACACGTTGGCGGTGAATTTATTTTTAAAGCCAATGCGACGATTATTGAATTATTAAAGACCAATAATGCGCTGGTTTATCACAACTCTTTGTCGCACTCGTACCCGCATTGCTGGCGTCATAAAACGCCGGTAATTTTTAGAGCGACACCGCAGTGGTTTATCTCAATGACCAAAAACGGTTTAAGAGAGACGGTAAACACTGAAATTCCTAATGTTAAGTGGATTCCGGATTGGGGTCAAAAACGTATTGAACTGATGGTGGGTAATCGTCCAGATTGGTGTATTTCTCGCCAAAGATTTTGGGGTGCGCCAATTACTTTGTTTGTGCACAAGCAAACGGGCGAGTTGCATCCAGATACTGAATCACTGTTTGAGGTGGTTGCTAAAAAAATTGAAAAAGACGGCATTGATGCCTGGTTTACATTGGATGTTACTGATGTACTTGGCAAGGAAGCTTCTGAGTATGAAAAAACCACTGACACACTGGATGTTTGGTTTGACTCTGGCGTTAGCCATTACGCGGTTTTAAGAACTCGAGATTATTTGACGGACGTTGCCGACCTGTATCTTGAGGGCTCGGATCAGCATCGTGGTTGGTTCCAGTCATCCCTTATTACTTCATGTGCGATTCACGGCAAGGCGCCGTATAAACAAGTGTTAACACATGGCTTTACAGTAGACCAGCATGGTCATAAGATGAGTAAATCTGTGGGCAATGTTGTTCCTCCGCAAAAGGTGGTGAATTCGTTAGGTGCCGACATCCTTAGATTGTGGATTGGTAGTACCGACTACACGGGCGAAATGACTGTTTCTGACGAAATTTTAAAACGCAGCGCTGATGCTTATCGTCGTATTCGCAATACAATGCGCTTTATGCTTGCCAACATGGAGGGTTTTGATCCGAGCAGTGATTTAGTGGATGCTGACGAGATGCTAGCACTGGATCGTTGGATCGTCTCTAAATCGGCCGAATTGCAAACACAAGTATTGGCTGAATACGATGATTACAATTTCCACCATGTGATGAAGCAAATACTCAATTTTTGTACCAATGATTTAGGTGGCTTTTATCTTGATATTATTAAAGATCGTCAGTACACAACGCAGCCGGACTCCTTAGCACGTCGCTCTGCACAAAGTGCTTTGTATCATATCTCTCAGGCGATGGTGCGTTGGTTGGCGCCGGTGCTTTCATTCACCGCTGAGGAGGTATGGCAGCATATCCCTGGTGCAAGCGATAACAGTATTTTCCTAGAGACTTGGTACGAGAGTCTTGCGGGAGACTACAACAACCCGTCAATCGAAGTGGCAAGGGATATTAATATTCATATTCGTAAGCAATTAGAGGAAATGCGCCGTGATAAAACTATCGGATCCTCTCTTGATGCGGAAATCGATATTTATTGCGATGACGAGGCGTTTCAAGCTTTAAACGAACTTGGCGATGAGTTGCGATTTGTATTTATTACATCAGCTGCACGCGTTCATAAAATTACCGATATGCCAGGCAATGCACTTGAAATCGACGCTTCCCTAGCCTTACTTGTGAATAAAAGCACTCACCAGAAGTGTGTCAGATGTTGGCACCATCGCGAGGACGTTGCTAAAAATGATCAACATTCTGAGTTGTGTGGTCGCTGCGTTGAAAATGTTGCTGGTGAGGGTGAAAAGCGAGTTTTTGCATAATGCTAAAAGAGCTAAAAACACTGCATGTAGATTTAGGTGACAAGTCCTACCCGATTTATATTGGTTCTGGACTGTTGTCAGATCAAAGCTATTTGCATAAACATATCCACGGCAAACAGGTAATGATTGTCACCAATACAACGGTTGCTCCTTTGTACTTGCAATCGGTTTGTGAGTTGTTGAATGATTATCAAGTTGAAATCACCATTCTGCCGGATGGGGAGCAATACAAAACATTAGAGACGGTCAACACTATTTTTGATGCGTTATTGGGCGCAAAATTTAATCGCAGTGCAACGTTAATTGCACTTGGTGGCGGTGTTGTAGGTGATATGACAGGTTTTGCCGCAGCCTCTTATCAACGCGGTGTTAACTTTATTCAAATACCAACCACGTTGCTTTCGCAGGTGGATTCGAGTGTTGGTGGTAAAACAGGCGTGAACCACGAGCTGGGTAAAAATATGATTGGCGCTTTTCATCAGCCACAAGCCGTGGTGATTGATGTCGATACCCTTGATACACTTGAGCAGAGAGAGTTTTCAGCTGGCATGGCAGAAGTGATTAAATACGGCTTATTAGGAAATGCAGATTTTTTGCAAGACCTTGAGATAAATATGAGTGGTTTGATGGGCAGAGATGTGTCGCTTATTATTGATGCGGTTTATCGCTCTTGCGAAGACAAAGCAAGAATTGTTGCTGAAGATGAGTTTGAAGCGGGAAAACGTGCTCTGTTAAATCTGGGCCATACCTTTGGCCACGGTATTGAAAATACACTGGGTTATGGTACTTATCTTCACGGTGAGGCGGTTTCAGTAGGCATGCTCATGGCGGCCAAACTTTCAGAACTTGAGGGTGATTTGAGTGCCGCTTGTGTTGAGAGGGTGGCACAGTTACTGAATCAAGCCAACCTTCCGTGTGAGATTAATCAAGAAATTACTGAGGCGCAGTTATTTGCAGCAATGAGTCTTGATAAAAAAGCCATTGATGGCAATATTCGTTTGGTCCTTTTGAGGGGGCTTGGCGACGCCTACCTTTCTCAAGACTACTCTGGAGATAACTTAAATCAAGTTGTCAGAGATTTTATTCGTTAGAATTCTATATATATTATGTCCTTAAGTGAACAACAAGTTAAAGAAATAGCCCACTTAGCTCGACTAAGTGCTGATGATGGTGAGCTTGAACAAACAACAGCTGAGCTTAATAATATTTTGGGCTTAATGGCCGATTTGGCGAAGATTGATACCGAGGGCGTTAGTCCTATGGCCCATCCGCTGAATATGTCACAACGCCTTAGAGAGGACGAAGTGAGTGAGATCGACCAGTCTGAAGCATTTCAGGCCATTGCGCCGCAAACTGGCCAAAGCCATTTCTTAGTGCCAACGGTGATTGAATAATGCTGCACAAACTAACCGTCGCCGAATTGTCAAAGGGCTTAAAAAATAAAGAATTTTCATCGGTTGAATTGACCAAGCACTTCTTGAATCGAATCAATCAGTCCGATCTAAATGCGTTTATAACCGTGACCGATGACTTGGCGCTTAATCAAGCAAAAGCGGCGGATGCGAAAATAGCGAATGGCAGTGCTGGCATATTAACGGGCATCCCGTATGCGCACAAAGATATTTTTTGCACGACCGGTGTAAAAACCTCAGCGGGCTCTAAAATACTTGATCCATTTATTTCGCCGTATGATGCTACAGTGAGCCACAAGCTAAATTCAGCGGATACAGTCATGCTGGGTAAGGCTAATATGGACGAACTCGCAATGGGCTCTTCCAATGAAAAGTCTTATTACGGTCCTGTGAAAAATCCTTGGGACAAAAACAAAGTACCTGGTGGTTCATCAGGTGGTTCGGCTGCTGCGGTGGCTGGCCGTTTGTCGCCTTTTGCAACGGGTACAGATACCGGTGGCAGTATTCGCCAACCTGCAAGTTTATGCGGTATTACAGGCATTAAGCCGACTTATGGCAGAGTGTCACGCTACGGCATGATTGCTTATGCCTCTAGTCTCGACCAAGCCGGCCCACTGACACAAACGGCAGAAGACGCTGCATTGGTGATGAATGTGATGGCGGGTTTTGACGACAAAGACTCTACCAGTGTTGATCGTGCCGTACCCGATTACACTAAAAATCTAGAAAATTCTATTGAAGGCTTGAAAATTGGCCTACCTAAGGAGTTTTTCTCCGAAGGTTTGGATAGTGGTGTTGCTGAAACGGTAATGGCTGCCGTTAAAGAATTTGAATCGATGGGTGCTAGTGTGCAAGAGATGTCTCTGCCAAATTCGGCGCATGCGATACCAACTTACTATATTGTCGCACCGTGTGAGTGCTCGTCTAATCTTTCAAGGCTCGACGGCGTTCGCTACGGCTATCGTTGCGAAGACCCCAAAGATCTTGAGGATCTCTATTTAAGATCTCGCTCTGAAGGTTTTGGTCCAGAGGTTAAAAGACGCATTATGATTGGTGCGTATGCACTTTCTGCTGGTTATTACGATGCCTATTATTTAAAAGCGCAAAAAGTCCGTCATTTAATTAGTGAAGACTTCAAAAAAGCCTTCCAAGATGTTGATGTAATTATGGGCCCTGTATCGCCAACAACGGCCTTTGATTTGGGTTCGTTTACAGACTCTGTTTCTATGTATCTTGCTGATATTTATACACTTTCACTAAATTTAGCAGGCCTTCCAGGAATGAGTATTCCTGCGGGTTTTTCGAACAATATGCCGGTTGGTTTACAGCTCATCGGTAATTATTGGTCTGAAGAGTTGCTACTCAATGCAGCGCATCAATTCCAAGGTCAAACCGACTGGCACGCACAAATGCCAGAGGGAGTGTAGCATGGCGTGGGAAACAGTTATTGGTTTAGAGATTCACTCTCAACTTAAAACAAAATCTAAGATTTTTTCAGGCGCATCAACAGCTTTTGGCGCAACCCCTAATTCACAAGCTTGTGCGGTTGATTTGGGCCTTCCAGGCGTGTTACCGGTGCTTAATAAAGAAGCGGTGGTAATGGCTATTAGGTTTGGCTTGGCAGTGGGCGCCAAAGTTAATAAGCGCTCTATTTTTGACCGTAAAAACTACTTCTATCCCGACCTTCCGAAGGGCTATCAAATATCCCAATTTGAATTGCCTGTTGTGGGTGAAGGTGAAATTGAAATCACCACTGAAGATGGCGTAACAAAAAAAGTTGGCATTACCAGAGCGCACTTGGAAGAGGATGCTGGAAAATCCATTCACGATCTTTACGATGACTATACTGCGATTGATCTAAATCGTGCGGGCACACCGCTATTAGAAATTGTTTCAGATCCCGATATGAGTAGCGCCAAAGAAGCGGTGGCCTACGCCAAGAAAATTCATGCTCTGGTGCAATATATTGGCATTTGTGATGGCAACATGCAAGAGGGATCTTTCCGTTGCGATGCCAATGTGTCGATTCGCAAAAAAGGCGTCGAAAAACTCGGTACTCGCGCTGAGCTGAAAAACATTAATTCCTTTAAGTTTTTAGAAAAAGCCATTAACTTGGAAGTTGAGCGCCAGAAGGATATTTTGGAAGAGGGTGGATCGGTGGTGCAAGAAACACGCCTGTATGATTCAGTGAAGAACGAAACACGCTCAATGCGCTCCAAGGAAGAGGCAAACGATTACCGCTATTTCCCCGACCCCGATTTATTACCAGTTGAGGTTGACGATGAACTTCTGCAGCAAATTCGTGCCAATTTACCGGAACTGCCAACTGAAAAAAAACAACGTTTTGTTAGCGAATTGGGTCTTAACGATTACGACGCTGAAGTGTTGACGTCACAAAAAGCGGTTGCTGATTATTTCGAAGCCATGTTGGAAGTAGGTGCAGATTCCAAGCTTTCGGCCAATTGGGTGATGGGTGAATTGTCAGCTGTACTCAATAAAAATCAAATAGATATCGAAGGCTGTCCGGTTTCTGCACAGGCATTTGCCGGATTAGTGATGCGGATTTCCGACGACACGATCTCTGGAAAAATTGCCAAAGATGTCTTTAAAGCGATGTGGCGAGGCGAGGGTAGTGCGGACGAGATTATTGATAGCAAAGGCCTTAAGCAAATGACCGATAGTAGTGCTATTGAAGGCGTTATTGATGAAATTATCGCTAACAACGCGCCTCAAGTAGAGCAATATAAAGGTGGCAATACTAAGTTGTTGGGATTTTTTGTCGGTCAGGTGATGAAAGCGACTCAGGGTAAAGCCAACCCGAAGCAAGTTAACCAGTTACTCAATGAAAAGCTCTCTTAAATTCTCCGAATTAGGTGAGGAGTTTTATTCGCTAGTTCAGCCTATCAAGCTTGAGAAAAGCCACCTAGTGCACGTCAATGAGGACCTTAAGGCCAATCTTAAAATAAACCTGAGTGATGAAGAGTTGCTTGGCGTTTGCTCGGGCGAGAAAAAATTTAACGCAACAAAACCACTTTCAACCATTTACGCAGGCCATCAATTTGGCTATTTTGTGCCGCAACTTGGCGATGGCCGCTCTTGCCTTATTGGTGAATCTAATGGTTATGAGTTGTCCCTAAAAGGGGCGGGCACTACGCCTTATTCAAGAGGTGCGGATGGTCTTGCCGTGCTGAGATCATCGATTCGCGAATACTTATGCTCTATTGCTATGAAGGGGCTAAACATCCCAACAACAGAGGCGCTTGCCATTGTTGGTAGCGATACCGATGTGATGCGCGAGCACGTAGAAAGCGCTGCAGTTGTTACTCGAGTGGCGCAAAGCCATATTCGTTTTGGTCATTTTGAGTTGTTCGCCTCTCGCTCGCAACACCTAGAGGTCAAAAAATTAGCGGATTTTGTTATTGAGAACTACTATCCCCAGCTAAAAGGCGAAGACAGTTATTTGTCGTTATTCAAGACTGTGGTTCGCTCAACGGCAATTATGATTGCTCGTTGGCAAGCGCAAGGCTTCTCTCATGGAGTGATGAACAGTGACAATATGTCCATCCTTGGTTTAACGATTGACTACGGGCCGTTTGGTTTTATGGAGAAATACAACCCGAGTTTTGTGTGTAATCACTCGGATCATCAAGCGCGTTATTCATTTGAGCGACAGCCGACAGTAGCGCTGTGGAACCTGCAAAGATTGGCCGATACACTATCCAGTTTGATTGATAAGGAAAAACTCACAAAAGCCTTGGAAGAATACCAAGAATTTTTGGTGAAAGAATACACAAGTTTAATGCGTCGTAAATTTGGTTTGGCTGAAGTAACCAAAGGCGACAGCGATTTAATCAACGACTTTTTGCAGTTGCTCTACAGCCGTGGTCAGGACTATTCTTGCTCAATGCGCTCGTTATCATTACAAGGTGTTAACAATCTGGGCGATGCTTTTGATGCTTGGTTCGAGCGTTATGATAAAAGACTGACGAGCGAGACAAGCAGCGCCGATGAACGGGCACTGATGATGAACAGTGTTAACCCAAAATTTATTCTTAGAAATTATCTTGCGGAAGTTGCTATTCGCAAAGCGGAAGATTTATACCAATACGATGAGATTGACACACTTTTTAATTTGCTGAAAAATCCATTTGATGAACACCCTGGTTTTGAGTCTTATACTAATGAAGCCCCAGATTGGGCACAAAATCTATCGGTTAGTTGTTCGTCCTAACTTAATAACTCGACTATAGCTGAGATCATTTGAGATCCTGCAAAAAGAGACAGCCAATTGATGCACTGAACCACGATTGGCCAAACAATTATCTCAAAGCCGCCAAGAAACATGAGGGCCAGTATGATGTACAAGCCATACTGCTCTAATTGGTTGTATTTATAGGCCAAAGGTCTTGGTAAGAGGGCGCTAATAACTCGTGAGCCATCCAAGGGTGGTATTGGAAGTAGGTTAAACACCGCTAGAATTAGATTAATAAAAATGCCAGCGGCGGCCATTTGAACAAGTGCTGGAGAGTTAAGATTGGTAGTCAGTGTTATAACCAATAACCAGCCAATTGTCATCAGGATATTTGCAGCAGGGCCGGCGAGCGCCACCCAAATCATATCTTTTTTGGGTGATCTTAAGGCGTTAAAGTTAATTGGTACAGGCTTCGCCCAGCCAAAAATAAGGCCGCCTGGCATCAGTAGCAAAACTACAGGCACTAAGATGGTTCCTATAGGATCAATATGCTTAATGGGGTTGAGCGTTACTCGCCCCATCATTTTCGCAGTGTGATCGCCAAAAAAACTGGCGACCCAACCATGAGCCGCCTCATGTAAAGTGATGGCGAATAGGACGGGTATAACCCAAATAAATATAGTTTGAAAATCAGGCATAAAATCAAGCTTAATGTAAAATTAGCGCATTTGTTGTTAGACTTACCCCATTTTATATGAAAAGCAGTGATTTATTAATCCCTACCGTTAAAGAGGCGCCAAACGACGCAAAGATTGTTTCGCATCAATTGATGATTCGTGCAGGCTTGATTTCAAAATTGGCCTCGGGCCTTTATTCATACTTACCAATGGGTTTAAGGGTGGTGCGGAAGGTTGAAAAAATTGTTCGTGAAGAGATGAACAAGTCTCTTGCTCAAGAGGTATTAATGCCCGTTTCTCAGCCGTCGGAACTTTGGCAAGAATCTGGCAGATGGGAGGAGTACGGCCCTGAATTGTTGCGCTTTCAAGACAGACACGGTCGAGATTTTTGCATGGGACCCACTCATGAAGAGGTGATTACTAATATTGCTAAGCAATATCTGCGCAGCTACAAGCAGCTACCGATGAATTTTTACCAAATTCAAACTAAATTTAGAGATGAGATTCGCCCTCGCTTTGGTGTTATGCGTTCGCGTGAATTTATCATGAAAGATGCTTATTCTTTTCATATTGATGAGAACTCACTCGCAGAAACCTACCAGGTGATGCATCAAACTTATTGCAATATTTTTGATCGCTTAGGACTTGATTATCGTCCAGTTCTGGCTGATTCTGGCGCCATTGGTGGTGACAGCTCGCATGAATTCCACGTGCTAGCAGATTCTGGCGAGGATGCAATTTGTTTTTCAGATGAGTCCGATTATGCGGCCAATATTGAGCGTGCTGAAACGCTGCCTCAAGGCGATCCGAGCGCACCAACACAAGAGTTAACTGTCACTGAAACACCTGATGTTAAGACGATTGATGATGTTTGCACTTTACTTGGAATCCCTTCAAATACGACAATAAAAACATTGGTGGTTGATGGTGAAGGGGATAATTTAGTCGCGCTTGTGCTTCGAGGCGACCACGAGCTTAACGAAGTTAAAGCGGCGAAAATTGACGGTGTTGCCCAACCTCTTGCTATGGCTGATGAAGAGAAAGTACAGAGAGCGCTAGGCTGCGCTTTTGGCTCAATCGGCGTGGTTAACTCTCCAATTAAGCTTATTGTCGATTACGCGGCAGCTTGTTTATCCGATTTTGTTTGTGGTGCTAACGAAGATGATAAGCACTTGACGGGTGTTAATTGGCACAGAGATACACCCGATTTTGCTACTGCTGATTTGCGTAATGTTGTTGCCGGTGATCCTTCGCCTGATGGTAAGGGTAAGTTGGAAATTAAGCGAGGTATTGAAGTTGGCCACATTTTCCAGCTGGGTACAAAATACTCGGATGCAATGAATGCTAACGTTGTTGGTGAAAATGGCAAATCGGTAAATATGAATATGGGTTGCTACGGCATTGGTGTTACCCGGGTTGTCGCTGCCAGCATTGAGCAAAATCATGACGATAGAGGCATTATCTTCCCAGAGGCGATTGCGCCTTTCCAGTTGGTTATTGTGCCGATTAATTATAATAAATCCTCACGAGTGAAAACTTTGGCGGATGATCTTTACCAGCAGTGTCTTGAATTAGGTGTTGAGGTTTTGCTCGATAACCGCAAAGAAAGACCGGGCATTATGTTTGCCGATTCTGAACTTCTAGGCATTCCTCATCGAGTGGTTATTAGTGACACACATGCCGATAATGGCAATGTGGAATACAAGGCCCGCAACGCTCCTGAAAAAATTGAAGTGATTTATGGTGAGGCGGCTGACTTTATTGCCTTAAAGCTTTCATAGGGATCTTTGAAGAAAATGGTTTTCCTGCAGTATTTAATTCCTCAGCATCTGCTGTCAAAGTGTATGCATCGATTCGCAAGAATCGAAATTGTCTGGCTGAAAAACACTTTTTTGCGCTGGTTTGTTAAAAAATATGGTGTTAATCTAGCGGAGGCAGAAAGAGAAAAAATTGAGGATTATTGCCATATAAACGATTTTTTCACCCGCAGTTTAAAGTCGAGCGCTAGAGTTGTTGAAAGTGCTGAAATAGTCTCCCCGGTTGACGGTGTTGTTTCTCAGGCTGGTGGTATTCGGTCTTCTCAAATATTGCAAGCCAAAAGCCATCATTATTCAGTGCAACAACTGTTGGCCGATAAGTCTTCAATACAGTTTGAGAATGGCCAGTTTGCAACGATTTACCTTTCACCAAAAGATTACCATCGTATTCACATGCCGTTTGATGGTAAGCTTAAATCGATGACCTACATACCGGGAGATTTGTTCTCAGTGAATCAAAAAACTGCTGAGAGTGTCGACGGCCTATTTGCTCGAAATGAGCGGCTGGTGTGTTATTTTGAGACGGCCTTTGGCGAGGTTGCTTTTATCCTGGTCGGTGCAATCATGGTGGGCTCGATGGAGGTTGTATGGCAAGGAAAAATTACTCCACCTTATGCAAAATCGATCAAAGAATACGAATACAGTGACAAGAGTATCAAGCTTGTAAAGGGCGAAGAGATGGGGCGATTTAATATGGGGTCAACTGTCATACTATTATTGCCAGAGAATGCGTCGAAAATGGACTTGATAGAGTCGCAAAGTATCAGAATGGGACAGGCTGTCGTTTAACTATTTTCCAGATTTGGTAATTTTTACCAGTCTCACGCCTTGCTTAGAAACTTGCAAGATTTCAATAATCAACCCGCCAATCTTAAGGCTAAGGTTTGATTGTGGCAGGCTTTGCAATTGTTCGAGAATGAGACCGTTAAGGGTGTTTGCCTCATCGTGTTGCAAGTTAATATTCAGCGCCGTGTTCAATTCGCGAATGCTAACTCTAGGGTCAACCAAGTAACTTCCGTCTTCTTGCAAGCTGATTTCTTCGATAATTTCACTTTGGTTGGAGGTAAATTGACCAACAATTTCTTCCAGAATATCTTCAAGTACTAGCAACCCGAGAACCTCGCCGTATTCGTCTACCACAAGCCCTAAACGTCTTTTCTGCGTTTTAAAGTGCTCTAATTGCAGCGACAGTCGCGTTCCCTCGGGTATGAAATAAGGTGCACGAATTAGCGCTTTGATAGCGCCAAGATTGATTTCTTCTTTGGCGTAAAGGTTGGTTATGTCCCTCATGTGAATCGTGCCAATAATATTGTCTTCGGTGCCGTCAAAAATAAGCAATCGAGTGTGTTGAATGCGCTTGAATTGTTCGAAAAGCTCATCTTCGTTGTTGATGTCAACACTGATAAATTCGTGGTGTGGAACCATAATATCTTCAACTTTGACTTTTTCAAGATCAATAATATTGAGCAGCATTTTTTGGTAATTGTTTGAAACCATTGGCTTTGCGTCGAGCACAGCCATTCTTAGTTCTTCAGCACTGATATTGTCGACATTACTGGGCTGTAGGCCAAAAGGCTTAAGGATGAATTGTGAAACTTTTGATATTAGCCAAATAATTGGATTGAAAATCTTCATCAAGATTTCAATAACAATGGCTGCTGGTAGGGCTATTTTTTCGGGGTTTTTAGCGGCAAAAGTCTTTGGCGTTGTTTCTGCAAATATGAGAATAATGAGTGTTAACGCAAGAGAGGCAAGAATAACCGAGCCTTCACCCCAAAGTTTAATGGCGAGAATGGTGGCGATACTGGCTGCAAGGATGTTGACAAAATTATTACCCAGTAAAATAGCGCCAATTAGATGATCAACATCACCTAACAATCGCTCTACTCGTTTGGCTTTTGCGTTGTTTTTGGCGCAAAGTGCTTTGAGACGATAGCGATTGATCGCCATCATTGAAGTTTCAGTACTTGAGAAAAAGGCTGAAGCGAGTATTAAAGCGAAAAGTAAAACACCCAACCAAAACGTTGAAAGTGATTCCAATCAAATAACCTTAGGGTTTAAAAACAATATTTTATACCGGAAGTGCGTGTCGATTGAGTGCTTAAATTTATGCGTGGTGTTTGAAAGTGCTCAGACCAGGGTAGATTGCATTTTCACCCAACTCTTCTTCAATTCTAAGAAGGCGGTTATATTTAGCAAGTCTATCAGAGCGCGACAAAGAGCCGGTTTTGATTTGACCACAACTTGTTGCTACCGATAAGTCGGCAATCGTTGTATCTTCAGTTTCACCACTTCTGTGTGACATGACGCAAGTGTAGCCCGCATCCATCGCCATTCTCATTGCTTCGAATGTTTCTGTTAGTGTGCCGATTTGATTCACTTTAACCAAAATTGAATTGGCAATATTCTCATCGATACCTCTTTTAAGAATTTTGCTGTTAGTTACGAACAAGTCATCACCGACCAGCTGCACTTTATCGGCAAGTTTTTGCGTGAGTAAGTCCCAGCCATGCCAATCGTTTTCGTCCATGCCGTCTTCGATAGAGATGAGCGGGTACTTTTCTACCCAATCAGCCAAATAATCAACGAACTCTTCACTACTTAGAGAGACGTTCTCTGATGTTAGGTTGTACGTGCCGTTTGCGTAAAATTCAGAACTGGCAGCGTCAATAGCGATAAAGATATCTTTTCCGGCTGTGTAACCTGCGTTTTTAATTGCCTCTAAGATAACTGTAATAGCTTCTTCGTTTGAGCCAAGGTCGGGGGCAAAACCGCCTTCATCACCCACGGCAGTATTAAGACCTCTTTGGCTAAGTACAGCTTTTAAATGATGAAATACTTCAGCGCCGTATCTCAATGCCTCTCTAAAGCTTGGCGCACCTGCCGGGATAATCATAAATTCTTGAATATCAACACTGTTGTCGGCATGTTCACCACCGTTGATGATATTCATCATTGGTACTGGAAGTTTGTAGTGATCTGAAAAATCAAACGAAGCAAATAATGACTCGCCATTGGCGTTTGCTTTGGCATGTGCAGAAGCTAGAGAAACCGCTAGAATAGAGTTGGCGCCTAGGTTTGACTTGGTGTCCGTGCCATCAAGTTCGATCATCTTGTTGTCAATCGCTTTTTGATTACTAACGTCCATACCAACAAGCGCATCGTTAAGCTCGTTATTAACAAAGTCAACCGCTTTCAATACACCCTTGCCGAGGTAGCGACTCTTGTCGCCGTCTCTTAGTTCTAAGGCTTCGCGTTGACCTGTTGAGGCACCAGAAGGCACCATGGCACTGCCGATTACGCCACTGTCTAGAATTACATCGGCTTCAATAGTAGGGTTGCCACGAGAGTCTAGGATTTCACGGGCCTTAATTTTTACAATAATCATTTTAGTGTTTTGGGTTTACTCAAAGAAAGATCTCATTTTACCAAAGAAGGAGTTGGATTCTGGATGTTGTTTTTCACCACATGAAACTGAGAACTCCTTTAACAGCTCTTTTTGCTTGCTTGTAAGGTTGACTGGCGTTTCAATTTTTACTTGACAGAGTAAGTCTCCAGTGCCTCCATGTCTAATGGCTGGAACACCTTTTCCTCTAAGACGAAATAACTTGGCCGATTGAGTACCAGCGGGGATGTTGATTTTTAGCTTGCCGTCAAGGGTTGGTACTTCGATGGAGCCACCAAGTGCTGACGTTGCGAAATCAATGGGCACTTCGCAATAAAGGTCGTTACCTTCGCGTTGGAAGATATCATGCTCTACAACGTGAATCTGTACGTAAAGATCTCCGGTTTGTCCGCCGCGTATGCCAGCTTCTCCTTCGCCACTAAGGCGAATTCTATTGCCAGTATCAACACCAGCAGGGATTTTGACAGAAAGTGTTTTTTGCTTACTAACCACGCCTTGACCACGGCAAGTGCCACAAGGTGATTCAATCTCCTCACCAGCGCCATTGCATTGATGACAAGGCCTCTGTACCGCAAAAAATCCTTGCTGCATTTGCACTTGACCGGAGCCATGGCAAGTGCCGCATGTTTTAACAGAAGTGCCGGGCTTCGCGCCTGAGCCGTCACAAGTATCACAGCCATCGTTTTTGGTGACTCTGATTTTAACGGTATCGCCTTTGACGGCTTGAGTGAGGTCTATCTCTAAATCGTATCGTAGGTCTGAGCCTCTATTGTCCGGTGTTGAGCGGCCGCCGCCAAAAATATCACCAAAAATATCACCAAATCCACCACCGCCAAAAGGGCTGCCACCCCCACCAAATGGATTGCCGCCTGCGCCCTGTTCGACACCTGCGTGCCCAAATTGATCGTAAGCTTGACGTTTTTGAGGATCTGAAATGATATCGTAAGCTTTACGAACTTCTTTGAATTTCGTCTCGGCACCGGCTTTATCATCCGCATTTCGATCCGGATGAAATTTCATTGCTAAACGCTTATAGGCTTTTTTTACCTTTGCCTCATCCGCGCTTTTATCGACGCCTAGAACTTCGTAATAATCTCGTTGTGACATGAGTCCCTTTTATTAAGAAACCTCCCGTGAATAAATTCAAGGGAGGTTTTGTGTTGGTGGATGCTTGTTTGTTACTTGTCTTCTTTTACTTCTTCAAAGTCCGCATCGACTACATCATCTGCTGTTGCTTGACCCGCTTCAGCCGTTTCTGCACTGGCTTTTTCCTGTGCTTTTTGGGCCAATACTTGGGCTTTTTCACTCAGATTTTGAACTTGAGTATCAATCGCTTCTTTGTCATCACCTTTGATGACCTCTTCAAGTTCGCTCACTGCCGCTTCAATCGCAGACTTTTCATCGTCTGAAATATCGTCTTTAAGCTCTTCAAGCGTTTGCTTGGTTGAGTGGACCAACGAATCTGCCATATTGCGAGTTGTCACTAACTCCTGGAATTTTTGATCTTCTTCGGCGTGTGCCTCAGCGTCTTTAATCATTTTGTCAACTTCTTCATCAGAAAGGCCGCTTGACGCTTTAATTGTGATTGATTGCTCTTTGCCCGTGTTTTTATCTTTGGCAGAGACATTCAAAATACCGTCAGAGTCGATGTCTAATGTGACTTCAATTTGCGGTTGTCCTTTAGGTGCGGCTGCAATGCCTTCAAGGTTGAATTGACCAAGAGATTTGTTGGCACTCGCCACATCGCGTTCACCTTGTAATACGTGGACCGTTACCGCAGATTGGTTGTCTGCTGCAGTCGAGAATACTTGTGAAGCGTTAGTTGGAATGGTTGTGTTCTTTTCAATCAGTTTTGTCATGATGCCGCCCATTGTCTCAATACCTAGAGAGAGTGGTGTTACATCAAGAAGAAGCACGTCGGTGACATCGCCAGACAGTACGCCGCCTTGAATTGCAGCACCCATTGCTACAGCTTCATCTGGGTTGATATCTCTCTTAGGCTCTTTACCGAAGAAGTCTTGTACCATTTGCTGCACTTTAGGCATACGTGTTTGACCACCAACCATAATAACTTCGTCAATATCAGCACTTGTAAGTCCAGCATCTTTAAGGGCGACCTTACATGGATCGATAGAGCGCCTTAATAAGTCTTCTACCAGAGACTCTAGTTTTGCGCGAGTAATTTTAATATTCAGGTGCTTGGGTCCTGAGGCGTCAGCTGTAACGTAAGGTAGGTTGACGTCTGTTTGCTCAGAAGAAGAAAGTTCGATTTTGGCTTTTTCTGCTGCTTCTTTTAAGCGCTGTAATGCCATTGGGTCGTTTGCCAAATTAATGCCTTGCTCTTTTTTAAATTCGTCAACTAGGAAGTTAATAATGCGCTGGTCGAAATCTTCACCGCCTAAGAAAGTATCACCGTTAGTTGAAAGTACTTCAAAGTGCTTTTCGCCATCGATGTCTTCCATTTCAATAATAGAAACGTCAAATGTGCCACCGCCTAGGTCATACACAGCTACTTTCTTGTCGCCAGCACCTTTATCAACACCGTAGGCAAGAGCCGCTGCTGTTGGTTCGTTGATAATTCTTTTTACTTCTAGGCCTGCAATTTTGCCAGCATCTTTCGTTGCTTGACGTTGCGAGTCGTTAAAGTAAGCAGGCACTGTAATAACCGCTTCAGTCACTTCGTGACCTAAGTAGTCTTCAGCAGTTTGCTTCATTTTTTGAATGACACGAGCTGAAATTTCAGGTGCGGCCATTTTTTTGCCTTTAACTTCTACCCAGGCATCACCATTGTCTGCTTTGACAATTTTGTAAGGCACCAAGTCAATGTCTTTTTGTACGGCATCTTCCTCAAAGCGACGACCAATAAGGCGCTTGATGGCGTAAAGTGTATTTTCAGGGTTCGTTACAGCTTGTCTTTTGGCTGGCTGACCCACTAAAATTTCTTCTGAATCTTTAGGGTAGGCAATAATTGAAGGGGTCGTACGATCGCCTTCAGAGTTTTCAATGATTTTGACTGCGCCACCGTCCATAACGGCAACGCATGAATTTGTTGTACCTAGATCAATACCAATAATTTTCGACATTTTTAGTTACTCCTTGTGTTTGATATAAAGCCTATGTGGGGGCGTTATATCTTATTTCAAGGCTGGAGCTAATTATTTTGACTTATGTCGTTGTAGGATGACTTCTACGCAGTTAGGCACGAAAGGACTGATGTCGCCGCCAAGGGATAGGATTTCTCTAACCAGTGATGAGGAGATATTGGCAAACTCTTCTGAAGGGGTCATAAACAGGGTTTCAATGTTGGGGTTGAGGCGTTTATTCATGCCACTTAATTGAAACTCGTACTCAAAGTCAGAAACAGCGCGAAGGCCGCGGATGATAACTTGCGCATTATGATCTCTAGCAAAATCGACCAACAAAGAGTCAAACCTCAACACTCGTACGTTTTCAAGCACTGCAATCGACGTGTTAACCGCTTCGATACGTTCGTCAATACTTAAAAAACTGTTTTTATTAACATTTTGGGTGATGGCAACAATAACTTCATCGAATAATCGGCTGGCGCGATAAATTAAATCAACATGGCCGCTTGTGATGGGGTCAAAAGATCCTGGGTAAATTGCAATTTTTTTCATCATTCCTCAAGATTGATCAAGCAATAATGTACATTGCCGGATTTTTTTTGTTTGGCTATATTATAGCGATAACCGCTCAGCGCACTTAAGTTGTCATTGTTTATCTGAAATTCAGATTCGATGTAAATCTTGCTGGTTTGGCTGATGTAGCCATTGTCCGCAATTAGTTTTAGGATTTTTGGCAGTATTTCTTTGGCGAAAGGTGGGTCAAGAAAAACCAAATCAAAAGGTTTGTTGCTTGGTTGGCTTAAGTGCGCTATCGCATCAGCTTGGACGAGTGTGAATTTTTCGCTAGAGAATCGTTCCAAGCTAATTTGGAGTTGTTTAAAAACAGCGTTGTTTTTCTCTATCGAATAAATCGTTTTAGCACCTCTTGAAAGTGCCTCAAGACTGAGCGCACCGCTGCCGGAGAATGGATCAAGCACACTCTTGTTGAAAATATCGAATTGCAACCAATTGAACAGAGTTTCACGAATTTTTCCGCTGGTAGGGCGCAGGCCCTCCGCGTCAGGAAAGTGAAACTGCCTGCCGCGAAATTCGCCCGCGATAATTCTAAAACTATTTGTTTCGATAATTGTCAAATGCGGCCACAAGCTCCTTCTTTGCCGATGCCGCGTCGCCCCAACCCTCAATCGTTACCCATTTTCCTTCGTCAAGGTCTTTGTAGTATTTAAAGAAGTGCTCAATTTGGTCTTTAAGAGCAACATCAACGTCGTCAATACAGCGTATGCCGTGGTATGAGCGACATAGTTTGTCGATTGGCACAGCAAGAATTTTTGCGTCTTCACCTGCTTCGTCTGTCATTTTAAGAACGCCGATTGGGCGCGCAACAATAACAGAGTCGTGAATTAACGGGTAAGGTGTAATAACTAACACATCGGCCGGATCGCCATCATCTGAGAGTGTATCAGGGACGAAGCCATAATTGCATGGGTAAAACATCGGTGTTGAGATAAAGCGATCGACAAACATGGCGCCCGTTTCCTTGTCGATTTCATATTTAACAGGTGATGAATTGGCGGGGATTTCAATAATAACATTGATCTCATCGGGTATGTTTCCTGCTGATACAGGCTTTAAGCTATTTTGCATTTAGTTTTCCTTATTGAATAATTCGGCTCTCCAGCCTCGACATAAAGACACATCTAAATCACCACGAATATACATCGTCAGTGACTTGCTTGTGATTATGAGTTCCGGCGGCAAATTATACGCTGTTGCGATATTATTGATACGCTCTTGAAGGGTATTTTTGCTATTTTTTTCAGAGTTATTAAGGGGTTTGTGATTGTTGGGTGTTGCATTTGGCTTGAAAAAAATGTCGTTCGAATCAATAAAGTGATTAAATATTTTTTCACTGCTCGACGAAAGGGTTAGTTTATTGCAAGCGTAATCAAGCAGCTTTTCATCTGACATAATCCATTTTCTTGGTTTATCTTTTCTTTTGGCAGTATCTTCTCGCCATGCGCAGAGTTGAAAAGCGAGTTTATGGTGTTTGCTATTTAGTCGAAATATTCCTTTAATTTTCTGAAATATTTTTTTAATTGGCACGTCATATAATTCTGAGTTTAATAGAGCGTTAGTTTCTTCATTTAGCCAATCAAGTTTGTTAACGTCTTCTAGTTTTCCTTGCAGTTTTTCAAATAGAGGTAGCAAGTAGCGAACATCATTAAGTGCGTACTCGACTACATCGTCTGGTAGGGGGCGCCTTGTCCAATCAAAACGCGCATGCGCTTTTTCAAGGAGGACGCCTTCAAATTGCTCTGTCAATGCTTGATACGAAACTTGCAAGGGTAGATTGACCAAAGCTGCAGCGATTTGTGTATCAAACAAGTTGTTTGGAAGTTGCCCGGATAGGAGATAAAAAGCCTCAATATCTTGGCGGGCAGAGTGGACAATCCATACGGTTTCTTCTCTGTATAGCTTTTCAAAAAGTGGCTCCAAGTCCGGTACTGATAAAACGTCAATACATTCGACACTATTGGCGGTTGAAATTTGGACTAAACAGAGTTTTGGGTAGTAAGTATCGATGCGGCGAAATTCTGTATCGATGCCGAGGTAACATTCACCTTCAATGGAGTCGAGGTAGTTCTGGAGTTGTGTTTGGTTTTGTATCAAAGCAGTCAAATTTAGCCAATTGTTGTATTTTAGCAACAACTTGCGTTAGCAAGAATTCATTTATGAGATAATCGGGGCATTTTCGTAAGTACTGCATTAACTTATGCTCTTAGATCATGCATTTTCACTAGATAAATCACCGCCAGCTGTGTTCTGGATTGCTGTTTTCCTGATCTCTTTTTTGGCTATGTTTTATTTGGGCATGTCGCCAGAATTAATTGATGAGTGGTATTTGATATTGGTTGGCTTTAATGTCGTCATGAGCTTGATAGCGTTGTACTTTATTGCGCTCAACATGCGTCGATTAAAACAAAACACCGACCAGAATGTTATCGGCTCTAAATTTACTTGGTCTTTGGTTAAGGTCATTCCTGTTTTGGTTTTACTTCCTGTGCTCTCTTTTTACTTTTTCTCTTTTGAGTCTATTCGAGACAATCTAAACACCGCAGAAAGTCAATTCGATAAGTTTAACATTACTGTTGCTGGTGAAGTTGATGAGCTTTATAAAAACACCACCGACATAGCCATTAAGTATTATTTGGACAGAACTTATAATATTGCTAAGTTGGTTAATTATTTTGACGCGCCACGCTCATCGAAGATGAAAATGCAAAGAGTGCTGGAGCAGCTTGTTATGGATAATTGGGCGTGTGAGTTAAAACTCTATGATGCACAGATGGTGTTGATGGCGTCCACCATAGGTGAAAAAACGTGCTTGGAGGATGGTTATACCGCTTCGACCGATGACTTTACCTTGATTTCACATTATTCTGCAGATGCCAGTATCACCAGTTTAAGCCAAAGAATGACACGTTTTCGAGATGCGGCAAAAGATGCGAAGTTTAAGCTAACCTCGTCAATTATCAAAACACGTTTTATGGTGGATTTTTCCTCAACCGTGCTTTTGGCGGTTTTAAGTGCATTACTTGTTGTTTTGAGAATGATTGACCAACTTATGCGACCGATGCATAATTTATCTTTAGCCACTCGAGAAATCTCTGCGGGTAACTATGATGTTGAAATTCAACACGACCCTAGGAATACAGACTTGCATGAGTTGATTGTTCATTTCAACGAGATGAGTCGACGAATAAAACTCTCTAGAGAGGGACTTGACACCCATAATCTGTACTTGGAGACTATATTAAAATACTCTTTTGGTGTTATCGCTCTGAACCCAGATAAGACCATTCAGATGATTAACCCTGTGATTGGTAAGATGCTGCACATTGACAATGAAAAGATTTTTGTTGGTCAATCTTACGATAGTATTATTGAGATTTATGATTATCTGCAGCCACTGTTTTCTTACGTTGAGGCTAATATTGATAAAGGCTTGACCGAGTGGGCGGGAGAGGTAGAGTTAACATTGCCAGATAGGTACCGGTTGATTTATTGTCAAGGTGCCTCACTTGATGTTGAAGATAGCGCATTGGGTTATGTCATTATGGTTAATGATATCTCTAAGCTCAATCGAGCCCAGAAAAAGGCAGCTTGGGGTGAAGTGGCCGTCAGAATGGCGCATGAAATCAAAAACCCATTAACGCCTATACTGCTTTCGGCTCAGCGACTAAGGAACCTATTCTTGGATAAGCTTGGGGAAAAGGAGTCTGCCATTATTGATAAAACCACCAGCGCAATTATCGATCAAGTAGCCTCTATGGATGCCATGGTTAGTGCATTTGCTAATTATGCTAACACACCTGAAATTCAAAGAATTCCCTCGTCACTTAACGCGTTAGTCAATAAGGCCGTCTCTCTTTACGATGCTCAAGCAGGTGTCAGGATTGACTTGGACTTGAGTGGTGATCTTCCCGAATTACAACTCGATGGCGATGGTATCTCTCGTGTTTTGATTAATTTAATTAAAAACGCCACTGAGGCGAGCCAAGAGAAAGAACGATTAAACATTGTCATTCGTACACGCTACCGTGCAAACGAAAACATGATTAGATTGACGGTGACAGATGACGGTGACGGCTTTCCTGAAGAAATTGTTGATCAGGTCTTCGAGCCTTATGTAACAACTAAAACCAAAGGCAGTGGACTTGGGCTTGCTATTTCACAGAATATTATTGAGCAACATGATGGTCAAATACACGCGAGTAATATTGAGCCTCACGGCGCAAGAATCACAATTGAATTTAGTATAATTGACGGCACAAGGAGTCGAAATGGGCGAAGATAACTATCTCGGAAGAATTTTAATTATCGACGATGAAAAAGAGAATACAGAGATCATCAAAGATATTCTTGAGGATGTGAATTACCATGCGGTAGTTACCAGTGGTGCGGCCGAGGCCAAAGCAATGATTATCGGCCATGAGTTTGATTTGGTGTTGATGGATGTTTGGATGCCGGGCCAAGATGGTATGTCGCTTTTGCATGAGTGGATTAGCGCAGGCTTTGATACACCGATTGTGATGATGTCTGGGCATGCAGAGCCTCGCGATATTGTTCGAGCACTTCAACTGGGCGCTATTGATTTTTTAAAAAAACCCTTGCATGACTTATTGCCAATCGTTCGAAATTTACTAACACAACAAACCCCTGTTGAGGCCAGTCAAGAAGTGAGTGGTATTGATTTTTCTTTAAAATTAAAAGAGGCGCGCAACCTATTTGAAAAGCAATATTTATTGCATCATCTGGCATTGCATGATAATAATATTGCAGTTGTTGCAGAAAAAGCCGGCCTAGAGAGGACAACTTTGTATCGAAAGCTCAAAGACTTAGGAATTGACAAAAGATGAAAATTTTAATCCTTGGTGCTGGCCAGGTCGGCTCGACGCTTGCAAAATATCTGTGTGCCGATAGCGCTAACGATATCACCATTATTGATCAAAAAGAAGATAAGTTAACGCTACTTCAAAGGCATTTAGACGTTAAAACTGTTGTCGGCCATGGTGCTTATCCAAGCGTGCTTGAAAAAGCGGGTATTAAAGCCATGGATGTGGTGATTTCGGTGATGAAATCTGATGAATCCAACATGGTTGCTTGCCGTATGGCGTACACGCTATACAAGGTTGAGACAAAGATTGCTAGAATACGCACAACAGAATACTTGCATAGGCCCGAGTTATTCTCTCAGTCGGCTGTGCCCATTGATTTTCTAATTACCCCAGAAAACCTAATTACCGACTACATCAAAGGCATTGTTGATCAACCGGGCGCCTCTGAGGTGTTTGAATTTGAAAATGGACTTGTTCAGTTGATCGAAACCCGCGCTTATGTTGGCACCCCAATTGTCAATAGACCAATCAGAGAGTTACAGCATCACTTGCCTGATGCAAAGGTTAGAATTTTCAGTCTTTATCGAAATGGCAAAGTCTTAATGGTTAATAGTGACACAGTTATCCGTGAGGGTGATCATGTTTACTTTATCGCTAAAAAGAAATACATCCCTAAGGTTTTGAAGGAGTTTCGGCGCGTTGATAGGGGTTACCAAAAAATCTTTATTGCGGGCGGCGGCAACATTGGTTTCAGTGTGGCTAAACTGCTTGAGAAGAAGCATAATGTTCGCCTTATTGAACTTGATGAGGGGAGGGCAAAAGAACTTGCCGATCATCTGAATCACACCTTGGTTCTACAAGGAAGTGCCTCGGATGAAGAGTTGCTATTAGAAGAGGGAATTGAAAATACCGACCTATTCCTCGCATTAACGGATTCTGATGAGGTGAATGTTATTGTCTCAATTTTGGCAAAACGACTGGGCGCCCACAAAACCATTGCTTTAATAAAGCGTAATGTATACGCGTCATTGGCAGAGCAAAGTGAAGAGGTTGATATGATTGTTTCCCCCGATCAAATCACAGTGAGCGATATTCTCTCACACCTTAGAAAAGGTGACACGATGAAAGTTCACTCATTGCAGCACGGCAAAGCTGAAGCCATTGAAATTGTTGTTCATGGCGATGAAAATAGCTCTAAAGTGGTTGGTAAGCGGATCAAAGACTTGGAATTGCCTGATGGGGTGATTATTGGTGCGGTTGTTCGGGATAGTGATTTAGTAATGGCGTCTAAAAAATTGGTAATCGAGCAGGGCGATCATGTCCTTATTATGCTAACTGATGTTAGAAAAATTCATCAAGTTGAGTTGCTATTTTCAGAAAATGATTAACAAAATATGAATTTCTTTATTGGTTATTTAAAATGCAATTAAGCGTCGTTTCAAAAACCATTGGAATATTACTGATGGTGTTCAGTTTTACTCAGATTCCACCAATTTTGATCGACTTTATCAGTGGTGATGGTAAAGAGTTTGCGACATTCTCTTTGTCTTTCGGGATAACACTAATGGGTGGTTTTTTCATGTGGTACCCATTTATGTCTGTTAAACAGGGTTTTCGTTTAAGAGAGGGTGTTCTGATTGTGGTTTGTTTTTGGGTGGTGTTGTCGCTGTTTGCGACCCTACCATTTCTGCTGACTGACGCCATTCCCGGATTAAGTTTTTCAGCAGCTTTTTTTGAATCCATGTCAGGTTTGACAACCACAGGTGCGACTGTACTTAGTGGTCTTGATGAGTTACCCAGAGCTATATTGTATTATCGACAGCAGCTGCAATGGTTGGGAGGTATGGGTATTATTGTTCTTGCAGTGGCCATCCTTCCACTACTTGGCGTTGGCGGAATGGAGCTTTATCACGCCGAATCCAGTGGCATATCCAAAGACCGTTTGACGCCAAAATTAAGGCAAACCGCGATAGCCTTATGGAGGATTTATGTTTCATTAACAGCTGTCTGCGCTCTGGCTTACTTTCTCTCTGGCATGAGTTTATTTGATGCCATTGGTCACAGTTTTTCTACAGTTGCAATTGGTGGATTTTCCACCCACGATACTTCGATTGGTTATTTTAATTCTGCCTCTATAGAGTTTGTGGCAATCGTATTTATGTTTTTATCAGGTATTAATTTCTCCCTGCATTTTGTTGCCTGGAACAGCCGCTCTCTCGTTGATTATTGGAAGGATTCCGAGCTTAAGGCCTACGTTGTTGTGCTACTAGTGTCCGTGCTTATTATTTTGAGTGTGTTAAATTTCAACAATGAGTACCAAAGTTTTTGGACAGCCTTGAGACACAGCTTATTCCAGACTGTTTCAATGGCCACAACAACAGGCTTTGCCTCGCAAAACTTTAGCCAGTGGCCTAATGCAGCACCAGTCTTTTTGATCATGATAAGTTTTATAGGTGCTTGTGTAGGTTCAACTGGCGGCGGCATTAAAGTGGTTAGAGTGTTGTTGATGTTTAGATTGGGCATGAAGGAAATCAAACAGTTTATTCACCCAAATGCACAGATTAACGTCAAGCTTAATCACTCAACAATTGGTGAAAAAACCCTTGTTTCTGTATTGGGTTTTTTCTCCCTTTACACAATCTCTTTTGTTTTGATTTTGGTTCTTCTAATGTTTACTGGTATGGATCAAGTCAGCTCTTTTTCCGCGACTGCGGCAACGATGAACAACCTTGGCCCAGGGCTCGGTGAGGTTGCGCAGAATTATGGCTCGCTTAATGATGCATCCAAGTGGATTCTCAGTGCTTCAATGTTGTTTGGACGCCTAGAAGTATTAACTTTAATTGCACTACTTCACAAGGCATTTTGGCGTTACTAAACAACCACTCTTTGAGAGAGTTGCTTGCGTGTTTTTTGAAGGTGTCAGATCGAATCACCAGGTTAAGATAGATATAATTCCAGCCCCGCTATAGCGGGGCTGGAATGTTGCTAGGTTAGTAGGGGCGCAATCACCAAGCTAACAATCGCCATCACATTGATGAGAATGTTCATGGCCGGGCCAGATGTGTCCTTAAACGGGTCCCCAACTGTGTCGCCTACAACTGTTGCCGCATGAGTCTCTGTGCCTTTGCCACCGAAGTTGCCCTTTTCAACATACTTCTTTGCATTGTCCCATGCACCACCAGCATTGGCCATCATTAGCGCCATAAGCACACAACCAAGCAAAGCACCTCCAAGCATCCCTCCTAGGGCTGTTGGACCAATACCAAAGCCAACAATAACAGGTGCGGCGACTGCAATAACTCCTGGAAGAATCATCTTCTTCAGTGCAGCCGTAGTTGCGATATCAACACATTTAGCCGTATCTGGCTCTGCTGTTCCTTCTAAAAGACCGGGAATTTCTTTGAACTGTCTTCTAATTTCTTTAATCATTTCAAAGGCAGAGTCGCCTACGGCGGTCATTGTAATTGCCGAAATTAAGAAAGGAATCGTGCCACCAATAAACAAGCCAATAAGAACTTCAGCACTATTGAGCTCGAGTATGAAGCCATCTATATTGGCACTGACAGTTTCAACGTAAGCAGTGATAATTGCAAGTGCTGCAAGTGCTGCAGCACCAATCGCAAAACCCTTACCAATGGCAGCTGTTGTGTTGCCCAGCTCGTCTAGTGAGTCGGTAATTTTACGAGTATCTTCGCCAAGACCAGCCATTTCAGCAATGCCACCAGCATTATCAGCAATAGGGCCGTAAGCATCGATTGCCATAGTCATGCCGACAGTTGCCAGCATTCCAATCGCAGCAATGCCAACGCCGTATAAGCCTACATACAAATTAGCAACGTAGATAATCACACAGATCATTAATACCGGAATAACAACCGATTGCATGCCGATTGCAAGACCTTTGATCATAACTGTTGCGGCTCCAGTTTCACCAGCTGCAGCAATATCTCTAATTGGTTTGCCAGCAGTGTAGTATTCAGTGACTAGGCCAATGATAATTCCACCAACACTACCCATTAATACCGCAGCCCAAATATCAATTGCAACATCAAGGGTATCGATAAGGAAGTATGCAGTGACAATAAACAAAACAGCCGAGCCAATTGTGCCAGTTCTCAAGGCGGATTCAGGTGATTTGTTTGAAGACATTTTCACCACAAGAATGCCAATAATTGAGCAAACCAAACCGAGTGAGGCAAGTGCCAGTGGCAGGAACATCAATTCGGATTGATTGCCACCCAGTTTGTCTAGTGCAATTGTTGACAAAGTTGATGCAATTGCAATCGTTGCAATCATTGAGCCACAGTAAGATTCAAAAATATCAGAACCCATACCGGCTATATCGCCCACGTTGTCGCCAACATTGTCTGCAATAACGCCCGGGTTGCGCGGGTCATCTTCTGGGATGCCAGCTTCTAATTTACCTACTAAGTCCGCACCAACATCGGCACTTTTAGTAAAGATACCACCACCAACACGAGAGAATAGAGCAACGACCGAAGCACCCATGGCAAAGCCGTGAAGGGCTTCTGAGTGTGTTTCGCCGAAGAAGTAATACAGACCACCCAAGCCCAACAGACCGAGTGCAGCAACCGACAAACCCATTACAGAGCCACCAAAGAAAGCCACCTTAAGTGCAGCGGCACTGCCTTGATCGTGTGCAGCTTGCGTTGTTCTAACGTTAGCAATGGTTGCAGTGTTCATGCCTATGTAGCCGGCTGTTGCGGAAGTTACGGCGCCAACAACAAAGCAGAGGGCGCTCATCCAGCCAAGGAACACATACATTAATACCAATAAAACAGCAGAAAACATGCTGAGCATTTTGTATTCTCGCGCCATAAATACAATCGCACCAATGTGGATTTGTTCGCCAATCTTTTGTACTTTTCCACTGCCTTCTGGTTGTTTCTTGATCCATTGGTAGATAACTATTACGATAAGTAGCCCAAGAACACCAAGTCCTGGAGCTACTAAATTTACATCAAAATCCATTTTCTCTCCCTTATCTTTTTAAAATGCAGGCGCCATAGTAACCCATCGGCTTGGTGTTTAGTTGGTAAATACACAAATAAAGTTGAAATTAATTAATCTGAAAAAATTAAGATATTGCTGAAATTTATTAGTTTTTATATGGAGTTAAGCGATTGTCGAGAAAATGGTTGCACTGCAAATTTGACCAGACAATGCAAAATTGTTAATGCTGACAATACTGGTATGATTCACACAATAAGGAAATAATATAAAACTCTCAACTCCGATGAAGCAAGCTAAATTAATCAAGAATTTTGGTCGTAATTTACGTTTTAAGCCTAAATATTTTTATTCGCCAAACAGTGAAAGCGAATTGCTTGATATTCTCCAGTTGCACAAAGATGAAAAGATTCGAGTTGTTGGCTCATTACATTCATGGAGTAATTTAGTCAAAACTGACGAAGTGCTGATTGATATGCGGTATTTCAATCGTATTGAAGTGTTTGCGCAGAATGGTGAAACACGCGTAAGAGTCGGAGCGGGTTGCCAAATAAAGCATTTATTAAAGGCGCTGAACAAGCAAAGACTGACCCTTCCGTCGTTAGCTCTAATTACCGAGCAAACAATTGCTGGTATTACGGCAACAGGTACGCACGGTTCTGGAAAACACAGCCTTTCTCACTACATTGAGTCGCTTAGAGTAGCTTGCTTTAAGGGGGGTGGGGGCCTCGCACAGGTTGTTGAAGTTGGAGATGGGGTCGAGTTGCAAGCGGCTCGTTGCTCTCTTGGGTGTTTGGGTGTTATTACTGAGATTACACTGCCTTGTATACCACAATACTTTGTTCAAGAAAAAGCCACGTTTTGCCAAAAAATAGACGAGATTCTTATCCTCGAAAAACAAGCGCCTCTGCAGCAGTTTTATCTAATGCCACACTCTTGGTTGTTTCTTGCTCATGAGCGAGTTGTTTCCAGCGAGTGTCGTCGTCGAGGGCTAGCTGGCGTGTATCGAGTCTATTGGTTTCTTGTCATCGATTTAGGAATGCATTTAACTTTAAAGTTGTTTGCTTCAGTCCTAAGAAGCAAAAAACTAATCCACTTCTTTTTTCGACAAGTTGCGCCTTCTTTAATTTCCTCGCGTTGGGTGGTGACCGATCGAAGCGATCATGCCCTTGTGATGGAGCATGAATTGTTTAGGCATTTGGAGATCGAGTTGTTTGTGACAAGGTCCCGGGTTTCTGCGGCAGCCGATTTTGTTGCTGACATCTTGCAGTTCGCAGATAATGTCAGTCATAAGCTATCTGCCTTGACGTTTAAAAAACTGCAGAAAGCCGAGTTGCTTGATTCACTTGAAGATATTAAGGGTAAATTCACTCATCACTATCCGATTTGTTTTCGCAGGGTGCTGCCAGATGACACGCTTATATCAATGGCATCTGGAAATTCTGAGGATTATTACGCAATTAGCTTTATCACCTACGTTGAGCCAAGGGACGATTTTTATGCATTGGCAACCTTTCTTGCAAACAGCATGTTTGAACTATTTGGTGCGCGCATTCATTGGGGCAAGTGGTTTCCTCAGACTGGTGAACAAATCAATCAGTTGTATCCAAATCTTGCCTCATTTCGTGAGGTGTGCACTCTGTACGACCCGAAAGGAGTTTTTCGCAACCAATTTATTGAGGAAAAATTAGGGCTTAAATGACGTGACCAACGTTAGCTCTCATTTATATCTTTAACTACGGCTTTTAAAAGGTAAAAAATGACAAATTTTAAAGAGTCTAAATCATTACTAGAGCGCGCCTACAGTTTGAAAGAGGGTGAAGCAAGGCCGCTTTATCGAGATTGGGCGGATTCATATGATGCTGATCTCGTGGACTCTTTAGGCTATGTTGGGCCACTGCATGTGGCGGAAATTGCTGCTACTTATTGTGAGAATAAAGCAGCACGAATTCTTGATGTGGGCTGTGGTACAGGTCTCGTTGCACAAGGACTTTGTCAGCTAGGTTATGATCAGATCGATGGCCTCGATTTCTCACAGGAAATGTTAGAGGTTGCGCGTGCTAAGGGTGTATACAACTCCCTTATTAACGCCGACTTAACCAAAAAATTGTCGATCGAAAAAGAAGCCTATGACATGCTTGTCTCATGCGGTACGTTCACTCATTCCCATGTGGGTCCAGAAGCATTTGACGAGTTAATCAGAGTGACTCGTTCTGGTGGTATTCTTTGCATTTCTATAAATGCGGCAATCTTTGAGGGCAATGGCTTTGAAAAAAAACTTAGTGATTTGGAAGGCTCTAACCGGATCAAAATTGAAAGTAAAACCACAATTAAACTCACTGTGAACGAGCCAGTCGACGGTTTTGCGGTTGTCTTTAAAAAAATAAAGTAAACCCTACAAGCATGGAAATTGTTTATGGCTGAAATCACACACTTAAGCAATAAATTATTAAATAAGTTAGCAGTAGCCACATTTGCCACATGTATGGTTGCAGCTCCAATGATTGTTCAGGCAAACAACCCCGCACTAAATATAAGCCATATTAATTGGCAACACTCAGCTGGATACGATTATGCATTTCCGTCTTGGGTGGGCAAGGAGAAACTTAATGTGCGATCTTATAATGGTGTTGATAAGTCTAAAGTTGATGAGATTGTTAAGAGTGTCACAGCTGCGTATCAGTATTTTGGCGATCGCCCAATAGTTGAAATGTATGGATTGTTTTGGCATTCGCGCAAATCTGATATTAATAAAATCGCAAATGATGTTTGCATTTTGGACGGCGCACCACCGAATGAGCGTGGCTGTATGGATTGGATGAAAAGCTGGGGAACTCGGTCCGTGGTGGCAAATGCAGGCCTATCAGGTAACTCGCTCTACGCCACCATGTCGAGTAATGACGGTTGGTGGCAAGGTGAGAGTGCAGGCAACATGCATATGAAAATTGCTGCACACGAATACTTTCATGTTTATCAAGGTGCACAGGTGCGCTTCTTTGAAAAAGAGGGTAAATTTGGTGTCTCCAGAATGCAGAGGGTTGAGAGAGATGGTGTTGGTCCGCTTTGGCTAGAGGAGGGGTCGGCTGAGTATTTTGGGTTTAATATTTTAGGAATGAATGGTTGGGTTGATTATCAATCAAACATGAAGCGCATGTTAAAACAAGCGCTAAACGAAATTCGAGATTCAAAAAGTCGTGGTGTACAGCTTTCGATTTCCGCTATGGAGTCGCTGGGCGATCTTGATCGAATTACACAACAGCTAGGGCATCGTCCTCATCTTCAATATGAAGGCGGCGCTTGGGCGGTAGCTTATTTAGGGCATTTAACGGGCTCTAATAGGGCGGCTTTTGTTGATTACTATGTAAATTTAGCCGAGAATGAGAGAGATGCCAGTCAGGGCGCTAAAGCCGGTACAGGTTGGAAAAAATCCTTTCAAGAAGCCTTTGGTTTGAGTGTCGAGGCTTTTTATCAAAAGTTTGATGGCTTTATGACTTGGAGTGAAGGTAAGCAGATGGCCATACTCATGGTGCCAGGTAAGATGTAGTTTTTTTATTGGTCAAAAGGGTGTTATTATTCTATCACCACATTGTATCCAGGCAGAGCATTGAGTAACTGCTTGCCGTAGAATTTGGTGGTTAGGCGATTGTCAAAAATCGTAATCGTGCCAGTATCGGTCTCCGTTCTGATAAGGCGGCCGCATGCTTGAATAAGTCTGAGAGAGGCGTCTGGTAAGGCGATTTCCATAAAAGGGTTGCGATTGAGTGACTCAAGATACGATTGAGTGGTTTTTTCAATCGGTGAAGTGGGTACGCTAAATCGCAGTTTGGCAATCATTACATGGTTGAGGTTGTCACCTTTAAGGTCGACACCTTCAGCAAAACTGTCCAGTCCAAAAATAACACTCCCTTTGCCTTGTTTTCGCAGTTCGACATGCTTTTCAAGAATGCGTTTTTTACTGTACTCGCCTTGAATTAAGAGTGAGCAGTCTAAGAACTGCTCAACCAAATCAGCCACCAGTTGCATTTGCTTATTTGAAGCAAAAATTACCAATGTGCCTTGGGTTTGATCGATACGATTTTTCAGTTCTTTGCCAAGTTCTTGCGTGTGATCAAAGGCTTGAGTTGGGTTTGATTTCATTTTAGCAACAACAAAATCAACCGATTTATGATCAAAGGGTGAGGCTAGGCGTAAGTATTGATTGTCTTTTTCTTGTAGGCCTAATTGTTGATTTAATCGGCCAAAACTACCAAGCGCGGTGAGTGTAGCTGAAGTAAGAATAACGCCGGCCGCCTTTGACCAGATAAGCGTATCCAGATAGCCAGAAACATCAATTTTTGCAGAATTTAGGTGATAATTTGTTTTTTTATTTACCATAATAGATTTTTCAATCCAATGGCTTGGTGGTGGCTTGTCGGGTTTGGCGCTTTGAGTGAAGGCACTCAAAAGGGAGACAATAGACGATAGATTTTGCTCGTTTTGGCCAATGATATTATTTAAATTGTCAACCGTTGCTTGATCTTGGTGGCTGCTCTTGCAAAAAGCTTGCCAGTCGTCTTTTTTCTTAGAAAAATCAGTGTAAGTGCTACTCATGCTTGTCGCTAAATTTTTTGCACTATTGATAATAGCACTGTCAACGCCTTTTATTTCAAACAGGTGCATATCATCGCTGTAATCAAGCTCAGTCAGTGGCGCGTTGAGCTCAGAAAGCAGGGTGTCGATAGCTTTAATTCGATCTTCAGCGCCATCCTGATGGGTGATTTTGCATATTTGGTCCATCGCACTCTTGGCTTGGCGAACCGATGTTTTTATAAAATCAACACTGGCGCTTTGAGAGAAGTGAGATAAGGCTTTTGGCGCAAAATGGTGCGCTTCGTCGAAGACAAAAATGCAGTCTTCAACATCCGGAAGAATAGAGTTTCCACTAAAAATATCCGCTAAAACAAGATCGTGATTGGCAATGATAACATCCGCTTGTGCAACTTTTTTTCGTGCTTTAAAAAACGCGCAGTCGTTATAAAATTCACAGTTTTTGGCCGTACAAGTAAAGCGATTACAAGCGGCTTTTTGCCATAATGAAGATTCGGGTGGTGTTTCCAGATCGTCTATTTCACCATTCCAGCGGTTGGAGGTGTAATCTTCGGTCATCTCTCTGAGTTGATCCATCTGGTTATTACTCGGAGGCGCGTCCCAAAGCAAACTGTCTTCAAATAACGATTGAGTGTCCGTGGTGTCTTCTGTGAGATTGATTAAATTACGAACACAAGCGTAACGAGAGCGGCCTTTAGCAAGTGCATAATCAAAACTTACCGTTGAATATTTTTGCGCCTCAATAATATCTTTAAAAAGCAATTGCTCTTGCAGGGCAACGTTTGCACTGGCAATCACTAATTTTTTATCATTTGCTTTGGCAATGGGTAGGGTGGCAATCAAGTATGCCATCGTTTTGCCTGTACCCGTCGGCGCCTCCACGCAAAGGATTGGATTTGAATCTGCGTATTCGCCAGTCAAGGTTTTGGCTATTTCAGCCATCATTCGGTTTTGCGAAGAGCGGTTTTTATAGCCCGGTAGTTGTGTTTTTGCTGCCTCAAATGAAGCGCGAATTTCAGCTTTAAGCGCTTCAGTTAGCATGCTGAATTTACGAGGTGCGTTTTAACGACAGCTCGCAAAGGAGAGTCAGTGCAGAGCGATAATCGGATTCTGGCAAGGTGTTTAAAGCATTCATTGCTTGCTGTGACTCACTTTCTGCCACGTTTCGAGTAAAGTCAAATGCTTTGACGCGAACAAGGATGGCAATAATATCATCAATGTGTGAGGTGTCTGCATATTCAATAGCGTTCTTAAGTAAGTCATGTTCTGCGCCGGACGTTTGCTCTAGGGCGTAGATCATTGGTAAAGTGGTTTTTCCCTCGGCAAGGTCGTCCCCCACTTCTTTGCCCATGGTCTCAGAGTCGGATTCGTAATCCAGCACGTCGTCAATAATTTGAAATGCGTTACCCAAGTGAAGGCCAAATTGTCCAAGTGCCTCAATTGTCTTACTTGAGGAGTTTGAAAGCATGCCGCCAATTTTGCAAGCCGCTTCAAATAAACAAGCCGTTTTGCGTTTAATAACAGCGAAATATTGCTCTTGGGTCACGTCTGCGTTTTTAATATTAAGCAGTTGTAATACTTCGCCTTGGGCAATGTTGTTTGTCGCCTCAGAAAGCAATCGCATAATGGCCATTGAGTCGGGTTCGACCATGATTTCAAAAGCGCGAGAATAGAGGAAATCACCGACCAATACACTAGGTGCATTGCCCCATAATTCGTTAGCAGTTTCTTGGCCGCGTCGTGTTGTTGACTCGTCAACCACATCATCGTGCAAAAGCGTTGCCGTATGGATTAGCTCAATAACGACAGCCATTGCATGATGATGCTCGCCCTGATAGCTTGTCGCGCGGGCGCAAAGCAGTAGTAGTAAAGGGCGTAAGCGCTTTCCACCAGACGAAATAATGTAGTGGCTCATTTGATTAATGAGGGCAACGTCTGAGTTAAGACGGTCGATTAAAATCTCATCCGTTTTCGCCAAATCGGCTTGCATGAGAGATTGAATCTGGCTGAAATTTTGCATAAGGCGCTATTTTAGCTGACTTGCTAAAAGATATACTTCTTTAGATCTTGGGCGAGAGGCTTTTGGCTTGCGAATAATGACTTTTTTAAATGCAGCTCTTGCGCTTTTAACATAAACGTCAAAGCCATCACCTTGGAAAACTTTAACAAAGAAGTGGCCATTTTTTACCAGTGTTTTGAGAGCCATATCCATGGCTAATTCAGCCAGGTACATCGACTTGGGCTGGTCTACCGACAGTTGCCCACTCATATTCGGCGCCATGTCAGAGAGTACAACATTCATTTTTTCACCCTTGGTTAGCTCCAATAGAGAGTCGTACACATCGTTTTCAGTGAAGTCACCTTGGAGAAAATCAACGCCAGGAATTTCCTCAATATCTAATATGTCGCTCGCAATAACTTGGCCTTTGGCGCCAACAGATTTAATCGCAACTTGTGACCAGCCGCCAGGCGCAGCACCTAAATCCAGCACTTTATCACCAATGCGGATAATTTTATCTTTTTCAATCGCCTCGATTAGCTTGTAGGCAGCACGGCACCGGTAGCCTTCCTTTTGTGCCTTCTTTACATATTCGTCGTTTTTATGCTCTTCCATCCAGCGGCCAGAGCTTCCTTTTTTTGCCATGCGCAGAGTTTTGCTATTGAATCCTTGTATTTTATAGGGCTTACCGATGATCAATTTATTTTTAGAGATCTTTAATTTAGTTCAAGGTATGTTCTTGTTATACGGGATAATAGTGCTCAAATTTTATATAGATCCCAAAAATGACTGATAAATTAAGAAATGTTGCTATTATTGCCCACGTTGACCACGGCAAGACTACTTTGGTTGACAAATTACTCTCGCAATCGGATACGTTTGATGATCGCTTTCAAGCGACAGACAGGATGATGGACTCCAACGATCTTGAGAAAGAGCGTGGCATTACCATTAGTTCAAAAAACACAGCGATTAAATGGGGCGAGTACCGTATTAATATTGTTGACACACCGGGACACGCCGACTTCGGTGGTGAGGTTGAGCGCGTACTGTCAATGGTGGACAGTGTTTTATTATTGGTGGACGCAGTTGATGGTCCAATGCCACAAACACGATTTGTAACGAAAAAAGCTTTTGAACAAGGTCTAAATCCTATTGTTGTTATTAACAAGGTTGACAGACCATCCGCTAGAACGGACTGGGTGATTGATCAAGTATTTGATCTTTTTGATCAGCTGGATGCAACTGAAGAGCAATTAGACTTTCCAGTAATTTACGCCTCTGCTTTGGCAGGTTATGCGTCAGAAGACGATGGTGTCAGAGAGGGCGATATGATCCCAATGTTTGAGACGATCGTCAAAAACGCCCCTGCGCCTGATGTTGATGTTGACGGCCCACTGCAAATGCAAATAACCGCTCTTGATTATTCTTCTTTTGTGGGTGCGATTGGTATTGGCCGTATCACGCGCGGTGTTGCTAAAAAAGGCATGCAAGTAGTATTAGTTAGTCCTGATGGATCTAAGCGCAACGTTAAAATTGCCCAACTATTGGGCTTTAACGGATTGGAGCGCATTGATGTAAATAGTGCAAATGCTGGCGATATTGTTGGTGTTGTTGGTGTTGAGAATATCTCAATCTCAGATACTATTTGCGATTCAAATGCGATTGATCCATTACCTGCATTGAGCGTTGATGAGCCTACAGTAAGTATGGCATTCAAAGTTAACGACTCTCCTTTTGCTGGCCTTGATGGTAAATACATCACTTCGAGAAACATTAGAGATCGTTTAGACAAAGAGTTGATTTACAACGTAGCCCTGAGAGTGGAAAACACAGACGACCCTTCTGAATTTAACGTGTCGGGTAGGGGTGAGTTGCATTTGTCGATCCTAATTGAAACTATGCGCCGAGAAGGGTTTGAGATGTCAGTGGGTAGGCCTCAGGTGATTTTAAAAGAAATTGATGGCGTAGTTTGTGAGCCGTTCGAAAACTTAACTGTCGATGTTGAATCTCAACACCAGGGTACAGTGATGGAGCGATTGGGCGAGCGCAAAGCCGAACTTACTAATATGGTGCCTGACGGTAAGGGCCGCGTAAAACTTGATTTTATTATTCCTGCTAGAGGCTTGATTGGCTTTAGAACAGAATTCTTAACAGCGACTACAGGTACTGGTTTAATGTACTCAACTTTTGATGCATACAAGCCAGAAAAAGAAGGCAAAATCGGCCAAAGAAGTAATGGTTCACTCATCTCTATGAGTCAGGGTAAATCAGTTGCTTATGCGATTTTTAATCTTCAAAAAAGTGGCAAGTTTTTCATTGGACCTAGTGTCGATATTTACGAAGGCATGGTGGTTGGTATTCATACACGCGATAAAGATTTAGTTATTAATGTGATGAAGGGTAAACAGTTAACCAATGTTCGTGCCTCGGGGACGGATGAAGCTGTTGCGTTGACACCAGCAATCAAATTAGACCTTGAGCAAGCGTTAGAATTTATCGATGACGATGAGTTGGTTGAAGTTACACCGAACAATATTCGTATTCGTAAAAGACTACTAACAGAGAACCAAAGAAAACGCGCTAAAAGCGCCTAAATAAAGCGCCTTCGGGCGTTTTTGATGTAACATATTAGCAACACTTCTTGGGAGGCTTAATGGACTCGTTTCTTAAGTTTTTTGCTCGCCAAAAAAAGTTCGCCCTTGTTTTTACGCTGTCGGTAATTGCCGTTGGTTTTCTAACTTTGCAAGAAATTCGTCGCGATATGTTTCCAGCGGTCGATTTCGAAATCATGAGCATTACCACTGGCTACCCGAGTGCATCCCCCGAGGATGTGGAAAAGGGTGTGACCGATGTTGTCGAGAGTGCGCTCAAAAACCTTGATGGTATAGACAATTTCACCTCCTCTTCTAGAGAGGGCGTGTCCAGTGTCATTGTTGAGTTATCACAAGAAATCGACGATGCTCAAACACTAAAAGCCGACATCCGCACCACAATGAGCGGCCTATCTTTGCCGGATGAGGCTGACGACCCTCGGGTGATTGATTGGAACACGGCGCAATTCCCCATCCTCCAAATTAACATTGACGGCTCTAAGATTGATTATGAGCAAGCCAAGGGCATTACTGATGAGTTAGAAAAACACCTTTCTGTTATCAAGGGTGTAGCCAAGGTTGATAAAAAAGGCTATTTGGACAAAGAGCTTCAAATTCGCCTTGATGCAGGCAAATTAAGTCAATATCAAATTTCTGCTGAGCAAGTTAGGAGTGCAATTTCAAGTCGAAATGCGCGCTTTACTGTAGGTGATAATAATGATGGCGAGCGGCGAAAAAACATTGTTATTTTGACTGAGTATGAAGATATCTCCGAGATAGAAAATGTTGTTATTAAATCGACATTTGGTGGCCCAGTTATCCGAGTTAGGGACATTGCTAATATTGTTAAAGGCAATGCAAGAGAAACCGATATTATTAGAGTTAACGGCACTAAGGGTTTTGTTTTGAGTGTTAAAAAACAAAAACACGCCGATGTGATTCGTACGGTGGATCTATTAAGAGCAAAAGTAGAGGAGTTGCAAAAAACTTACCCTGAGGAATTGCGTATTTTCTTTACTCACGACCAATCGGAAGTAGTCAGAAATCGTCTTGACATCGTGACCAAAAACGGCATTGTTGGCTTGGTATTGGTATTGATTGTGCTTGGCGCCTTTCTCTCGTTTAAAACCGCCATTTGGGTGGCTGTCAGTTTGCCAGTGAGCCTATTGGGCACTGTTGCCTTATTGGGTATGGCAGGAGAGACCATAAACTTAGTGTCACTTGCTGCAATGATTTTGGTGCTCGGTATTGTGGTTGATGACAGTATTATTATTGCCGAGAGTATTCATCATTACAAAGTCAAGGGCAACAATCTTTATGAGAATGTTGTAACTGGCTTTAAACGCGTTATCCTGCCTGTTATCACCACTATTTTAACTTCGATTTTGGCAATGTCATCAATGTTCTTGATGACGGGCACAATGGGTAAATTCGTCTACCTTATCCCGATTGTGGTAATTTTTGCGTTGGTTTTCTCGTTTTTAGAGGTTAGCTTGGCGCTGCCTGCGCATTTAGCAGGCATCAAGTCTGAAAAACAAAAAACTTGGTTTCGACCTTTCGAGGATTGGTTTGAGGCAAAATTAATTAAAGTTCTTGCTTGGCGCTATTGGGTAGTGGCTTTCTTTAGTGCATTGTTCGGTTTTTCAGTTTGGTTTGCGGTTGTGCACATGCCGTTTACTTTGTTCCCGTCACAAGGTTCTGATGCGATTCATGGTTTTCTTGAGGCGCCAACAGGCAGTTCGGCGAACCACACTGAAAGCATTGTAGCTGAAGTAGAGGCGATCATTATGGAGCAAGCCGGAGACGACCTTAACTACCTTACCAGTGACATCGGCAGTTGGTTTACCAACCAAGCAGAGCTGACAATATCTTTAACTCCTTCCAGTGATAGGGAGAGGGGTGCTCAAGAAATTGTTGAACTTATCGAAGTTCAAGTTGAAAAGCTACAAGGTGTGGAGATTCATTTTGATGTTGAAAGGCCGGGCCCGCCAACTGGAGAAGATCTAGAGATCAATTTGGTGAGTAGCAACAATGTTCAGAGAGTGTCTGCAGCCAATGCTGTTGCGGAAATATTAAAATCTCTTGATGGTGTTGGTAGTATTGAGCGTAACGACAAAGCCGGTAAGGGGCGTATCGAAACAGTGTTGGATTTTGATGCAATGTCGGAGCTTGGGGTTGATTATATGCAAGTCTATAGGCATTTAAGACTCATTTATTCCGGTCTTGATGTGACTAACGTTCGCTTCGAAGAAAAAGAAACTAATGTTCGAATCTACCTGGGCGAAAAAGATTATTCCGAAGCATTTATTGCTCAAACCAAGGTCATGAACAATCAAGGCAAACTGATCCCGATGAGTCAGTTCTCAACGATTCGAGAGATAGCGGGCGAGCCCGACCTTAATCACTTTGATGGTGAGCGCTCTGTGTCAATTACCGCCAGTGCTGAAGATGGGGTAGCGACGCCGCAAGGGGCGATGGAAGCAGTAATAGAGCAGTTGGATATTGCCAATAATTACCCTGAAGTGCGTTTGATTAGTGAGGGTGGTGCTAAGGAAATTGACGACTCGATGGATAGTTTCATCAACGCTTTTGTTATGGCAATCTTTGGTGTTTTCTTACTGTTGATGCTTTTGTTTAATTCTTGGTCGCAACCGATGCTGGTGATTTCCAGTATCCCATTCTCATTGATCGGCGTGATTTGGGCGTTCTATTTTCACGGCGAAACGCTCAGCTTTTTCGCAGTAATGGGTGCGTTGGCGCTAATTGGAGTAATTGTTAATGACTCTTTGGTGATGGTGAGTCATCTTAATTTCATTAAAGCTAAGAAAGAGCTTAGTGAGAATGCTATTAATTGGATTGCCAAAGGCTCTAAAGATCGCTTACGTGCTGTTGTGTTAACCAGCTTAACAACACTGGCCGGTGTATTACCCTTAGCCTACGGCATTGGTGGTGTGGATTATCTGTTGCAACCTATGGTTTTAGCGCTGGGTTATGGCCTACTGTTTGGTACAGTGATGACACTGATTCTTTTGCCGTGCTTGTACTCAATGAATTATGATTTTATTAAGTGGATAAAGAGTTTAAAAAGTGTTTGAGTGAGGGGAGACTCACTCGGCCTTTTTATTTATATTTTTGGTAAAATCAGCTTTGTTTTTGAATTATTAATGGTGATAAATGGATTCAGTGCTCAACTTTCTTGTTAGACAAAAAAAATTAGCGTTAGGCTTTTCTTTGTCTTTCATAATAATTGGCTTGCTAACATTTCAGCAAATTCAACGAGACCAATTCCCTCCTATCGATTTTGAAATAATGTCAGTTACAACAGCTTTTCCTGGGGCATCTCCTGAAGATGTTGAGAAAAAAGTCACTAACAAAATTGAAAATGAGCTTTCAAGTGTTAACGGAATAGGGAGGCTCACCTCAACCTCTCGAGAGGGGTTGTCAAGTATTATTATTCAAATCGATCAAAATGCAAACGATGTTTTAACAGTGAAAAACGATATTCGAAACGCTGTTAATAGAGTGGGCGGTTTGCCAGAGGAGGTTTCCGAGCTTCCTAGGGTTGTTGATTTCAATATTATGGAAATACCAGTTATTGATATAAATATTGACGGCTCTATAATTGACTATCAAATCGCTAAACAAATTGTTGATGATTTGGAAAGAGCCCTATTGGCTGTGGATGGTGTTTCTAGAGTTAATAAAAATGGATATCTAGATAACGAGATTCAAGTGAGGATCAACCCTGAAAAGTTGGATCAGTACAATATTTCAATTGATCAAATAAGATCTTCGATCTCAACAAGAAATGCCAGATTTACTGTTGGAGACAATAATCGTGATAACAATAAAAAGAATATTGTAATTCTTTCTGAATACAACAATATTGAAGAGCTGGAGAATACAGTTATTAGAAAGAGCTTTTCAGGTCCTGAAGTAAGGCTTAAAGATGTCGCCGCAGTGGTGATTGGAAGCTCTGAAGAGAAATCTATTACTAGAGTAAATGGAACAAAAGGTTTTATATTAAGTGTTCTTAAGCAAGAACAAGCTGACATTATTAGAACGGTTGAAAGAGTTAAGAGCAAGGTTCTTGAGTTGCAGGAATATTATCCAGAGGGCTTGAATATATTCTTTAGTCAAGATCGCTCTATTGCGGTTGAGAATCGTTTGAGTATTATTACAAATAATGGCTATATTGGACTTGCTTTAGTTCTTGTTGTCCTTGGCGTCTTCTTGTCCATCAAGACTGCTTTTTGGGTTGCAGTCAGCCTACCTGTCGCACTTCTAGGAACTATTGGTTTATTGGGCCTGTCAGGGGAGACTATTAACCTTATTTCTCTATCGGGGATAATTTTAGTTTTGGGTATTGTGGTGGATGATAGCATCATTGTTGCCGAAAGCATACATCACTACAAATCTCAACCTGGAGACATGTATTCCAACGTGGTGAAGGGCTTTAAACGGGTTATTCTGCCGGTTGTGACAACCATTATCACCACAATATTGGTTATGTCCTCAATGTTTTTAATGACGGGAACGATGGGTAAATTTGTTTACGTTCTTCCGGTTGTTGTTATCTTTGCCTTGTTGTTGTCATTTTTGGAAGTAACCTTTGCCTTGCCAGCTCATTTGGCGAACAAGAAGAAAGATAAGCAAAAAACTTGGTTTATTCCAATCGAGAACTGGTTTGAGAAGAAGGTGAAGCGAATTCTGGTATTTCGCTATTGGATTGTTGCGCTTTTTTTAGCTGTTTTTGGCTTTTCTTTGTGGTTTGGCATGACACAGATGCCATTAAATTTGTTTCCTTCTCGGGGCGCAGATACAATTTATGTAAATATTGAAACCCCTAATGGCACGTCAGCTCAGTCTACCGAGAAGGTTGTTATAAATGTTGAAAAGATAATCTTGGAAAAGGTTGGCAAGGATCTTGATTCACTTACTAGTAATATTGGCAGCTATTTTACCAATACGGCAGATTTAACAATTGTTTTAACACCTACAAGCGAAAGAGAAATCGACGCCGAAGTTCTAGCTGAAAGTTTAGAGTTGGCGGTTGCAAATGTAGAGGGCGCTGAAAAAATTATATTCAGTGTATTAAGACCGGGACCTCCAAGTGGCAGTGACATAGAGATTAACTTGGTTGGCGATAACAATCTCCAGAGATCTGGTGTGACTGAAAGGCTTGCAGAGATTTTGTCAAACATTCAAGGAGTTGAAAATATTGTTAGAGATGACGAGGTCGGTAAAGACCGAGTTGAGGTGGTTCTTGATTTTGCAAAAATGAATGAATTAGGGGTTAATTATTCACAGGTTTATGGAGATTTGAGGACTGTTTATTCTGGCTCATACGCGACAAATCTTAATCTTGGTGGAAAAGAAACTGATGTAAGAATATACGTGGGAAATGAAAGCTTTACTGAGCAATTTCTACAGTCTGCAACCATATCAAATAACCAAGGAAGAGCGATAAATCTTATTCAATTTGCCTCGGTTAAAAACATAAGTGGTGAGCCAGACTATAATCATTACGATGGAGAGCGATCAGTTAAGTTGTCCGCTTCAGTGGATGATGAAATTACAACACCTCAAGAGGCATTAGAGCTTGCAATCAAGAAGCTTGAAATTGAAAAAAACTTTCCGCAAATTAGGTTGATTTCAGGCGGTGGAGCGCAAGAAACTTTAGAGTCTCTTGAGAGCTTTCAAAAAGCATTTGTTTTTTCAATTTTTGGAGTATTTTTTCTTATTGCTTTATTGTTTAACTCTTACTCCCAGCCATTATTAGTTTTGGCAAGCGTCCCATTTGCATTTATTGGGGTGATTTGGTCCTTCTATTTCCATGGCGAGCCCTTAAGTTTTTTTGCTTTGATGGGCTCATTGGCACTCATTGGCGTGATTGTTAATGACTCTTTAGTAATGGTCAGTCATTTGAATTATGTTAAGCAGAAATATTCTGACATTGAAGACATGCATACATGGGTTGCAAAAGGAGCAAGGGATCGTTTGAGGGCCGTAGTATTAACTACCCTGACCACCTTGTGTGGCGTTTTGCCACTGGCTTACGGTATTGGTGGTGTCGACCTCTTTCTTCAGCCAATGGTTTTGGCTTTAGGATATGGACTACTATTTGGCACAATAATGACACTAATCTTGCTGCCTTGTATGTACTCAATGAATTACGACTTTATTAACTGGCTAGAGAGGATTAAAGAGAGGCGCTTGAGTAAAGTGTAAGTGTTATTTATTCTTTAGCGCTTGTCGAATTAACTCTTCGGTCGAGAGGGTTTGATCGTCGATTGCAGAAATCATCTTGCTTGCTTCTTTTGATTTAAATCCTAACGACTGCAGAGCTTCCAGAGCTTTTTTGGCATTTGGATTGATATTGTTCTGAGCCATATTTGAGGCCATGACTGCGCTTGAGAATTCAATTTTTTCGAGCCTGTCTTGCAATTCAACAATCAATTTTAAAGCGGTTTTCTTGCCGATTCCAGGCGTTTTAGCAAGTAGGTCGGCATCCTCGTTGCCTATGCAGTCAATCAAAGAGCCAACTGTTAAGTGCGAGAGAATGGCAAGTGCAACTTTTGGGCCGACACCGTTAACTCGAATAAGTTCTCTGAAAAGACTTTTTTCGTCTTTAGAGATAAAGCCAAATAAAGTGTGCGAATCCTCTTTAATGCTTAGATGAGTGTAGAGCAATACATTGCCGCCGGTGTCACCGAGTTGGTAAAAAGTCGACATTGGGCACAGTATTTCGTAGCCAATACCAGCTACCTCCACAACAACTTCCGGTGGGTTTTTACTTAGGATTTGGCCGCTAAGCTGTACAATCATAACCAGGGATGTTGTTTGAAATACTCAACTTCAAAGTGGTGAATGTCATTTTTATATTGGAGCGTTAAGGCGATATCATCAAGGCCGTTAAGCAGCCTTCTTTTGCGTTCTGGATCCACTTCGAAAGAATAAGTTCTTGCTGTAGTGGTAACGCTTTGACTCTCTAAATCGACAACAATCTCACCTTCATAGGTGAATAAATCATCAACAATATCATGATTTAATATAATTGGTAAAATGCCATTTTTAAAACAATTGTTATAAAAAATATCGGCAAAACTTGGGGCGATAATTGCCTTAAAACCGAAATCTTCAAGCGCCCAAGGGGCATGTTCACGTGATGAGCCACAGCCAAAGTTTTCTCGAGCAAGTAAAATTTTTGCACCTGCGTATTTAGGGTTGTTCAGTACGAAGTCAGGATTAAGAGGGCGTTTGGAATTATCCATACCGACTTCGCCGTGATCAAGGTAGCGCCACTCATCAAAAAGATTGGGGCCAAAGCCTGAACGTTTAATCGATTTTAGAAACTGCTTTGGAATGATAGCGTCGGTATCGATATTTGCGCGATCAAGCGGCGTTGCAATGGTGTTTATTGTAGTAAATGCTTGCATTAGTTAACTCCAGAAAAATGGCCGGCGATAGCACTTGCTGCAGCTATTGCAGGGCTTACCAAATGAGTAAATGAGCCTTGGCCCTGACGACCTTCAAAGTTTCTATTGGAGGTACTCGCACAGCGCTCACCCACTTCAAGTTTGTCGGCGTTCATTGCTAAACACATTGAGCATCCTGGTTCACGCCACTCAAAGCCCGCATCTGTAAATATGGTATTAAGTCCTTCTTCTTCGGCTTGTTTTTTTATTAGACCAGAGCCTGGCACAACCAGTGCTAGTTTGACATTATTGGCTATCTTCTTGCCCTTAGCAACAGCAGCCGCTGCGCGTAAATCCTCGATACGAGAATTGGTGCAAGAGCCGATAAAGACTTTGTCAATTTTGACAGATTTGATGGGCGTGCTCGGTTCTAAGTGAATATAGCTCAGTGCATTACGAATGCTCTCTGCCTTAACAGGATCAGACTCCTTGCTCGGGTCTGGCGTAGAGCCATTAATATCAACAACCATCTCTGGCGAAGTGCCCCAAGTGACTTGCAGCTCAATATCTTTTGCATTAATGACAACTGTTTTGTCAAAAAATGCCCCTTCATCACTGTGTAGTGTTTGCCAGTAGTCAACGGCCTTTGTCCAGTTGTCGCCCGTTGGGGAGAATGGTCTGCCTTCAACGTAATCAATGGTTTTTTGATCAACGGCAACCATGCCCACTCGTGCACCGGCTTCAATCGCCATATTGCACAGTGTCATCCTTCCTTCGATAGAAAGAGTTTCAATACTAGTTCCGCTAAATTCTATGGCGTAACCTGTGCCACCGGCTGTGCCAATTTGACCAATAATATAAAGTGCAATATCTTTTGCACTGACGTGCGGATTGAGCGCGCCATTAACTTCAATTTTTAGATTTTTTGCTTTGGATTGCCATAGGCAGCCCGTTGCCAAGACATGTTCGACTTCCGAGGTGCCAATACCAAAAGCCATCGCTCCCAATGCGCCATGAGTCGAAGTGTGTGAGTCGCCACAAACAATACTCATGCCCGGTAGTGTTGCCCCTTGTTCGGGTCCGATGACATGAACAATGCCTTGACGAATGTCATTCATTGGAATTTCATTGATTTCAAATTCTACACAATTTTTATCCAATGTTTCAACTTGCAGTCTAGAGATTGGATCTTCAATGCCGCTCACGCCGCTAGAGCGCTCAGTAGTTGGTACGTTATGATCAGGCACGGCTAAATTAGCCTCTATTCGCCAAGGTTTTCTATTGGCGAGCGCAAGCCCCTCAAAGGCTTGAGGCGAAGTGACTTCGTGAATCAGTTGGCGATCAATATATATCAAAGTAGCGCCGTCTTGCTTGCGCACGATATGCGAACTCATTAGCTTGTCGTAGAGCGTTTGTGCCATGGTAAATCGGTATTAATTGTAAAATAAACCATTTTATATCAAGAATGAAATATGTGCGGAATTTGTGGTCAGTTACGCTTTGATGGCTCAGGGGTTAAAACCGATACGTTAAGTGTAATGATGGCCAAGATTGCTAGGCGTGGCCCTGACTCAAACGGTCAGTGGGTTAAGGATGATGTAGGCTTTGGTCATCAGCGGTTAAGTGTTATTGACCTATCTTCTTATGGCGCTCAACCCATGGTAGATGATGCACTAGGTCTAACGCTGGTTTTTAATGGCACGATATATAACTATCAAGCTTTGCGCCAACAGTTGATTAGCAAGGGCTATAATTTTTTCTCCCATTCGGATACTGAGGTTATTCTCAAGGCTTATCACCACTGGGGCGAAGAGTGTGTCGTGCATTTGGACGGCATGTTTGCTTTTGCGATTTGGGATCAAGCGAAGCAGCAATTGTTTATTGCTCGTGATCGTATGGGTATTAAGCCGTTTTATTACAGTCTTAGCGACAAAGCAATTACTTTTGCCTCTAACACCCAAGCGTTACTAACTCAAAATATCGATAAAAGCATCAATCCAATTGCCTTGCAGCAGCAATTATCACTTCACGGCGTTGTGCCAGCGCCGAATACGATTATTAGTGGTATTCGCAAGATGAAACCTGCAACGACAATTACTATTAATAAAAATGGAAAATTTGTCGAAAAAACCTACTGGAACCCAATAGCTCAGCGCCCAATAGAAAAATTGAGCGATGACGAATACATTGAAAAAACGCACGAATTATTATCTGAAGCTGTGATGAAAAGAATGCAAGCTGCCGATGTTCCTATAGGTGTACTACTTTCTGGCGGTCTTGATTCCTCTCTATTGGTGGGTTTGTTGCATGAGGCGGGTCATCAAGATATTTGTACATTTTCGATTGGCTTTGAAGACATTGATGACGAGGCGGGTAGTGAGTTTGAGTATTCCGATCAAATTGTAAAAAAATTCAATACCCGACATGAAAAATACGTTGTCAGTAACGCAGAGGTATTACCAAGATTATCAGAAGCGGTAGCCAATATGGCCGAACCCATGGTAGGGCAAGATGCCGTGGCTTTTTATTTGCTTTCAGAGCAAGTGTCAAAGCATATTAAAGTGGTGTTGTCGGGTCAAGGTGCTGACGAGGCATTTGCTGGGTATTTTTGGTATTCAAGAATGGCGGCCGAGCAGGGCGATGAAATTAGTCGTTTTTCCAAACATTATGTAGACAGGCCGCATGAGGATTTTCTAAATACGGTGAATAAGCAATATCACGGGGAAAATCATACTCACGACTGGCTCAATAAAGAGTTCTTAAAATCGGGCGCAGAAACTTTTATGGATAAAGTGTTTCGTACCGATATCACCCGTTTAATTGTTGACGATCCAGTGAAGCGAGTGGACAACATGACAATGGCTTGGGGTTTAGAGGCGCGCGTACCATTTATGGATACCAAATTGGTGGAATGGGCACTGCAATTACCACCTCAGTTGAAAATGAAAGAGGAGGGTAAATACCCCTTAAAACAAATTTCAAGAGGGTTATTGCCGGACAGTGTAATTGACCGTAGAAAAGGTTATTTTCCCATGCCTGCTTTGAAGTATGTTCAGGGTGAATTCCTTGACTTTATGTCTGATATACTCACTTCTAGCGCTTGCGTTAATCGCGGCATCTTTAATCAAAGTTATGTTCAAAAAGTGATTCATTCGCCTAGGGATTATATGACGGCGTTGAATGGCTCTCGCCTTTGGCATATGGCATTATTAGAGTTTTGGTTTCAAACGAATTTGGACAATTAGATTTTATGGATAGGATAGTAATCTATACCGATGGCGGTTGCCGTGGAAATCCTGGCTTGGGCGGCTGGGGCGTTTGGCTTCGCTATAAAGGAAAAGAGAAGAAACTCAAAGGCGCCGAGCAAGACACCACCAATAATAAGATGGAGCTAACTGCAGCCATTAAGGCTTTAGAGTCGTTGAAGTCAAAAGATATTGCGGTGGATTTGTACACCGATTCCAAATACGTTATTCAGGGCATTAATGACTGGATTGGCGGGTGGAAATTAAAGGGTTGGAGAACTGCCAATAAAAAGCCTGTGAAAAACATTGAGCTATGGCAACAATTAGACAAGCTTAATCAAGCTTTTCAGGTGTCTTGGCATTGGGTTAAAGGGCATAGTGATGACCCTGGTAATGACATGGCCGATTTGCTTGCCAACGAGGCAATGGACGAGGCTAGTTAGTTAGTTCGTTCCCTATTGGCATGTTCTAGATAGTTAAGCTCTGCTTCAGTAAAGTCTGAGAGTAATCTTGCTTCCCAATTAAATGGCCCACGCAAACTTTTACCAACGTGTTTTTTAATGAGAAGGTCAAATGTCTCTATCGGCTCAAGGTTGCGCTCTTCGCAGAGGTGCTTGTACCAATAGTTGCCAATTTTGACGTGGCCAATTTCGTCTTGGAAAATGACTTCCAATATCTCCACCATTTTTGCAAAGTTCGATTTTTTGAATTTGATTTGAATGCTTGGGGTGACGTCCAGCCCTCTAGCCTCAAGCACTCTCGGCACCAAGGCCATTCTCACCAATACGTCGTAGTCCGTTTCAACCGTCATCTCCCAGAGGCCGTTGTGCGCCTCAAAGTCACCGTATTGATAGTCTAGCTCCTTGAGGTAGTCATTAAGCAGGGTGAAGTGTAGTGCCTCTTCATGGGCAACTTTGGCCCAGTCACAGTAGTATTGATCGGGCATATCTTGAAAGCGATACAGCGCATCCAGTGCTATATTGATCGCATTAAATTCAATGTGGCAAATGGAGTGGATAGTTTTGATCATACCAAGGTCGGATCGATCTCGTTTCGGTGTGTTTTGGTAACCGATCAGCTCGGGTTTTTTTGGGCGTCCTGGTGCGGCTATTGTTTCAATTGATATTGTACTGTCAGCGCTTAAATCTTGATTAAGAACTTTGTCAAAAAGGTGGTGCGCAAGCTGGACTTTTTCATCCACATCATCACACATTAGCGCCTGGTAAGCTAATTTAAAGAGTGACATAAGAGCCTAGTGCTAATTTATTTAAATGCCATTCACCCACTTGTGTGCGAATCAGTCGAAGGGTTGGAAAGCCAACATGCGCAGTCATTCTTCTTACTTGGCGATTTCTGCCCTCACTAAGTGAAAGCTCAATCCACGAGGTTGGAATGTCTTTTCGTTGTCTAATTGGCGGCACTCTGTTCCATAGCCATTCGGGCTCGGCAATAATATGTGCTTTGGCTGGTTTGGTAGGGCCGTCGTTAAGTGTTATTCCAGAAGACAATTGTTTAATAGCGTCATCACTTATCAACCCTTCAACTTGTACTACATAAATTTTCAGCTTGTTGAATCTTGGACTGGAGATTTGGTTTTGCAGTTTGCCATTATCGGTAAGGATTACCAGGCCTTCGGAATCTTTATCCAGCCTACCAGCGGGGTAGATATTAGGTATGCCGATGTATTTTGCAAGGGTGTTGCCCTCGCCGCTAAATTGGCATAAAGTGCCAAAGGGTTTGTTAAAGGCAATAATTTTAGCCATATACATGTTTGGCACGCGCAATAAAAGCGTCCAATTGAGAGTTGGCAATTTGAGTAAAAATTGACGATAGTGCAATATCCATCATTCTTGATTTAAAAGAAAACTGTAATTCTAAGGCAACTTTTGCCGCGTTGTCACCCAGGGCTTCAAAGCGCCATTGTCCAGATAGTGTCTTAAAAGGGCCGTCGAGTAATTCCATTTCAATCAAGTCAAAAGCACGCAATGTGTTTTTGGTGGTAAATTTTTGTTTAAAACCGCCTTTATTAATCTCAACCGAGGCGGTAATCTGTTGCTCAGATTGATTTAAAATAGAGGCGCCTGAGCACCAGTTTAGAAATTGTGGATAGTTGTTAATAGCATTAACAAGCGCAAACATCTGCTGCGGTGAGTAGGGCACAATAGCGCTTTTAGAAATATGATGCAAAGATCTCTCCATGAGCAAAAAGAAAAAGACAGACAACTCAAATACAATTGCTCTTAATAAAAAGGCAAGGCACGACTATTTTATCGAACAAAGTCTTGAGGCTGGAATCAGTTTAGAGGGTTGGGAGGTAAAAAGCTTAAGAGATAATAGGGTGCAAATTAAAGAAAGTTACGTCATTCTGAAAAACAACGAGCTGTTTTTGTTTGGTGCGCATATTTCTCCACTGATATCGGCGTCCACTCATGTGGACCCTGATCCAATCAGGACAAGAAAATTGCTTTTGCATAGGTTAGAAATTAACAGATTAAGAGACAAAATTAACCAAAAAGGCGCAACCGTTGTTCCTTTGAAGCTGTATTGGGTGCGTGGCAAAGTAAAGCTTGAAATCGGCGTTGCCAAAGGAAAAAAGGCCCACGATAAGCGCCAAGATATCAAAGACAAGGATTGGAAGAGAGACAAGGCAAGGGCCTTAAAAGAGAGTAATCGTTAGTTATTTCTACTTTATTCTTAAAAAGTGCCAGTATTGCCCAAAATTTGACATTATCTTCTTTAAAAATAGTATTTGTTTGAGTACTATTTTGACTTATAATAATCTTAAGATTTAGCGTGCGGGGTTGACGAAGCAAATGTTTTTTTCATGATATCTTACCTCCTTAATAGATGTCGCCTCTAACGCTGAATCCCCTTTAATAACTTCTGGAGATAAGTAAAATGAATAAAGCACAATTAGTCGAGGCCATTGCCTCAGGCGCAAACCTTTCAAAAGCTGACGCAGCTCGCGCACTTAATGCAACAACAGACGCAATCACATCAGCCCTTTCGGGTGGTGACGGTGTGCAGTTGACGGGCTTTGGTAGCTTTATGGTGAGAGATCGCGCGGCACGCACAGGTCGCAACCCTCAAACTGGAACCTCTATTGCAATTCCTGCAACGAAAATTGCTGCTTTTAAAGCGGGCAAAAGCTTAAAAGAATCGGTTCAGTAGAGTAGTATTGAATTCTGAAAAGGAGGCGCCTCAGGGCGCCTTTTTTTGTTTTTATGAGTTTTTGGAGGTGTTGTCATTTATGGTAAAATACCGCCTTTTTTATAACAACTGGAGTTAAGCCATGGAGCGCACTTTATCAATTATCAAACCTGACGCTGTTGCAAAGAATGTAATCGGTGAAATCTATTCTCGTTTTGAGGCTGCCGGCTTCAAAATTGTGGGCGCTAAAATGATACATCTTGATGCTGATCTTGCTGGTGGTTTTTACGCTGTACACAAAGATCGTCCATTTTATAACGACTTAGTTTCATTTATGACTTCAGGTCCAGTAATGGTTCAAGTTTTAGAAGGTGAAAATGCAGTTGCTAAGCATCGTGAAATTATGGGTGCAACCAACCCAAAAGAAGCAGCAGCAGGAACCATTCGTGCTGATTTTGCAGAATCTCTTGATGAAAACGCATGTCATGGTTCGGACTCAGCTGAGAATGCTGCGATTGAAATCGCATATTTCTTTGGTGACGACGGCGTTTGTTCAAGAACTCGTTAATATCCAATCCATTAAAAACAGCCGAATCCTCGGCTGTTTTTGCTTATGCTAGAAAAGCAAAATCTATTAGGCCTTCCCCAATCTAAACTTAATAAGTTTTTCGAAGATTTGGGTGAGAAGCCATACAGAGCCAAGCAAATCATGCAGTGGATTTACCATCAAGGTGCGAGCAATTTTGATGAAATGCATAATTTGTCCAAAGATTTGAGGCAAAAATTGCTCACCATAGCAACTCTTGAATTGCCCAATGTGGTCACGCAAAATCATGCCAGCGATGGTGTCATTAAGTGGGTCATCGAACTTGGCGAAAATAATCATATTGAAACTGTCTACATTCCTGAAAAAGACCGAGGCACGTTGTGTATCTCCTCGCAAGTGGGCTGCGCCTTGGCTTGTACTTTTTGCTCAACGGGCTTTCAGGGTTTTAACCGTAATTTAAAAAGCCACGAAATTATTGCTCAAGTATTGATTGCGCATAATTATCTTGTTGCTAAAGGCAAACGTATTTCCAACGTTGTCTTTATGGGCATGGGTGAGCCGATGCTTAATGAGGGTGCGGTTTATGATACTTGCGACTTACTGCTTGATGATTGGGCTTTTGGCTTGTCTCGCAGGCGAGTAACGATTTCCTCCTCTGGTGTAGTGCCGGCCTTGTATCGCATGGCTGACACAACATCGGTTAGTCTTGCAATTTCGCTTCACGCTCCAGATGACGAGCTTCGCGATGTGTTGGTGCCAATCAACAAAAAATATCCAATTAAGCAGTTAATGGAGGCTTGTCAGTATTATCTAGATGCGGGCACCCAAGAGCGCCATATTTTGTTTGAATACGTGATGCTGGACGGCGTCAATGACAGCGAGGTGCACGCCAGAAAATTGGCTAAATTACTTCAGGGTGTTTCAGCAAAAGTTAATTTAATTCCGTTTAACCCATTTCCAGAAACTCAGTACAAGACTTCCAAAGCAGTTACAATAAATCAGTTTCAAGATATTTTGTTTAAATCTGGCATTCGTACAACCACGCGTCGAACGCGAGGAGAAGATGTTGATGCCGCTTGTGGCCAATTGGCTGGCAAAGTACAAGACAAGAGTAGAAGGAATGTTAGGCGGCATTGATTATTATCCTAAGAGAAAAAAACGCATAAAGTTTAAGATTTTTTTGCTTTTTTCTGCTGTTGGCCTTTCTTATCTCGGTTGGGCTTATGTTGCATCCCTTGAATTTGAATCAAAGCCCCAATCTACCTCGATTGTTATTAGCGCGCCAGAGAGCGAAGAACAAACCATTCAAATTGTTGTTGAGAGTTCGCAAGAAACCACGGTCGAGAAAGTTGAAGCTCCAGATAATAATGAAAATTTAGATGAGGTAATAGAGAATTATGAAGCCAGTTCATACAATTAAACGAAGAGTCTCGAGACAAATATTTGTTGGTGATGTAGCCATTGGCGGCGATGCGCCCATCAGTGTGCAAAGCATGACCAATACAGACACTTGCGATGTCAAGGCGACTGTTGCTCAAATCGAGTCTATCGCTAAAGCTGGCGCCGATCTTGTTAGGGTTTCTGTACCAACCATGGAAGCTGCTGAAGCTTTTAAAGAAATCAAAGAACAAGCCAGCATTCCGCTCATTACCGACATCCATTTTGATTACAAAATTGCCCTCAAAGTGGCTGAATACGGTGCCGATTGTTTACGCATTAATCCGGGCAATATTGGTAGAGAAGATCGTGTTAGAGAGGTTGTGGCCTCAGCAAAAGATCACAATATTCCTATTAGAGTGGGCGTTAACGCCGGCTCCCTAGAAAAAGATTTACAAAAAAAATACACAGAGCCCACCCCTGAGGCAATGGTGGAGTCTGCCTTTAGGCACATCGATATTCTTGATCGACTTAATTTTGATAATTTCAAAATTTCCCTTAAGGCATCCGAGGTATTTATGACGGTTTTTGCTTATAAGCAACTGGCCTCACAAATTGACAACCCACTGCATCTCGGCATTACCGAGGCGGGCTCGTTTCGCTCCGGTGCGGTGAAGTCTTCTGTCGGACTCGGCTTGCTTCTTAGCGAAGGTATCGGCGACACAATAAGAGTTTCTCTTGCCTCCGATCCGGTTGATGAGGTTAAGGTGGGTTTTGATATTTTGAAATCGCTTCACCTTAGACAAAAAGGCGTTAATTTGATTGCCTGCCCTTCATGTTCAAGACAAAAATTTGACGTGATTTCGGTTGTTAATGAATTGGAGGCGCGCTTAGAGGATGTTACTCATCCGATTGATGTGGCTGTGATTGGCTGTGTTGTTAATGGTCCAGGTGAGGCCAAAGAGGTGACTGTGGGTGTTACCGGTGGCGCGCCAAACTTGCTTTATGTAAAGGGTCAAACACACAGCAAAGTAGACAACCAGTCATTGGTTGATACGCTAGAGGCTAATATTAGACGTCAAATCGCTGACTCTTCCAACGCTTAATACGCTTACCAACCCTGTGGCGATACAGCCATTGTATTGAAGAGTAGCCGACAATAGCGCCAATAGATGCCACGATCAAAGATCCAATTAGAAGTGCTGGCAATCCTGAGGTAATAGCCTCTTGCAGATAGTCCCAAGAAAAAGCGAAATTAGGGTCAATCCGTGTATCCAAAACAATGCAACCCAGCTTGTAAGTAAAGTAAAAAATCGGCCCGATTGTGATTGGGTTGGTGACCCAAACTAAGGTAATTGACAATAAAATATTGGCAGAAAAGGCAACTGCTAGGGCTGCTGCCACCACCATTTGAAAGGGGATCGGCAGAAAAGCGCAAAACAGACCCGCTGCAAATGCCTTTGAAATTGACTTCCTATTCCAGTTCCACAGGCACGGATCGTGCAGGTGTTTATTCAGCCAACCTAAGTTAACTGTTGAGCGGTGTGGTGCGAATTTTTGTAAAAACCTTTTCATTCTCCATTTGCGTATTTGACAATATTATCAGCAGTTAAGCCGTACAGTTCGTATAATTCTTCTTGGCTTCCGTGCTCGCCAAACTCATCAGGTAGACCGATAATATTGAGAGCGACATTTAGCTGAGTACTATGGATAAACTCGGCAACAGCACTTCCAGCACCACCTGATATTACGTTATCTTCGATAGAGATAAGTTTTTTATGAGATTTTGCTAGTTCAATGATAAGCGTTTCATCCAGTGGTTTGACAAATCTCATATCCACAACCGTAGCATCAAGAATTTCTCCAGCCTTGAGTGCTTGAGAAAGCGTTGTACCAAATGACAAAATAGCCACATCAAAACCTTCTCTAACAACATTTGCTTTACCAACTTCTTGTATTCTATCAGTTGCGTAGCTTTCAATTTCTGATTTTCCGCGAGGGAAGCGAATGCAAACTGGGCCGTCAAGTGAGTAGGCGGTATTCAATTGCTCGTACATTTCTAGTGATGAGCTAGGCGCCATAATGACAACATTTGGAATGCATCGCAAGAAGCTCAGATCAAATACACCGGCGTGGGTTGCGCCGTCGGCACCGACTAAGCCTGCGCGATCAATGGCAAAAATAACGTTTAAATTTTGCAGCGCGATGTCGTGGATAAACTGATCGTAGCCACGCTGTAGGAATGTGGAATATATTGCCACCACTGGCTTTAAGTCTTGAATTGCCATACTACCTGCCAAAGTCACTGCATGCTGTTCGGCAATAGCAACGTCAAAATATCGCTGCGGGTAACTTGTTGAAAATTCAACCATGCCAGAGCCTTCGCACATCGCTGGTGTGATTGCGATTAATCGATCGCTGTTTGCCGCTGTGTCGCATAACCAGCGCCCAAATACTTGCGAGTAACTTGGAAAAGAATTGCTCGAACTCGAAGGTGGTGCAATGCCATGAAACTTGATTGGATCTTTTTCAGCCATCTCCAATCCCCGCCCTTTGGTGGTGATGATGTGCAATAGTCTTGGTTTTGATTGGCTCTTTAGATTTTGCAGGGTTTTAATTAGTGTTGGTAAATCGTGACCATCAATCGGGCCAAAATAATCGATGCCCAGTTCTTCAAAAAGTGTGCCTGGCAATATCATTCCCTTGAGGTGCTCTTCAGAGCGCTTGGCAAATTCTTGCAAACGCGGCAAGCCTTTAAGAAGATTGAGAGACGTTGACTTCATTGTCGAGTACACCTTTCCCGAAATGAGACGCGTTAAATACTTGTTTAAGGCGCCAACATTTTTGGAGATGGACATGTCGTTGTCATTCAGGACAATGAGTAAATCCGCATCCGCATCGCCTGCATGATTCATAGCCTCAAAAGCCATGCCGCCGGTCAGGGCGCCGTCTCCAATGATGGCAATTGCAGTATTGTCTTTTTGATTAATTTTATTGGCAAGGGCGAAACCAAGTGCCGCACTTATAGAAGTTGACGAATGGCCTGCGCCAAAGGCATCGTGCTCACTTTCACTTCTTTTTGTAAAGCCAGACAGGCCGTCTTTTTGTCTGAGTGTCGACATCATCTCTTTTCTGCCAGTGAGGATTTTATGAGTGTAAGCTTGGTGGCCTACGTCCCAAACAAAGCTATCCTCAGGCGTGTTGAAAACATAATGCAGAGCTAAAGTTAACTCAATCGTACCTAAATTGGAGCCGAGGTGACCACCTGTTTTATTGATGCTTTCAATTAGAAATTCTCGAATTTCATCAGCAAGTTGCTGCAGTTGATCAAAATCAAGCTGTTTAATATCACTGGGGTTTTGAATGTCTGATAGCATCTAAAATTGCTGGTTAGGTGGGGCTTTGCAAGCAAAAGCAACTATTATACACTTGTCGCATTTAGTGATAATCATCTAGCAATTGAATATTTATAGAAAAATTAAATAGTTGATATTAGTATCTCTCGCTAGTAAAATTAGCTCTGAAATAATTCACTCTTTAATTATGGTTACAATTTGCGCCCTTTATAAGTTTGCCCGACTCGATGATTTCGAGAGCATGCAACAGCCGCTGAAAGACTTTATGTCGTCTGTTGATGCCAGAGGCACCATCTTGCTTGCGAAAGAAGGTATCAATGGCACGATTTGTGGTTCTCAGAATGCCATTGTTAGGATTTTGGCCTTTCTCGCAGCAGATGGAAGGCTGGGTGTGATTGAGCATAAGCTCTCTTACAGTGAGGAGATGCCGTTCAAAAGACTTAAAGTAAAGCTTAAAAAAGAAATTGTTACTTTGGGTGTCGCGGATATTGACCCAACTTTTTCGGTTGGCACCTATGTTGCACCGAGTGAGTGGAACGCACTCATTAGCGACCCGGATGTTGTTTTGATAGATACTCGAAATAATTACGAATATGAGATCGGTAGTTTTAAAGGGGCGATTAATCCGAACACCGAGTCGTTTCGTGAATTTCCTAATTACACGAAAGAAAATCTAGAGCAATATCGCGACAAAAAAGTGGCGATGTTTTGTACCGGCGGCATTCGTTGCGAAAAATCAACTGCCTATTTAAAATCTCAAGGTTTTGAAGACGTCTACCACCTGCATGGCGGGATTTTAAAATACCTCGAAGAAGTTGAAGAAGAAGACAGTTTGTGGAATGGTGAATGTTTTGTTTTTGATGACAGGGTGGCCGTTAAACACAATTTGGAGCGAGGGCAGTATGATCAGTGCCATGCTTGCAGATATCCAATTACTGATGCAGACAAAGGTCATGAGCACTACGAAAAAGGCGTATCTTGTCCACGATGTTTTGGCACCAAAGATGACGATCAAGTGAGTCGTTATCGTGAAAGAGAAAAGCAAATGCAGCTCGCCAGTGCACGTGGTGAGGCGCATATTGGTGATGATGCCACTCAGGCGTTGAATAAAAAATCTAAGAACAAGAGTAAAGCCTAATGTTTCAGCGAAGCGATATACCCAATCTAAAGAAAGAGCTAAATCTTAGCGCTAACCTTTTGGATAACGAAATTCGCTTTAATACCCGCTGGGGGGTCTTTAGCCCTAGAGCGATTGATGACGGCACTGTGTTGTTGATGAAGTACATAAGTGCTGAGCCGAGTGATGTTTGTCTAGACTTGGGCTGTGGTTATGGCCCTATTGGTCTTGCCCTTGCAAAGCATTGTGTTGATGGTGAGGTGCACATGGTTGATAAAGATTTTGTTGCAGTCGAGCTCTCGAATATTAACGCAAAGCTGAACAAATTACCAAACGCAAAGGCTTACCTTTCTGACGCGTTTGCCCAAGTGCCAAGCGATGTTAAATTTGATCAAATCATCTCTAATGTGCCCGCCAAAGTGGGTCGAGAGCAGTTGTCTATCATGCTCTACGATGCACTTGATGCACTCAAGCCAGGCGGCACAATAACCTTTGTCACCATCAACGGCCTTAGAGATTTTATTAAAAACAATTTTAAATCGGTTTTTGGTAATTACAAAAAGTTAAAACAAGGGCAGAAATACACAATTTCACAAGCCATTAAACAACAATAGTGGCTATTAGTTAAATACTAGACTAAAATAGTCGGCAATTAATATTTGGAGTAAACAATGGAAGTATTAGAAAAAATTCAAAAACAAGTGGACAGTGCGCCTATCGTGATTTATATGAAGGGTACACCGCAGTTTCCACAGTGTGGCTTCTCAGCTCGTGCATCACAAACATTGGCTGAAACGGAAGTTGAATTCGCTTTTGTGAATATCTTTGAAGATCAAGAAGTTTTCCAGCATCTCCCAGAGTTTGCTGATTGGCCGACTTTCCCGCAAATATACTTCAACTCAGAGCTTATTGGCGGTGGCGATATTGTTATCGAAATGGCTGAAATGGGTACGTTGAAAGCGGCGATGGAAGAGGCCGTTCAGAAGTTTAATAATTAATTATTAGACTCCTCCAGGCTACAAGCGCTTTAGTTTGTGGCCATTATCTTTCAACCATTTCTTTGCCGATTTGTATTCTGGCAGAATGGCTTCAACCAATCCCCAAAAGTCACTCGAATGGTTCTTATGAATTGTATGTGACAACTCATGCACAATAACGTAATCAATCACGCTCATCGGCGCCATTATCAGTAAGTAGTTAAAGTTTAAATTGTTACTGCTTGAGCAAGAGCCCCATAGAGTCTTTTGCGATTTTAGTTGAACGTTATTAAATGTAAGGTTGTGCTGATTGGCAAAGTAGTCAATTCTCGGTAGGGCAATGTCTTTAAATTGTTTTTTATACCATTCTCTAAACGCGGTTGATGCATCAGCGCTATCGATGTTTAATTCGAAAACTTCGCCGTTAAATGAAAGACCGTTATTTTCTGATGAAATGGCAAGAGGATAGCTGTTACCAAGATAGAGAAGCATTTCCCCATCTTCAAAGCGGTACTTCTCAGTAATTTGTAACTTTGTTTGTTGTTGTTTTCTCTCAATCCAGCTTGATTTTTCGGCAATGAACGCTTGAATTTCTTTGTCTGCAAGACGCTGTGGTGCACGAATGATTAATTCCGCATCTTGATTGATTTGTAAACTCAATGTTTTGCGCTTAGAGCGAATAATTTGATAATTCATGGAATAAGACAGTGTGACAGCTACGGAATCAATTATAAATTAGGCGGGTTTATATTTACCAAAGAAAGTTGTTTTGATTTATATATCTATGATTTAAATCAGAAGATAATATTTTTTTCGTTTGACACTGAAATATTCTGTGTGTAATATTCGTCTAAAAATTCATGTTGGCTGAAATATTTAGGGAGGGGGGTGAGTCAATGGCGTTGCGAATTACACTGGGAAATCTCCTGCATGAATGTGCAGAAAAATTTGGCGATCGACCCTTCTTAATTATCGCTGAGACGGGCGAAACACTGACTTATCGTGAGTTCGAGACTTTAACGAATCGTGCGGCACATGGTTTGTTGGATAAATACAGCGATGCGCTGTCATACGTTGATATTTTTCTGGAAAACAGCGCAGAATATCTTGCCATCTCTTACGCTTTGAAAAAAGTGAATGCGATAGAGGTTTCCATCAATCCAGCCATGTGTGACGCGCCTTTAGCGCGGATGATTGATCAAACAAAAACGAAACTTCTATTTACATCCAGCCAACAACTTTCCGCCTTAGATCAAATTCGTGATTTGATTCCGAGCGTACAGACATTGATTATGCTTGATGGGGTGAATGAGGCGCGTAGCCTGTTCCCCGAGCTTGAGGTTGTTCGCTTTGAAGAGATTCTGTCAAGCCGTGAAGATCATATCGCCTCACCCGCCAAAGACACGGATATTGCTACTATTCTATTCACATCTGGCACCACTGGTGTGTCTAAAGGTTGTCTTCTGTCTCATCGTTACGCCGTGAGAACTGCCGAAAATATGATTGAGCCGTATAGGGTAACTGCAGAGGATTGCGTCTATTGTATTTATCCTCTGTCTCATATCGGCCCTGCTTATTATGATGTTTTACCGACTATGATGACGGGCGGGCGTGTTGTTATGCGACAGCGTTTTAGTGTTTCCAATTTTTGGCCTGAAGTCAAAAAATATGACGTTACTTGGTTTATGATGCTCGGCTCAGTACAGCAACTTCTGTGGGCACACCCCCCTTGTCCTGAGGAAAGAGATCACAAAGTGACTCGATGCTGGGGCACGCCTGCGCCAGTTCCCAAAAAAGATTTTGATGCTCGCTTTAATTTGCACTTGATTCCCGGTGGTGGCTACGGTTCGACTGATGCCGGATGGGTTGTGACTCCCCAGTGGGATGATCCTGGCGGAATCGTATTGCCGCATTTTGAAGTAGAAATCCACGATGACAATGATGACCCGTTGCCGCCGGGTCAAGCGGGTGAAATGGTTGTGCGCCCTCTGGAGCCTGGGGTTATGTCGAGCGGCTATTTTGATATGCCAGAACGCACCCTAGAAAGTTGGCGTAATCTTTGGTTTCACACCGGTGATATTGGGCGCATGGATGAGCAAGGTCTTTTTTATTTTATGCATCGAGTTAGTGAGCGTATTCGAGTTAAAGGGGAGATGGTTTCAGCTTTTGAAGTCGAAGAAGGTGCGTTGACACACCCCGACATACAAGATTGCGCCGCTATTGGTATTCCTGGTGAAATGGGTGAAGAAGATATCAAGTTATTCGTGGTCAGAAAACACGGCACTGAAGCTACTGAAGAAGATTTAATTCAGCACTGTAAAGGGTGTATGGCGCGTTTCATGGTGCCTAAGTGTGTAGTTTTCCTTGAGGAAATGCCACGAACATCCAGTGGAAAGCCAGAAAAAGGCAAACTAGGGGGTTTTGAATGAGTTGTGTATGTAATAAATATGAGAATTTATTATGTATTTGGGTCATTTTACAAAAATCCAAAATTTTCAGCAACATGCTAAGCTTCTAGCCTTAAATTATCAAAAATCTAATAAAACAGGCGTTTTAAATCTTTAAAGTGAATTTTTTTTGCCAATTTATGGGTAAATATGACTTATTTAAGTGCTAAGATAGATGGGAATCAAAATTAATTGATATCCTATTTTCTTGTTGAGCGCATTAGTGAGATGTTATGAAACATGGAAGTATAAATACTAATGGAATAGATATTCACTATGTTGAGCAGGGCATTGGGTGCAAGAAGAAAGGCCCGATCAAATTAATGACGCGCTAATCAACTTTCTTAACAACCTTTAGGGTTTAATCAACCCATTTCCTAGCATTTTCAAACATGCGCATCCATGGCGATCTTTCTTGCCAATCGTTTGGATGGTATGAGTTTTGTATTGCTCTGACTACGCGCTCAGGATGCGGCATAACGATAGTCACTCTGCCTGAATCATTGCAAAGACCTGCAGTTGCGCTGTCTGAGCCATTAGGATTGTGAGGGTATGTTTGCGTTGGGCTGCCTTGATGATCAACGTATTTAATGCCAATCGCATTTTCTTTAACAACCGAAGAAAAGCTTGCTTGACCTTCACCGTGGGCGGTGACAATTGGCAGTATTGAGCCGGCCATGCCATCAAAAAATAGTGATTTAGATTCTTGTACTTCAACGCTTAGGAAGCGCGCTTCAAATTGTTCGGAAGCGTTACGCTCAAAGCTTGGCCAATTTTCAGTGCCCGGAATAATTTCTGTTAAGTTAGACATCATTTGACAGCCGTTACAAACACCGAGCGCAAAACTATCGTCGCGATTAAAGAATTCGCCGAATTCATCTTTTGCGCGAGGGTTGTAAAGAATGGAGTTTGCCCAGCCACGACCAGCGCCCAATACGTCACCGTAAGAGAATCCGCCACAGGCAACAAGGCCGCGGAAGACATCTAAAGATACTCTACCACTTAAGATGTCACTCATATGAACATCATGCGCTTCAAAGCCTGCCTTAGTAAACGCTGCTGCCATTTCGATATGACCGTTAATGCCTTGTTCACGCAAAACAGCAATTTTTGGCTTTGTACCAACGTTGATATATGGTGCACTGACGTTTTCATTAATGTCAAAGTTTGGTGCAATTACTAAGCCGTTTGAGGGTTTAAGTATTTCATCAAATTCAGATTGTGCACACTTGGGGTTGTCTCTCAGTTTTGAGATTTCATACGAAGTTGATGACCATTGCTGCTGTAGGGTGGCGCGATTATCAAAGTAAATTTCACCGCTTTCATCAGAAATGCGAATGGTGTCATTCGAATTGATTGTGGCAATAACATCGGTGCAATCTTCAAGGCCGGCATTCTTAAGCGCTCTTAATACACTTGACTTGTTTTCTTTTGATACTTGTATGACACAACCCAGCTCTTCGTTAAACAGTGAGCCAATGGCGTTGTTGGTTTTAATATCCAGTCCGCAATTGGAAGCAAAAGCCATTTCAAGTAAGGTAACGATAGCGCCGCCGTCTGAGCGATCGTGATAAGCAGTAATCAAACCTTTTTGGTTTAATTCGTTAATCGTTGTAAAGAAGTTGCCAAAAAGCCTGACATCATCAAGGTCCGGCGTTGTTTTTCCCAACTGATTATAAACTTGCGCTAAACAAGAGCCACCCATACGGTTTTTACCAAAACCTAAGTCAATTAATAAAAGCTCTGAGTCGGTTTCTGTTTGCAGTAGCGGTGTGATTTGTTTGCGTGCATCCGGGATTTTCGAAAAAGCAGTGATAATGAGCGATAGTGGGGCGGTAACGGATTTTTCTTGCTCTCCGTCTTGCCACGAGCTTCTCATTGACATCGAGTCTTTACCAACTGGAATGGTTAAGCCCAATGCTGGGCATAATTCCATGCCGACAGCCTTAACAGCCTCGTACATTTTAGCATCTTCGCCCTCAAAGCCACTGGCGCACATCCAGTTGGCAGATAAACTGATATGGTTAATGTCTTCGACATAGATACTCATCATGTTGGTTAGTGCTTCGCCAATACTCATTCTGGCAGCAGCGGCAGCGTTACTGAGTGCCATTGGTGTTTTTTCACCAAGGGACATTGCTTCGCCTTGATAACCGACATAATCTGATAAAGAGACGGCGCAATCTGCAACAGGGACTTGCCATGGTCCAATCATTTGCTCTCTGGCAACTAGGCCAGTAACCGATCGATCGCCAATAGTAATAAGGAAGTTTTTACTGGCAACTGTTGGCAGCGCTAGTAGGCGGCCAATTGCCTCTGTAATTTCAATATTCACATCGTCAAACTCTAACTCGATATTGGCAATTGAGCTGACGTTTTTTAGTGTTTTTGGTGTGGCGCCTAATAGTACCGACATTGGTAAATCGATTGGTGAATCGTCAAAGTGGGCGTCGTTCATCTTAAGATGGCGATCGTCTGTTGCTTCGCCGAGGATGGCGAAAGGCGCGCGTTCTCGCTCGCAAATTGACTTGAATAGATCGACGCTTTCACCATTAATAGCAAGCACATAGCGTTCTTGAGATTCGTTACACCAAATCTCCATTGGCGACATTTGTTTATCGTCATTAGGAATATTTCTTAATTCTAAAATCGCACCTTTTTCGCTGTCATTGACGAGCTCTGGTACGCCGTTTGATAAGCCGCCAGCACCAATGTCATGGATAGAAACAATCGGGTTGTCATCGCCTAGATTGGCACAAGCATCAATAACTTCTTGTGCGCGTCTTTGCATCTCAGCGTTAGCGCGTTGAACTGAGGCAAAGTCTAAATCTTCACTTTGCTCACCACTACCTACACTAGATGCCGCACCACCGCCAAGGCCGATTAGCATTGCTGGTCCGCCCAAAACGATGAGTTTATCGCCGTGCGAAATTAGGCCTTTTTCAACATGGTTTTCTTGAATATTTCCCAAGCCACCTGCCAACATAATTGGCTTGTGATAGCCCCTAACTTGGTCGTTAGCCGTTTTTTGTTCGTAAGTTCTAAAATAGCCACAAATATTTGGGCGGCCGAATTCGTTGTTAAAAGCAGCAGCACCCAAAGGGCCTTCGATCATAATGTCGAGAGCAGAGACAATTTGCCTTGGCTTGCCGTAGTCTACTTCCCATGATTTGTTGTTGTTTGGGATTTTAAGGTTGGATACAGAGAAACCACATAAACCAACTTTTGGCTTGGAACCTCTACCGGTCGCACCTTCGTCTCTAATTTCACCACCAGAGCCAGTTGCAGCGCCAGGATCTGGGGCAATGGCAGTAGGGTGGTTGTGTGTTTCAACCTTCATTAAAACAGCTTTTTGCTCGGTTTTTGAGGTGTAGACACCGTCTTTATTGGCAAAGAATCGTTCAGATTCGTAACCTGACATCACTGCAGAGTTGTCACTATAAACCGACAATAACCCTTCTGGATGGGCTTTATAAGTATTGCGAATCATGCCAAACAGCGAAATGGCTTGCTTTTCATCATCAATAACCCAGTCGGCATTAAAGATTTTGTGGCGACAGTGCTCCGAGTTTGCCTGAGCAAACATCATGAGTTCTATGTCTTTTGGATTTCTATTAAGGGCGGTAAAGTTTTCAATCAAATAATCAATTTCTACACCACTTAGCGCCAAGCCAAGTGTGGTGTTTGCTTGCTCTAATGCCGCTCTTCCGCCACTCAAAATATCAACGCTCTGTGCGATTTTCGGGGTTAATTCGTCGAAAAGTAAGTGTGCATCGGCGCTATCTTTAAGAAAGGATTCGGTCATCCTGTCCATAATGATGCTTAGTACTCTGCTTGTATCGTCCGCATTTAGAATTTTGTCAAAATGATAGGTTATGCCACGCTCAACTCGATTAAGTTCGCTTAAGCCACAAAGGTGAGCAATGTCGCTTGCTTTTGAAGACCAAGGCGAAATTGTGCCTTGTCTTGGAGTGATGGTTAGATGATCACTAGAGTTAGAATAGTTAACCGCAGGCGCGTAATTAAGCAGTTTGTTGAGTTGCTCGGTGTGCTCAGCGCTAAGCTTATCCTTTGAGTCGATAAAATGGGTAAATTCTGCACCTAGCAGCGTAATGCCAGAGTGTGATGCCGAGAGTTTTTCTTGCAGCGCTTTTATTTTAAACTTGCTTAGCGCTTGAATGCCAGAGTGCAGTGAAATCATAGTTGTGCCATTACCTCGTCAGAAATTTCAGCGTTGTGATAGACCTCTTGTGTATCGTCTAAATCTTCCAAGCGATCGATAAGTTTCATGAATTTCTCAGCATCCTCAAGGTTGAGATCAACTCTGTTAGCTGGCTCCATGGTGATTTGAGAGTGTGCAGCTTCTTGGCCATTTTCAGCCAATGCGTCTTTAATAGTAAAAAAATCTTCAGCCGTTGTGACCACATCAATTGAGCCATCATCATTAACAATAACATCTTCTGCGCCTGAGTCAATGGCAATTTCCATGATAGCATCTTCATCGCCTTCAGCAAAGCTGATAAAGCCCTGCTTGGTAAACATGTAAGCAACAGAGCCATCTGTACCTAGGTTGCCACCGTGTTTTGAAAACGCATGACGAACGTCTGAAACTGTACGGTTAATGTTGTCGGTCAGGCAGTCCACCATAATAGCGGTACCACCAAGACCGTAGCCCTCGTATCTGACTTCTTCGTAGTTGTCGCCATCCAGATCGCCTGAGCCGCGTTTTACAGCGTTTTCAATAGTGTCACGCTTCATGTTAGCGGCTAGTGCTTTGTCAATAATGGCACGCAAAGACGGGTTGTTTTCTAAAACACCACCACCTCTTTTGGCAGCAACCACAATTTCTTTAATTAATTTAGTGAAGATTTTTCCGCGTTTGGCGTCTTGTGCACCTTTACGGTGCTGAATGTTGTGCCATTTACTGTGTCCTGCCATTGCTTTATTTCTCCGCGTCTGTATTTATTGGGTAAATTCGAGTAATCGATGGATGGAGGATTTTGCTTTATTAATAACCTCCTCATCAATAGTAATTTCGTTATCGCCAGTCTCTAACACAGATTGGCATTTTTCAAGGTTGTTCATTGCCATCCAGCCGCAATGCCCACAGGATTCACAATCTGCGCCTTCGCCCATGCTAGGAGCTTCGATAAGTTTTTTTCCTGGCGCTACTTCGCGCATTTTATGGAATATACCATTATCGGTTGCAACGATAAAAGTATCGTTATCCATAGTTGCTACCGCGTTAATCAATGCGGTTGTTGAGCCGACAACATCAGCGAGAGCAATCACCTCCTTGGGTGACTCTGGATGAACCAGCACCGCTGCATCGGGGAGCTTTTTCATTAATCTTTCAATACCTTCAGCTTTGAATTCTTCGTGAACAATGCAAGCTCCATCCCAAATCAACATCTCAGCGCCCGTTTGGGTTTGAATGTAGTGGCCTAGGTACTTATCCGGCGCCCAAATGATTTTTTTACCTTCATCATTAAGATGCTTAACAACTTTCAGTGCGCTGCCCGAGGTAACTACCCAGTCAGCTCGCGCTTTAACCGCCGCTGAAGTGTTGGCGTAGACCACCACGGTGTGATCGGGGTGTGCATCACAAAATAGAGAGAATTCATCGATGGGACAAGAAAGGTCAAGCGAGCAGGTGGCTGCTTCGTCCAAAACCAACACGCGCTTTTCTGGAGAAAGAATTTTAGCCGTCTCACCCATAAATTTAACACCGGCAACGACAATCGTGTCAGCGTCACAATTTTTACCAAATCTTGCCATTTCAAGAGAGTCAGAAACAATACCGCCGGTTTCTTCGGCTAATATTTGCAAATCAGCACTGACGTAATAGTGCGCTACCAATAGGGCGTTATTGTCCTTAAGGGATTTTTTTATGGAGTTCCTGAGCTGCATTTATGGTTTTTCCGGCAAACTGACTTTGATACTCAATTCTCTGAGTTGTTTTCTTGGAACACTGGCTGGTGCACTGGTTAGCAAGCATGCGGCAGTTTGTGTTTTAGGGAAGGCAATTACTTCTCTGATGGAGTCTGCGCCAGCGAGAATCATTACTAATCGGTCAAGACCAAAAGCCATTCCACCGTGTGGAGGACAACCGTATTCTAGAGCGTCGAGTAAGAAACCAAATTTCTCACGCGCTTCTTCGTCATCAATACCAAGGAGTGTGAGTACGGTTTTTTGCATATCGCTTTGATGGATACGAATCGAGCCACCACCGACTTCAGAGCCGTTGATAACCAAATCGTATGCGCGTGATAACGCCTCACTTGGATTGTCAACAAGAGTTTGTGCGTCAACACTAGGTGCTGTGAACGGATGATGAATGGCATTTAGTGAGCCATCATCTGCGACATCAAACATCGGGAAATCAAGCACCCAAATTGGCGCCCATTCCTTATTATAAAGATTTAAGTCTTTTGCAAGCTTTTCTCTAAGGTTGCCCAGAGATTCGTTGACAATTTTGGCTTTATCTGCACCAAAGAAAATAATGTCGCCGGTTTCTGCACCAGTGAGCTCGATTACTTTTTGAGTGACTTCATCGCCTAAGAATTTGATAATTGGTGACGTTGGACCGTCTTCATTAAGTTTGATATAGGCAAGGCCTTTTGCGCCATAAATACTGACGTATTTGGTGTAGTCGTCAATTTGTTTGCGACTAATCGTTGCACCACCAGGCACTCTCATCGCTGCTACTCGACCGTCCTCATTGCTTGCAGGGCCTGAGAATACTTTAAACTCAACCGATTGCATGAGCTCGTTCAGATCGACCATTTGCAAAGGTATGCGCATATCAGGGCGATCCACGCCGTATAGTCGCATTGCATCCGCAAAAGTGATTGTTGGGAACTTATCAGGAAGATCAACGTTGATTGCTTCTTTGAACAGCCCCCGAGTCATTTTCTCCATCAATCCGGTAATTTCACCTTCATCCATGAACGATGTCTCAACATCCAGTTGAGTGAATTCTGGCTGACGATCGGCGCGTAAGTCTTCATCTCTAAAGCACTTAACAATTTGGTAATAACGCTCGAATCCCGACATCATAAGCAACTGCTTAAACAGTTGCGGCGATTGCGGTAGGGCAAAAAAACTGCCCTCGTGCGTTCTTGACGGTACCAAGTAATCTCTAGCGCCTTCCGGCGTTGCTTTGGTTAAGAAAGGCGTTTCAATATCAAGAAAGTCATTACTGTCCATAAAGTCACGCATGAAATGCGTTACTTTAGATCTCAGTCTTAAGCGCTTTTGCATCTCGTCGCGACGCAGGTCAAGATAACGATACTTAAGTCTGACTTCTTCAGATGTATCTGTCGCATCTAGCTGGAATGGAATCGGTTTAGAGGTATTTAGAATTTCAATGTCACTAGCCACAACTTCAACTTCACCCGTTGGAATTTTACTGTTAATCATCGCATCATCCCTGGCAATAACTTTGCCTTTGATTTTCAGTACAAATTCGTTGCGAACACTTTCTGCTATAGCGAAAGTATCAGCAGTGTCAGGATTGATAACCACTTGGGCAATACCGCGCTTGTCTCTAACGTCAAGAAAGATGACACCACCATGGTCGCGTCTTCTATTAATCCAGCCACAAAGAGTGACTTCTTGATCTAGGGCGTCTTTATTTAATTCGCCACAAAAGTGTGTTCTCATTTTTTATCCTTAATATCGATTAAATCAGGCGCAACAACGCCGGTAGAAATAACTAGTTTAAATGCTTCATCGACACTCATCTCGAGCTCGATGACGTCTTTTTTTGGCATCATAATAAAAAAGCCAGAAGTTGGGTTTGGTGTTGTTGGAACATAGAGATTGACAATCTCTTCACCGATTATTTTTTCCACCTCACCGTGGTAGCTGCCTGTCTGAAAGGCGATTGTCCACATACCTTCGCGTGGGTATTGAACTAAAAGTGCTTTTCGAAAGCCTTCACCCGATGTGCTAAGGACGGTAGAGGATAGTTTTTTAAGGGCGCTATAGATGCCGCGAAAGCCCGGGATGCGACTTAAGACTTTTTCCCACAGCTCAACAATTTTTCGGCCAATGATATTACTGACTAGTGCGCCTGTTAAGAGAATAACAAGAAGTACCCAGAAAATCCCTGAGCCGGGTATCTGTGCGCCGAAATTGAACAATGTTTCGGGCAAGTATTCTGGCGGTACAATGCTATTAATCAGCTCTAAAAAGAACTTGATTACCATGATACTGAGGGTCAGTGGAATCCAGAACAGAAGGCCAGAAATAAAGTAATTTCTTAAGTGTTTCACAAGTTAAAAAGTAACAATAAAAAAAAGTAATATTTTAGCACAAGCTGGGCTTTGGATAACAGCCACAGAGTGTGACTTTGGCAGGGCTTTTAAATACTCTCTTCTGCTCTAAGAGTGAGGATTTCATGGCCTGTTTCAGTCACCAAGATAGTGTGTTCCCACTGGGCCGATAAAGAGCGATCTTTGGTCGTTACCGTCCAGCCATCCAAACGAGAGGTAACTACTTGATAGTTGCCCAAATTTATCATGGGCTCGATAGTGAAAGTCATCCCTGGCTCAAGAATTGGCGATTGTTTTGTTTTGCCATTGTCATAATGCAAAACTTGTGGCTCTTCGTGAAACCCTTGCCCAATACCGTGACCACAGTAATCCCTAACAACCGAACAATGTTGAGAGTGAGCATGCGCGCCAATCACTTGGCCAATTTCGCCTAAGTGAATGCCCGGTTTGACTAACTCAATACCCAGATACATGCACTCTTGGGCAATCTTGCAAATTCTTGTTGCTTTGATATTCGACTTGCCAACAATAAACATTTTTGAAGTATCGCCATGAAAACCGTCTTTAATGACAGTAATATCGATATTAATAATGTCCCCTTTTTTAAGTTTTTTCTCACTCGGGATGCCGTGACAGACAACGTTGTTAATTGAGGTGCAAATGGACTTTGGGAAGCCATGGTAATTCAGCGGTGCTGGGATTGCATCTAGCTCATCGACGATAAATTTATGGCAAATTTGGTCTAAGTGCTCCGTTGTCACCCCAGCAATAACGTACGGGGTAATCATGTCAAGAACGCTTGCAGCCAGCTTGCCAGCTGTGCGCATTTTCTCAACTTCGGATGAAGATTTAATTGTGATTGCCATAGTGGTTATTGGTTGAAATACACTACTTGCGCCCTATTAAGGGGTTTGTGGTAATTGTAAAAAGAGAGGAGAGCGGCTTATGCGCCCGGCCACATCATTCGAGTTTCGGTGATAGCGCAGGCGTTGACACCAATATCTACCAATAACATCTGGTAAACACCCGATTCGGGATAAATATGGACAAAATTACCGTCACCATAAGAAGTGGCTTGCAGGGTTGGGTCGTTGTCTAGACGAGCCTTCAGGATGGCCACACAGTTTTGATTATTAACAACCGTTGTTTTAATAATCGAAATATAACACTGCTCCCCATCTGGGGATAAGCTTGTAGCGAAGAATGAAGCGCCGTTCTCATACTTCTCTGTAGATGTGTGAAAAGATGGGTAGGCACTGGGCTCGTTGGGATGAAAAAAAGTTAAGTTTAAGCCGTTTAAGTTGTATGAGTCTTCTACCTGCTCAAGATGGGATTGACATACTGGATTAACATCCCTTAATGTGGCTTCTTCAGCAAGTGAGCCAGCGTAAGACGAATTGGTTAAAAAGGCAGCAAGGCCAATACAGATAGCAAGAATTGATCGTTTCATGGTTGGTGTAAATATACAAATAATGGAACGATTATATCAAATAAATTGTTACTGAAAAATGTTTAAAACAACAGCCACTGTGGCCTAGAGAAATTTGTAAATATAATGAGTATTGTCAGGGATCAAAGTGTTCTATAATTTCATCATTATTAACGAGGAGAAAAAAATGAAAATTAAGCTTTTATCTGTGATCTTGTTGGGAATTTTATCTGCAGGCTGTACCATGGAAAATGCTCAAACTGAAGCTGCAAGTGCACAGCAAAATGTTGAGGCATATGTCAGTCAAGCATCCAGCTATGTCGAAGATTTTTTAGCTAATCTGTAGTAAGGCTCTCTTGTTGTAGAGGGTTTAGCTCTCTACAATTTCACTCACAACCCATTCTGTTTCAGAACGACAAGATGGGGTCTCAATATCTATAAGAGCGGTTTTACGTCTAGAATTGCAATCTTAGCACGCTTCAGTACTAGGGTTTCGGGCTGAGGTGGTGCGTGTTGTAAAGAGGGGTGACAAACGGGGCTTGAATCCGCGACAACCGGAATCACAATCATCCGGGGGATTCAATAGCAATCTTGCAGTAATTAATAAACTGTTACTCGCATATGAGATGAGGTTTTGGTGTTTGCGAACCTCTTTATATAATTATTGCCGTA